>Ga0224505_10001278_pt1 | contig 16123 bp, 18 predicted proteins | sample SF_Jan12_sed_USG_FD_169102 | JGI IMG/M metagenome (GOLD analysis project Ga0224505, IMG submission 169102) | Sediment microbial communities from San Francisco Bay, California, United States - SF_Jan12_sed_USGS_4_1 | ecosystem: Environmental > Aquatic > Marine > Sediment | place: USA: California... | reverse complement strand
AGTCATCCCTTCGGGCATTTCGAAGGCTGCGTCCGGTATTGCGGCCGCATTCATGATAATGGCCATCCTCTCTTCTCCCGCCTCCGCCGAACAAAAAGGGTGGGAGGGCGTGGACGCGGCGGTGGTCGGAAAGATCGCCGAATCCCAGGGGCGGCCGCCGGCGGAAACCGTCTTTAACTCGCTGTCGGGCGATGCCCTTCTTTTCGTATTTGCACTGGGCGGCGCCGTGGGAGGTTTTGTGCTGGGGTATCTCTGGCGCGGCTTCTTCAACAAAGAGGAGAAATGTCATGCCCGCGCAGGCGGGCATCCAGAGGTCCTTTAACAGCATGGATTCCCGCTTTCGCGGGAATGACGAGCGATTATCATGCACCATTTAGGCAATAACTCAAATTCAGTCGTTCACCTGAGCCTTTACCGCCGCCTCGCGCTGGTCGGCGCAGGGCTGCTGGCCGGCCTCGTCTCTTCCACGCCGTGGATACCGGCCGTCATCGGCCTGCTGGCCATTGGCTTCATCCTCCGCTCCGGAGTGCGCCTATCCTCCCTTGCCTTGAGAATGGCCGCTCCGCTGGCCATGGGAGCGATGGCACTACTGGCAAGCATCTTCTTCGCGGGCACTGAGCTGATGTTTCAGCTACACCTGGGGCCACTAGGGCTCACCGGTTATAGGGATGGTCTGGAGCGGGGGCTGCTGGTCTTTAGCCGGGTAGGCGCCGGAGCGGCCCTTGTGCTGTTTATCTCTCTCACCACACCGGTAACGGAAATCCTCGCCGCAGCGAAACGGCTGCGCATCTCCCCCCTCTTTCTGGAGTTGACAGGGCTGGTCTACCGTTATACCTTCGTGCTGGCGGAGGAAGCGGCGGCGGTCATGAGCGCCCAGAAAATCCGCCTCGGCTACCGTACCTTTGCATCGGGCCTCGGTTCCTTCGGTATCCTTTCCGGCAAGGTCTTTATCCGTTCCTATGATCGGGCGGAGAGGGTCGCCATTGCAATGAAATCCCGGGGCCTTACGTAGGGACAAGAAGTTTCTTGCCGCTACAGGAAAATCCATGTCTCTTCTAGAAATCCGCGACCTTCACTACACCTATCCCGACGGCCATGAGGCCGTGAAGGGCCTCTCGTTCTCCGTCGAAAAGGGCGAGTTCGTGGCCCTGCTCGGCGCCAACGGCTCCGGCAAAACCACCCTGCTCAAGCACCTCAACGGCCTCACCCACCCCTCGTCGGGCGGGGTATACTTCAATGGCGAACTGGTGGAGTCGGTCTCCAAAAACCAGCTCTTCTCGAAGATAGGCCTTGTCTTTCAGGACCCCAACGACCAGCTCTTCGCCGCCACCGTGGGCGAGGATGTCGCCTTCGGGCCGGGCAACATGAGGCTCTCCGCCGCCGAGATAAAAGAGCGGGTATCGTGGGCGCTGGAAGCAGTGGGGATGGCTGGCACGGAGCACAGGCCGATCCACGCCCTGAGCTACGGGCAGAAGAAGCGCATCTGTATTGCCGGTATACTGGCCATGAAACCCGAGGTGCTGGTGCTCGATGAGCCCACGTCGGGGCTCGACCCGGCCGGTGTGCGCGACATCATGAGGATGCTGCGGCACCTCAATGTCGACATGAGGGTAACCCTCGTCATGGCGACCCACTCGGTGGACCTCGTGCCGGTCTTTCACAGCAAGGTGGTCGTGCTCTCGGAGGGAAAGGTAGTGCTGGCGGGATCACCGTCAGAGGTCTTCGCCCAGCCCGCAGTGCTGCGGGCCGCGCACCTGCGCCTGCCGCGCATCGGCCACCTGATGGACGTGCTGAAGAAGAAGGACAACTTCCCCATCGACGACGTCCCGCAAACCTTGCAGGAGGCACGACGGGAGCTGGTGCGAATTGTAAAGAACGAGGAAATAGAGGGCAGCGATGAGGATTAAGTGCCCCATCTGCAAAAGCACGACGACCTGGGAGGAGAACCCCTGGCGCCCCTTCTGTTCCGAGCGGTGCAAGCTTATCGACCTGGGCAAGTGGGCCAGCGAGGACTACCGCGTGGAGGGGAAGCCCGCCACCGACGAGGAGTCCCCATCCTCTGAATCGCTGGAGTCGGAGGAGAACCGGTGAGCAGCCTGTATCAGCCCCCCCGCCATCGGGTCATCAGCAACAACCTGGAGATGACGGTAAAGGTCGGCGATCAGGTCCTCCGGCGGGGCTTCACCACCGGCGCCACCGCCGCGGCTGCCGCGAAGGCCGCCGCCCATGTGCTGTCAACGCAGGAGAAGGTCGCAGAGGTAACGCTTTCGCTCCCCAACAGTGTCGATGTCCTCTTTCAGGTCGAGCGATGCACGTGGAGTGCGGACTGGGCCGAGGCCGTCGTCATAAAAGAGGCGGGCGACGACCCCGACATCACCGACGGCGCCGAGATCTGCGCGCGGGTATCGCGAAATTCCGGAAGCGATATTACGTTAAGGAATGGCCCCGGCGTCGGCACCGTCACCCGCCCCGGCCTTGCCGTGGCCGTTGGCGAACCGTCCATCACTCCTGCCCCGAGGCGGATGATCATCGACGCCGTCCGGGAGGTCATGCCGAATCAGGGACTGGAGATCGTCATCTCCGTGCCCACCGGCGAAAAGCTGGCGGAGAAGACCCTCAACGCGCGCCTCGGCATCGTCGGCGGCATCTCCATTCTGGGCACCAGCGGCATCGTGGAGCCCATCTCCACCCGGGCGTGGGAGGAAACCATCGCCGTGGAGATCGACGTGGCCCTGGCCTCCGAGAGGGCCCGGCGCACCGTGGTCCTCACCCCCGGCCGGGTGAGCGAAGAGGCGGCCATGGCCCTTTACCCCGAACTGCCGGAAGAGGCATTCATCCACATGGGCGACCACGTAGGCTTTACCCTCCGCGACTGCGCGGACAAGGGCGTCGACCGGGTCATCATCGTCGGACAATTCGGTAAGTTCTCCAAAGTTGCCATGGGGTATATGGACACCAACTGCAACGCGTCGTTTCTCGACGTGGAAGAGATCGCCCAATGGGCACGCGGCCTGGGTGCGGATGCGGAGCTGATCCAGCAGATCGGCGAGGCCAACACCGCCCGGCATGTTACTCAGATCATCGACACCGCGCCGGAGATCGCCCCGAAGCTCTATGCCGAGACCTGTCGCAAGTATGCGGCGGAGGCCCGGAAGGTTCTTGGGGAGAAGGCCCGGCTGGAACTGGTGCTGCTTTCGTATGAGGGGGAAATTCTCCACCGGATATAGTTTTGTGCTATCATCCCTCGTGCAGACAAACAGCTCAAACACATAGGGAAACCCGGCTATGCCTCACTTCCTCAACGGACTCGACCACGATATTCGCGACGCCCTCATCGCCCGGCTCCGCAACCTCTGGACCCACACCTCCACGGCTATCGAGGGGAATACCCTCACCCTGGGTGAAACCGCCTTCGTCATTGAAGAAGGGTTGACCATCTCCGGCAAGCCGCTCAAGGACCATCAGGAAGTGGTAGGCCACGCCAGGGCCATCGACCTGATCTACGAGCTTGTCCGAAGAAATGCGGCCATCACGGAGGAGGACCTCTTCGCCCTGCACCGGGCAGTGCAGACTGAATCGGTGGTCGATATCATGCGGCCCGTCGGCGCCTGGAAGAAGGAGCCCAACGGCACCTATTTCGTTACCGATGACGAGAAACAGGTCTTCATCGAATACGCCGCGCCTGAAGAGGTACCGGGCCTTATGACGCAATGGCTGGCGCTGCTCAACTCTTCATCGACGGAAACACTGGATCAAGATCAGGCCTTGCAGGCATGTGTCGCCCTTCACGTTTCCTTCGTGCGCATCCATCCTTTTTTCGACGGCAACGGAAGAATGGCCCGACTGGCGGCAAACCTGCCCGTACTGAAATCGGGCTTTCCTCCCATCATCATTCCCAAGGAGAAACGGCGCGAATACATCCGGTTCCTGGCTGAGTACGAGTTTGCCGTCGGGCAGGCCAAGGCAGGAGGGCCGCTGCTGCCCGAAGAGAATCGGTTGAAAGGCTTTGCCGCTTTTTGTGGTGAGTCGTGGCAGCAGTCGATGGAACTGGTGGAGCAGGCGCGGGGGGAGCAGGGGAAAAGGTTGGGGCTGTACGAAGAGTTGTAGTTCATAAAGAATGATTATCTTTACAATGGTGGTTTTAGACAGAAGCTATCTAATAACTGGTTATGGGCGTCGGTGAAACATGACTGAGGATAAACCCAACGAAAACCTCTTGGTCGCCGAATGGGTTGACCGTGACGGCAAAGTCCACCGGGAATATGCCCCATACCCTTCCGACAAACGTTGGCAGGGTATCCATATCGACTCTGCCAGCTTCAAGCAACTCCCACACCCTGAACGGCTCTATCGGCTGAGCCAGGCCTTTCTCGATGCGGCAGTCCATCTCTGCGAGCGAGCAGGTGAGTCGGGCAAGGATATTGAGTGGCCTCAGGCTAGTGTCTGCTTCTATCTGCTCCATCTAGCGACCGAGCAATTCCTCAAGGCATGTGTATTGCGCCTGGGAACGCAACCCGATTCCATGAATCACGATATCTCAGGGCTCCGCCGTAAATACCACGAGTTGCTTCCAAGCGCCGAATTCGAATGGCACACACCCTGGGAAATCTCCGCTCAGGATATTGAGGACACCCTCGGATTCAAGGTTTTTCATGGAATCGACCGAACACCCGATCAACTGTATCGGTACGGCGCGAACAAATCAGGTGCCCCCTCTGCAGGGCTGCAAATGTTCGCGCCGAGCACGCAGATGGGCTACATGTGCTATTTGAAGAAGCGGTGGACCAAGATATGGAACGAGATAGCAGCAAAGCCCAACGTCCAACAAGGCACTCCACCCGAAGCCGCTTCACGGTGCGGGTGACCTCGATCGTTAGGTGAGCTAAAATACCCCATGCACATCATCGGCATAGACATCGACGGCCGCGCAGGCCTGTCATCATCGAGTTCCAACCTCATCCTCTCGGCCGATATCCTCTTCGGCGGAAAGCGGATGCTGGAGCTGTTTCCTGACGCCAAGGGTGAAAAGCACCCTATTGGCGCCGACTTGCAGAAGATCGTGGACGTCATCCGCGCCAATCCGGACAAGGATGTGGTGGTGCTGGCCTCGGGCGATCCGGGGTTCTTCGGCATCGCCGACTTTCTCCTCCGGAACTTTCCAAAGGACGAGGTCGAGATTATCCCCGCGGTGAGCAGCATGCAATGGGCCTTTGCCCACGCCCGCGCCCCCTGGTCTCATGCGGCGATGGTGAGCCTGCACGGCAAGGGCGAGGGGCGGGACCTCGACACCCTGTGGAGCGCGCTGGAGCAGGCGGATACGGTGGGCATCTTCACCGACCCGACCCATACGCCGGCGGTCATTGCCGGGGCGCTGCGGGAGTATGGCTACGCCGATTGCCGCATGACGGTCTGCGAGGACCTGGGTGAGGAGTCGGAGCGGGTCACCGAAGGGTCGCCGGAGGAGATGGAGGGCCGGGAGTTCTCGCCGATGAACGTGGTGGTCGTCCGGAAAAAGGGCGAGACATCAACGCCGCGCGGAGCTCTCATCGGCCTGCCTGACTCTGCCTATGCCCACAAGAACGGCATGATCACCAAGGCCGAGGTGCGGGCCGTGTCGCTGGCCAAGCTTGCCCTGTCGCCGAACTGCGTGCTGTGGGATATCGGAGCCGGTTCCGGTTCGCTGTCGCTGGAGGCGGCTTCGCTGATGCCGAGGGGCCGGGTTTATGCGGTGGAAAAGGATTCGGGCATGGTCGAGTTCATCCGGCAGAACATGGCGAGCTATGGTTCGAGGAACATCACGCTGGTGCAGGGCGAGGCGCCGGAGGCCCTTGCGGGGCTGCCCGCCCCCGACCGGGTCTTTATCGGTGGAAGCGGCGGGAGCATCCGTGGTATACTCGACGCCTCCGACAGGGCCTTGAAGCCCGGCGGCAGGATTGTGGTCAACTCGGTGCTGCTGGAGACGATGACCGAGGCGACGGCGTTCCTGACGGAGAGGGGCTACAACCCGGAAGTCTGCACCGTCAACATCTCGCGCACGGCTGACCTCGCCGGAAGACGGATGTTCAAGGCGGAAAACCCTGTGTTCATAGTTACCGGCGTCAAATAATAATGCCGCATAAGGCTGTAGAAGGCGATTTGTTGTCATTCCGGCGAAAGCCGGAATCCAGTTTGTTAGAGCAGTTACAAAACCACTGGACACCGGTTTTCACCGGTGTGACGGCTTTTTGAGAGACCACTATTAAGATGGCAAACTACGGAACATTCTACGGCATCGGCGTCGGCCCCGGCGACCCTGATCTTCTCACGATAAAGGCCGCCCGCGTCCTCAACAACACGCCGGTGATCTGCGTCCCCAAGTCGGCGGAAGAGGCGGGCAGCCTGGCGCTTTCGATCATCGAAAAGCATGTCGACCTGGACGGCCACGAGATCGTGGAACTCCTGATGCCGATGACCAAGGACCAGGAGGTGCTGCGCCAGGCCCGGGAGACGGCGGCGGAGACCATCCTTGCCCATTTGAGGCAGGGCCGCGACTGCGCCTTTATCACCATCGGCGACCCGCTTTTTTACAGCACCTTCAGCTACCTGATGGCGCTGGTGGAAGAGAGGGAGCCCCAGGTCTGGATAGAAGTGATCCCCGGCATTTCGTCGGTAATGGCATCGGCGGCGGCGACACGGATTCCGCTGACTGAGGCCGACGAACGGCTGGCGGTGATCCCCGCAACCTACGGCATGGAGAAGATCCGCGAGGCGCTGGAGCGATTCGAGACCGTGGTGCTCATGAAGCTCAACAGGGTCTTCGACGACGTCTGCGGCCTGCTGGACGAGATGGGGCTCCTCGAGCGGGCGCATTTGATAAGCCGCTGCGGCCACGAACAGCAGATGCTCTGCAAGAGCCTTGAGGGGTTAAAAGGAACGAAGATCGATTACATGACTATCATGATAGTGAAGAGTAATGGTCGTCACACCGGTGAGAACCGGTGTCCAGAGGTTGCGTAATTATTTGCAGACTGGATTCCGGCGTCCGCCGGAATGACGGCTTTAGGCATTTTTATACTGATGTAAGAGGTTCAGATGGTCCATTTCATCGGCGCCGGTCCCGGTAATCCGGAGCTCATTACCGTAAAAGGGGCACGGCTGATCGAAGAGGCCGATGTCGTCATCTACGCGGGTTCACTGGTGAACCGGCAGGTCATCGATGCCTATGCCCGGCCCGAAGCGGCGATCCACAACAGCGCCTCCATGAATCTCGAAGAGATGGTGCAGGTCATGGCGGAGGGCGTCCGGGCGGGGAAGAAGGTGGTCCGGGTGCACACCGGCGACCCGTCGCTCTACGGCGCCATCGGCGAACAGATGGAGGAGCTGGAGAAGCTGGGGATTCCGTACACGGTGGTCCCGGGAGTAAGCTCGGCCTTTGCCGCATCGGCGGCGCTGGGGATCGAGTACACCATCCCCGAGGTGACCCAGACGGTAATCCTCACCCGCATGGCGGGCAGGACGCCGGTGCCCGATTCCGAGCGCATCGCTGAACTGGCAAAGCACGGTTCCACCATGGTGGTCTTCCTCACCACCCAGGCTATCGAAGAACTGGTGACGGAGCTGCTGAAGGGGCAATACACCACGGAAACACCAGTAGCGGTCGTAGAGAAGGCATCCTGGCCCGAAGAGCGAATTGTGCGCGGCACGCTGGCCAACATCGCCGAAAAGGTAAAAGAGGCAGGGATCCGCAAGACCGCCCTCATCATTGTGGGCGAGGCGACAGGCCGGAAGGGCGGCGAGAAATCGAAGCTGTACGACAGGGAGTTTACCCACGAGTACCGCTCCTGAGGGAGCCCGAAGGAGAACGATATGCTTCTTGAAAACATCACCATGCCCGAGTTCATTGAGGGGTTGAAAAAGACAACGACGGTCATCATCCCCTTCGGCACCATCGAGGAGCACGGCACCCACCTCCCCCTTTCCACCGACACCATACAGGCGGTGGAGGTGGCGCGGCGGGCCAGCGACCAGGCCCCGGCCTTCGTGGCGGCGCCGATCCACTACGGTGTCTGCACCAGCACGGCCCAGCACCCCGGCACGGTGAGCATCACCGCCGAGACGCTGCGCAGGTTGATCAGGGATGTGGTTCGAGCCCTCTACAAGCACGGCCTGCGCGGGTTTATCCTGGCGTCGGGGCACGGCGGGTCGCTGCACTATGCCGCCATGCGCGAAGTGGCCGAGGAGCTGATCTACGAGCTGGCCGATTCGAAGTTCGCCGTCTTCGCCATCTACGACATGGTGAAATGGGAGGCCGAGGACCTGATCGAGACGAAGCACGACTCCCACGCGGGCGAGCTGGAGACGTCGGACATCCTCTACCTTCGTCCCGACCTGGTGAAGGGACGGGATACGGAGTCGTATCCCCGCCGCACCGATCCGTTTGTGGCGCGGGACAAGTTCAGGTTGTGGCCCACCGGTGTCTGGGGCGACCCGGGCAAGGCATCTCCCGAAAAAGGGGAGAAAAGCATCGAGTTGATGACCGGAAAGCTGGTTGAAGTTATAAAAACCATGGAGACCTTCGAGCCATGAGTCTTGGCATGCAGATCGGCATTGGCGTGGCGGTAGTCGCCGTCATGGCGCTGGCCCACTTTTTTCTCTTTGCGGCGATTCACAAGAAATTCGGGTGCGCTATCGGTCGTTTTTCTACGAAGACCAAGGCAGCGCTGGGTGGGGGAGTTCTGGCTTTCCTGTCAGTCGCCATCTACCTGCACTTCGAGGCTGCAAAAACCATCCTTCACAAGATACTCTACTGATGAAAACCGCCATTATCGCCATAACCCGGGGCGGTGCCGAACTGGGCGAGCAGCTCCTGGGGCTCCCCGACTCCACCCTCTTCCTGCCGGAGAAGTTCAAGGCCGACTTTGCGGAGAGAGCCTCCGTAAAGCATTTTGATACCCCGGTCGCGGAGCTTGTGGGCACTATCTTCAGCCATTACCCGGGCCTGCTCTTTGTCATGGCCACGGGAATCGTGGTGCGGACGGTAGCCCCGCTGCTTAAGGACAAGACCGTCGACCCGGCGGTGGTGGTAATGGACGAGAAAGGGCGCTTCGCCATCAGCCTCCTCTCGGGGCATCTGGGCGGCGCTAACGAGCTGGCCTGCATGGCAGCCGGTATCACGGGCGGACAGGCGGTCATCACGACGGCCACCGACGTCAACGATCTTCCGGCTATCGATCTCATCGCAAAAGAGCATCGGTGGGTCATCGAAAACCCTGATGCCATAAAGACGATCAACGCCGCCATCGTCAACGGCGGCAGGGTGGGAATATACGATGCGACGGGGCACCTGAAGGGCCAGCTGGACGGCATACCTCAATTCGTTTTTCAACCCAATGCCGGGGCCTGCCTGGCAGCCGACGTCGATGCACGGGTCATCGTGGATATCGCACTCTACGAAGCGCCCGGGGCGCTGCTGTTGCGCCCCTGCACACTGGTGGCAGGCATGGGGTGCAATCGGCACACCACGGCACAGGAGATCGGCGAGGTCTTTCACCGGCACCTGACAAGTAACGGCCTCTCGCCGCTGGCTGTCCGCGGCCTTGCCACCATCAACCTTAAAGAGGACGAGGCGGGGCTGCTGGAGTTTGCGGAAAAATCGGGGCTGCCCATCTCGTTCTACACAGCGGAAGAGTTGAACACCGTCGGGGGGATTGATCCCTCCGACTATCTGATGAAAACCATAGGAGCACAGGGAGTATGCGAACCGGCGGCAATGCTGTCAGCGGGAACCAGTCGACTGCTGATGAAAAAGGTAAAGGACGGCAACGTCACCATGGCGGTGGCGGAGGCGCTCTTTACGTCGTAGGGATCGGCCCGGGCAACCTCGACCAGATGACGCTGAGGGCCCGGGAGGCGGTGCAGGAGGCCGATGTGGTTGTCGGCTACCGTACCTATACCGACCTCATCACCGACCTGACGAAAGACAAGGAAGTCCTGTCCACCGGGATGATGGACGAGGTGCGCCGTTGTACGCAGGCCGTTGAACTGGCGGAAGCGGGCAAAAAGGTCGCCCTGGTTTCATCGGGTGACGCAGGGATCTACGGTATGGCTGGCCTTGCGCTGGAGATCATCCGGGAGCGCGGCGGTGCGCCGTATCCCGTGGAGATCGTCCCCGGCGTCCCCGCGCTGGCTGCGGCTGCTGCGGTATTGGGAGCGCCGCTGATGCACGACTTCGCGTCGATAAGCCTTTCGGATCTGCTGACGCCCTGGCCGCTTATCGAGAAACGGCTCGATGCGGCGGCAGCGGCCGACTTCGTCATCTGCCTCTACAATCCCAAGAGCAAGGGGCGGACCGAGCAGATCGGCATCGCCCGGGAGATCATTCTGCGGCACAGAAGCGGAGACACGCCGGTCGGGATCGTCAAAAATGCCCGTCGAGTGGGTGAAACTATCTCGATAACCAGTCTGAACGAGATGCTCACCCAGCCTATTGACATGACAACCATGGTAATTGTGGGGAATTCCAACACATCCACCTTTGATCAGTGGATGGTAACTCCCCGGGGGTACCGCATAGGAGAGAAAGGCTGAGTATGCCGACCTGGAAACTGACTATCGAATACGAAGGGACCCGCTACCGGGGCTGGCAGGAGCAGATCAACGCCAAGACGGTTCAGGATGCCATCAAGAGCGCGGCCATGAACCTGTTCGAAGGCCCGGTGGAGCTGATGGGCGGCGGTCGGACCGATGCCGGTGTCCACGCCATCGCCCAGACCGCTCATTTGAAGGGGAAGAAATTCCTGAAACCGCACGAAATCCTGTATGGCCTCAACGACCGGCTACCGGCAGATATCAATATCCTCGACGTAAGGACCGTCACCGCCGAGTTCCACGCCCGGCACAGCGCAGTAGCACGGGCTTACCTTTATCAGATTTCAACGCGGCGGACCGCCTTCGGAAAACCCTTTGTCTGGTGGGTGAAGGACCCCCTCGACGTAAAGCGCATGACCCAGGCTGCGGCCCTCTTCGAGGGAAGGCACAATTTCGCGTCGTTCTGCGATGTCGATACCTCAACGGGCGAGAAGGCAAAATCGACCATTACTGAAGTGAAGATTTCACGAATCGAAACTTCCGGCGACCTGATTCTCTACAGGATAGTAGCCAGTCATTTCTTATGGAAGATGGTGCGAAGAGTGACGGGAGTACTGGTGGAAGCAGGCCGGGGAAATGTCACTGAAAGGGATATCAAGCGACTGCTGCAACACCCCACGCGGGATGCGGCGCCATGGACCGCTCCGCCATCAGGTCTTTTTCTAGAGAAGATATTGTATCAGGGTGATTCGCTGCCGGAAGAGATAAGACCAGCACCACGCCTCTAGCGCTTGTCCGTAAACAGGCTTTCTTGAGACTGCGCTCAGTCAGCGAGAAGTTTTGCCTTAAGGCTGAGCATCCTGAGGGCAAGAGATGCCTTTTCCATGATCTTCTTGGCAGCCACAACCGACTCTCCCAGCGGCTTATTCAGGTTGTCGGCATAGACCAGCAGCACGGCGCGGACACCACCGGTAACGGGGTAGATGAAGACCTCCTGCGGCATGACCCCCCCTATTTCTGTCAGGAAACGGCGATCCTCCGCAGAAAGCTCCGACGGTTTCCCGCAGAAAGGGGTCAATTTGTCGTTTACCTGCTGAAAAAGAGACGGCTTGTCAAGGGGCATCCTGAGTTTGAAGGCATGGACCGTCGACTCACCGAGACCGCTTGCCTTCCAGCCTGCGGCAGAACTCCCCTCGACATTGAGAAGCACTATCCTGCTGAAGTACTCCTTGAGATACCCCATAATAAGATTGGCGACTGCCGTCGCATTTTCCGCCCCTTCAAAGGCATGCCCGATGCTGGCGGCTGAAACCGCGAGACTTTCGGCGCTCCCGCTCAAATACCTTATCTCTTCATCGGCAGTACCCAGAACCTCCGTATCAGCAACGGACGGCTGACGCACGACAGCAGCAGCCTCTTCGGCATAGCAGGCATCGAGGGCCCTGCGGATCATGATCTCGGGAGCAACATAGGCCTTTACCCTGCAACCTGTCAGCGCGTTGATTTCGCTGATGAGTTGCTGATTCTGAGGGGTAACCATGGCAACACTTAACAGGTCGCCGATCTTTTTGAAAGGTATCAGGTCATACTTCCTGGCAAAACTTGCCGACACGAGGGCAGTAACAGACGAAGGGATGTGGTAGAGGTCGTTCTTGTCCGCGCACGGATAGAGCGACATTTTTTCAAGCGCTTCCGCCAGGCGGTCTTCGGAGATATAACCCAGTTGTACCAGGTTGCTTCCCAGTCTTCCGCCATGCTGATTCTGATAGGTCAGGCTTGTTGAGAGCTGCGCTTCAGAGATGAAACCATCCTTGACAAGCGCTTCTCCGATACGATACCCCATTTTTTGAGCTCCTTTCGCAAAAAGTGCTTATTGCAAACAACATACCGAAGTGACTATTTTTTTTAGTCAGCCGACTAACTCTTTGTATAAAAAGCGCTTTTGTCACAACAAGCCGGGACCGGGACCTCAAAATATCCTTGCCAGTGTAAAATAAATCGACAATTAATTGCCGGGGCGCATGACTATCCGACATAATCCGCTGAATTATATACAAAAGCCTCCTGTAAAATTTTCCGACAGCCGGGAAAAAATCGCCGCATCGCATAACCGCTTGACATCAAATCACCTGACATGGTATAAGCAGCGCTTGCTCAATAGCTCGAAGAGCTGGAAAAACATATTGGAGGTTTTGGAATGGCAAATCACAAGTCGGCAGTCAAGAGGCACGCCCAGTCACTCAAGAGAAGGGCGCGCAACAAGATGGTGAAATCTTCCCTCAACACCTATATAAAGAAGGTCAAGACGGCAGTGGTGGCCAAGGATACCGATGCCGCCAAGACGGCCCTGGCCGAGGCGATACCGGTCATCGACAAGGCAGCCGCCAAGGGCGTAATTCACCGTAACAACGCAGCGCGCAAGGTTTCCCGCCTCAGCCTGGCCGTTCAGTCGCTGGCAGCGGTAGCCGCAGCTCCCAAGAAGCGGAAAGCAGCCACTAAGAAAGCCGCAGAATAAACGATTCAAGAATCAGCTTCGGATTTCCACCGCCTGACTTCAAGGCCCTGTCAACCCTCTCGAGGGTAAGCAGGGCCTTTTTTACGTCCTGCTCCTTCATGGCCCTGAACTGCTGAAACAGGGACGGCCACGAACTCTTCGGCACCCTCAGGCTTCCCGCCACGCTCTCCTTCGGAGACCCCTTCTGCAGCATGGCCAGGCCTTTCGACAAAATACGGAACTGCCGGGCCAGCATCGCCACGATCATCACCGGCTCTTCCCCTTCCTGCATCATCCGGCCCAGTATCTTCATGGCCCGCTCCCAGTTCCCTTCCGCCGTCGCATTGGTCAACTCAAAGATCGACCACTCCCGAAAGTCGCCAATGACTGCTTCCACATCGCTGGCCAGAATAGTTTTGCGTTCCCCGAGATAAGTGGCAAGCTGCTGAATGGCCGCTTCCAGCCGCCCCAGGTCGTTGCCGACCGTCTCCACCAGCACCGTCACGGCCTCGCGGTCAATAGTGAGCCCCTTCGCCTTCACCCGGCGGTCGACCCATACCGGAACCTGGTTGTCAAAGAGGGGGAAGAACTGAGAAACCACGCCGTTAGCCTCAAAGGTCTGAAAGAACTTCCGGCGACGGTCTATCTTTTCCGCCACCAGCACAAGGACCGTACAGGAGAGAGGGTTGGCGACATAAGGTTCAAGCTGCTCAAGGACCGCTGCCGGCGCGGAATCGAAATCCTTCACGACCACCAGCTTTTTGTCGCCAAGAAAGGGGTATGACTGGAGGGTATCGAGCAGGGCGGGAGCCGAGGTCTCTTTTCCGTCGAAACGGCAGAGGTTGAAGTCACGGCTGGCGGGATCAACCGCCAGCGCTTCTATCCGCTGGAGTGTCTCTTCTATGAGAAACTTCTCCTCGCCATAGAGGAGATACAGAGGCGCTATCTTTTCTTTTTCCAGTTCGGCGATGAGTTCCTGCTGCTTGAGAAGGGGCATGGCGTTCCTGTATTAGCAAACGGACAGAGGGAAGAGGTGATGCTGGCGCCGAGCGCGATTCGCGAGAAGGCGCTTTTGCATTAGAAGCCGGACAGCATGTCGCTGACCATACTCTCGGCAAAGTATTTGGATGCGCTGCGTATGGCCGAATCCTGGGATGAGCGGGATGCGCTCGAACTGTCGGAGAGGCGATACTCCCAGGTTGCCGACTTGTTGTCCTTCCACAGGACCTTCTGGTCGCTCACCTGCAGAAGCTTGACATCGATCCCCATGGTAACGCGATACTCGGTGACCACGCCGCCGCTGCTGAAGGAGAGGGGCACCAGCGAAAACGATGTGACCGCACCGGTCAGTATCGACTCGGCGTCTTTCTTCTCCACCACCTTGAGACGGCCGTCGATAATAAGCTGATGGATAACCTCGTCGGTCACCACCACCTCCACCGACGGCTCCAGGGTCTTGTTGGCAAAGGTCGGGACCGCGACGGTCTTTACGTCGTAGGGGATCTTTTCGCCGCCCTTGACAAAGTGGTAGCCGCAGCCGGCGAACAGCAGGGAACAGACAGCAAGCAAAGTGAGCGACAGGTATCGTTTCATCGGCCTCTATACCACCATGTTCAGGAGTTTGTCCTTAACGTAAATCACCTTGCGCAGCGGCTTTCCTTCAATGGCCGCCTGCACCTTGTCCACCGCCAGCGCGGCGGTCTTCGCCTCATCCTCCGAAGAACCCAGCGGCAGCGTCACCTGTCCGCGGAGCTTTCCGTTGACCTGAATCACCACCACCACCTCGTCGGCCTGGGCGACTTTGGCATCATACGACGGCCAGCTCGTTTCGGCAAGAGCTGTCTTGTAACCGAGCACCTCCCGCAGCTCCTCGGCCATGTGCGGTGCAAAGGGCGAAATCAGCACGATCACCGCCTCCACCGCCTCCCGGAGCACGGCCCTGGCCGCATCACCTTCCGCCTTGAACTGGTAGATGGCGTTCACCAGCTCCATGATGGCCGAGATGGCGGTATTGAAGCGAAACCGTCCCTCGATGTCTTCCGTCACCTTTTTGATCGTCTGATGGGCCTGGCGGCGGAGGGCCTTCGCCTCGGGGGCCAGGTCGTCCGAAGATGTGACCGCGGGCACCCCTGCAATCTCGTTCTCGCGATCCTTCACCATCCTCCATACCCGCGAGAGAAAACGATAGGAACCCTCCACCCCCTGCTCGCTCCAGGCCAGATCGTTTTCCGGCGGCGCAGCAAAGAGAGAGAAGAGGCGCACCGTGTCGGCGCCGTAGTTTTTTATCAGGTGATCGGGATCGACCACGTTCTTCTTCGACTTCGACATCTTCTCTATCCGTCCCCGCTCTACGGCAGTTCCACACTTTGTACAGCGGTCGTCCGCGACTTCGTCGGGCAGCAGCCAGCCGTGCTCGGGGCACTTCAGCGTCTCCTGGCAGACCATCCCCTGGGTAAGGAGGTTGGTGAAAGGCTCGTCGACACTGGTAAGTCCAAGATCTCGTATGGCCTTGGTGAAGAAGCGGGAGTAGAGCAGGTGCAGCACCGCATGCTCGATACCGCCGATATACTGGTCCACCGCCATCCAGTAGCCCGCAGTCTTCGGGTCGAAGGGGGCCTTGTCGGCATGGGGGTCGCAGTAGCGCAGGAAGTACCACGACGAGTCGACGAAGGTATCCATGGTGTCGGTTTCGCGGCGGGCATCCTTGCCGCATTTCGGACAGGAGACCTTTTGGAACGATTCGGAGGTGGTCAGGGGCGACGCCCCCTTGCCGGTAAAGGCCACGTCCGTGGGCAGCATGACCGGCAGGTCCTTCTCGGGCACTGGCACCACCCCGCAGGAGTCGCAGTAGATCATGGGGATCGGCGTCCCCCAGTAGCGCTGGCGCGACACGCCCCAATCCCGCAGTCGGTAATTGATGGTCTTCTTGCCTATCCCCTGGCATTCGACAAAGTTGGCGATCATCCCCTTGACCGTCTCGTTGGGATGGCCGGAGAACTCGCCCGAGTTCACGTTGACGCCCGGCTCTTCATAGGCCGCCGTCATGGCCGCCGCGTCGAGGCT
>Ga0224505_10001275_pt1 | contig 16137 bp, 16 predicted proteins | sample SF_Jan12_sed_USG_FD_169102 | JGI IMG/M metagenome (GOLD analysis project Ga0224505, IMG submission 169102) | Sediment microbial communities from San Francisco Bay, California, United States - SF_Jan12_sed_USGS_4_1 | ecosystem: Environmental > Aquatic > Marine > Sediment | place: USA: California... | reverse complement strand
TCCAGGCGGGCATCGCCATCATGCAGAAGCTCGACTGGAAGCACACGATGCTCGACGTCGACGCGGCGGTGAAGGAGGCGGCGAAGGCCGGCAAGGTCGGCATCGTCGGCTACTGCTGGGGCGGCACGGTGAGCTGGCGCGCGGCGGCGGCCACGGCGGGCCTTGCCTGCGCGGTGCCCTACTACGGCGGCAGCATGCCGAGCTTCATCGGCGAGAAGCCCAGGGTGCCGACCATGTGCCACTTCGGCGAGCTCGACCAGTCGCCGACGCTCGAGCAGTCCAAGGCCATCGCGCAGGCGCATCCCGGCATCACCGCGCATTTCTATCCGGGCGCGGGGCACGGCTTCAACTGCGACCAGCGCGGCTCCTACAACGCGGAGGCCTCGAAGCTCGCGCGCAGCCGCACGCTGGAGTTCTTCAGGAAGCACCTCGGCTGAGCAACGACTCGCCCGGGCGCACGCGCGTGAAGGCCACCGGCTTCATCGCGACCCTCTCGCCCGCGCGCACGCTCGAGTAGGCGGAGCGCTCCAGCGCACCCGCCTCGGGAAAGTCGTCGCGGAAGTGCGCGCCGCGCGAGTCCTCGCGCGCGAGCGCTGCTGCGGCGATCACGCGGCTCACCTCGGTGAGGCTCCTGAGGTTCAGCCAGTCGTGCCAGGTGAGGTTGAACGCGCGGTTCGCGTCGGCGATGCCCGCGCGCGCGAGCTCGGCGGAGATTGCCTCGAGCTCGCGCAGCGCGGATTCCAAAGCCGCGCGGTCGCGGATGATGCCGACCTTCTCCCACATGACGTCATGCAGGCGCTCGCGCAGCGCTTCCAGGCCGCCGTGCCCCGGGACAATCCTCGGCTCACAGCGCTCGACCGCCGCCACGATCGCCGCCTGGTCGGGCTCGCGCCACGCGCCCTCCTTCGCCACCCAGGCGGCCATCGCGTCGCCGGCCACCGCGCCGAAGACGGTCGAGTTCGCCACGCCATTGCCGCCGAGGCGGTTCGCGCCATGCACGCCGCCCGCGTCCTCGCCCGCCACGAACAGGCCGGCGAGCGCGGTCGTGCAGTCCAGTCCGAACTCCACGCCGCCCATCATGTAGTGCGCCGTGGGCACCACCTCCACCAGGCCGCCCGCGAGATCGAAGCCGCAGTCGGCGCAGCGCTCGACCATGCCCTTGAAGTTCCTTGCCACCTTGTCCGGCCCGAGGTGCGCCATGGAGATGTACAGGCCGCCGTTCGGCGTGACGTTGCCCTTGCGCATCTCGGTGTACATCGCGCGCGACACGAAGTCGCGCGTCGCGCGCTCGGCGAGCGGGTCGTAGGCCGGCATGAAGCGCTCTTTGGCGCCGTTCAGCAGGTAGCCGCCCGCGCCGCGCAGGCCTTCCTCCAGCACCGTGCCGGTCATCCTCGTATGCGTGCCCGCGAGCAGGCCCGTCGGGTGGAACTGCACCATCTCCATGTCGCGCAAGGCGAGCCCCGCGCGCAGCGCCATGGCCAGGCCGTCGCAGCTCTTGTCGCCCGAGGGCGTGTGGTAGCGGTACATCGTCGGCCCGCCGCCGGTGGCGAGCAGCACGGCTTTGGCGCGCACCATGACGTATTCGCCCGTGCGCATGTCGATCATCAGCACGCCCGCGAGCGCCTGCCCGGAGCGATCCTTGATCAGCTCCACGGCGCGATGCTCTTCCAGCCGCTGGATGCGCCGCGTCCACACTTGCTCGGCCAGCCGGTTGATGATCTCGATGCCGGTGAGATCGCCCTTGTGCACCGTGCGATCGAACGTCTGCCCGGCGAAGGCCTTCTGGTGGATGCTGCCGTCGGGGTTGCGGTCGAAGAAGCAGCCGAGCTCGTTCTCCAGCTCGCGGATGCGCTCCACGGCCAGCGTCACCAGCTTCCAGGCGAGGTCCTGGTCGGGCAGCCACTTGCCGCCCTCGATGGTGTCCATGAAGTGGCGCTCGACCGAATCCCCTGCCGCGAGCGCCACGTTGTAGCCGCCCTGCACCATGCGCGTGCAGCCGCACTTGCCGAGCAGGCCCTTGACCGCGACCGTGATCGACAGCGACGGATCGGCGCGGTGCGCGTGCAGCGCGGCGAACAGTCCCGCGCCGCCCGAGCCGAGGATCAGGATTTCGGTGTCAAGCCGGCGCACGGTCGCGCCGCAGCCACTGCGAAGCAAGGACCAGGACGACCAGCGCGAGGCCGATGCCGTTGGACACGTTGCCCGGATAGACGAGCGCGAATCCCGCGACCAGCAGCATGGCGCGCTCGTAGAGCGGCGTGCGCTTGAACAGCCACCCCTGGAACGCGCCGGCGAGCGACAGGATGCCGATCGCCGCCGTGACCGTGATGAGCGCGATCGAGCCCCAGTTGGCCTGCGCCAGCGTCTTGAACGAGCCGGTCAGCAGCAGCCCTGTGCCGGACGGGTCGAGCACGAAGATGAACGGCACGAGGAACGCGGGCGTGGTGTACTTCCAGGTCTGCAGCGTCGTCTTGTACGGGTCGCCGCCGGTGATCGCCGCCGCCGCGAAAGGCGACAGCGCCGTGGGCGGCGAGACCTCGGAGAGCACCGCGTAGTAGAAAATGAACATGTGCGCCGCGAACTCCGGCACCTTGAGCGCGATCAGCGCCGGCGCCGCGATCACGGCGCAGATGATGTAGCTCGCCGTCACCGGCACCGCCAGGCCCACGATCCAGACGATGAGCGCGGTGTAGATCGCGGTGAGCAGGAGCGAATTGCCGGCGTAGGCGAGCACGATCGAGCTGAACTTCAGGCCGAGGCCGGTGAGCGTCACCACGCCGACGATGAGGCCCGCGCCCGCGCAGGTGGCGGCGACGTTCAGCACCGCGCGCGAGCCGTTGTCGAGCGCCTGGATCAGGCCGGAATTCAGAAAGCCCCGGACCGGTGCCTCGCGCCCGCGCAGCAGGTCGTAGGACAGCAGCGCGCAGTCGCGATGCAGGAAGCTCGTGGCGAGCACCACGACGGTGGCCCAGAACACCGACAGCTCGGGCGAGAAGCCCATCAGCATGAAGCCGACGATCGACACGAGCGAGAAGAAGTGGAACCAGTACTTCTTCGTCAGGCTCCAGGCCGACTCGACCTTCTCGAACACCGCGTCCTTCATGCCGAACTTGCGCGTGTCGATCTCGACCATGATGAACAGCGTCAGGTAGTACAGGCACGTCGGGATGACGGCCATCAGCAGCACGTCGAGGTACGAGATCTTCAGGAACTCGGCGATGAGGAAGGCCGCCGCGCCGAGCACGGGCGGCGAGATGATCGCGCCCAGGCCGCCCGCGGCGAGCAGCCCGCCCGCCTCGTTCTTGCCGTAGCCGACTTTCGCCAGCATGGGCGCGGCGACCGCGCCGAGCGTCACCGTGGTCGCCACGCCCGAGCCCGAGGGGCCGCCAAGGAGAAAGGACGCGAGCGTCACCGTGCGGCCCGCGCCCGTCGGCCGGCCGCCCATGGCGGCGAAGGAGAAATCGATGAAGAACTTGCCCGCCCCCGAGAACTGCAGGAAGGCGCCGTAGATGGTGAACAGAATGATGAGCGTCGAGGACACGGCGATCGCGGTGCCGTAGATGCCCTCCAGCGTCATGTACATGTGCCCCACCAGCCGCGGGATCTCGTAGCCCTTGTGGGTCCAGGGCGCGGGCAGATACTCGCCGAAGAACGCGTACAGCAGAAAGCACGTCGTCACGAACGGCATGATCCAGCCGGTGGTGCGGCGCATCGCCTCGAGGACGAGCAGCGCGAGGCCCACCCCGAACACGATGTCCCACGAGTTCGGCACGATCGAGCGGTCGAAGAAGTCGTCGCCCCCGGCGATCAGGTAGACGGCGGTGGCGACCCCCGCGGCGGCAAGCAGCCAGTCCCACCACATGACGCGGTGGCGGAAGCTCCGGGCCACCGGGAAGATGAGGAAGGTGAGAAAGAGCACGAACGCCACGTGGATGGCGCGCAGGTGCTCGGGCCGCACGATGGCGTAGGCGGTGTACAGGTGAAAGAGCGACATCGCCACCGCGACCGTGGCGACGAGGCCGGCGATCCGGCCCTTGAGCTTGTTGTGGACGCCTTCCTCGCGCTCGATCATCTCCTCGGCGCGCGCCAGCGCCTCGGCGCTCACTTCCTTGGCCGGCTGGTGCAGCCGGGCGATGTCCTCGCTCATCGCTCCCCCTCCAGAAAAAGAAAAGCCCCGCCAGTCGCCTGGACGGGGCCCGCGCGCCGCCGGACCTCAGTCCAGCTTGACGCCCTTCTCCTTGAAATACTTCAGCGCGCCCGGATGCCAGGGAATGCCCCCGGTGGCGGCGGTCTTCTGCTTCTCCAGCACGAAGTTCGCCGCCTCCTTGTGCACGCGGATCAGCTCCTCGCGGTGCTCGAAGATCGCCTTGACGACGTTGTAGGCGGTCTGCGTGTCCATGCCCTCGTGCGCCACGAGCAGGTTGGTGACCGTCGCCTGGTGATTGTCCGTGGCCATGCCCCGGTAGACGTCCTTGGAGATGACGTCCTTCACGTACAGCTCGCCCCACTTCGCGTTCATCGCCGGCACCAGTTCGGCATGGTCGATCATCTGGATCGTCACGCCCGGCGAGTTGGCGAGGTCGGTGACCGCCGCGGTCGGCAGCCCGCCGACCCAGAAGAAGGCGTCGATCTTGCGGTCCTTGAGCGCGTTCACGGACTCGGCGACGCCGAGGCGCTCGCGTGTCATGTCCTTGTTGCTGTCCAGGCCCGCGGCCTCGATGACGCGGAACGCCATCACCTCGGTAGCGCTGCCGCCCGAGCCGGTGGACACGCGCTTGCCCTTGAGATCCGCGATCGACTTGATGCCGGTCGCCGTGATCGACACCACGTGCATGCGGTTCGGGTACATGACCATCAGCGTGCGCACCGGCACGGCCTTGCCCTGGAACTTCTGCTGGCCCTTGTAGGCGTCCACGCCCGCGTCCACCATGGTCATGGCGAGGTAGGGCTTGCCGGTGCCTACGAGCTGCAGGTTGGCGACCGAGCCGCCGGTCACTTCCGCCGTGGCCTGCATGCCCGGCACGTACTTCGACAGCACCGCGGCGATGCCGCCGCCCAGCGGGTAGTACACGCCGCCGGTGCCGCCGGTGCCGATGGACAGGTTCTGCGCCTGCGCGGCGAACGCAAGCGACGTAGCGGCGAGCGCCGCGATGCGCAACAGCGATTTCATGGTCCTTCCTCCTCGATAGGGAACAGCGCGGCGGATTCTAACCCACCCCGAGCCGGCGCAAGGCCCCGGCGCGCTTCGCGCGCCCGGCCTCCCGCACCCGGGAATACAGGCTCGCGCCGTGGCTGTCCATCGCTACGAGCAGCGGCCCGAAGCCCTTCACGCGGAACTTCCACAGCGATTCCGGGTGCAGGTCGTCCAGGTCCACGTCCTCGATGGCCTCGACCCAGGTGGTCTCCAGGGCCGCCGTGCCGCCGATGATGGCGAGGTAGGCGCCGCCGAGCTCGGCGAAGGCCGCGGCCGAGGCTTCGCGCAGGCCGCCCTTGCCGATCACCAGGCGCACGCCGTACTGCTGCATCAGCGGCCGCGTGAAGCGCTCCATGCGCTCGCTGGTCGTGGTGCCGACGCACAGCGGCGCGTAGCCCGCGGGGTGCGCGGCGCTCTGCGCCACCTTCTTCACGTTGGGCGCGGTGTGGATCACCGCGTGCCCGCGCAGGTCGAAGCGCGTCTTCCTGCCGCGGTCGAACATGTGGATCTGCGTCGCGTCGCGGATGCCGTACAGCGTGTCGTTCAGCGTCACGGTGTCGCCGATGCGCAGCGCACGCGCCTGCGCCTCGTCGATCGGCATGGTGAACTCGTGGTGCGCCATCGCTAGCCGCCGAGCAGCGCCTTCTTCAGGTCGTCCTGCACCGGCTTCGGGCCGAGCCAGATCCTGAGCAGCGCGCGATAGAAGTCCTCGCCCTCGATCGGCTGGCCCGCGGGCTTGCCGTCGATCGTCACGTGCGTGCTGCCCCCGGGATGCCAGTCGAGGTCGATGGCCATGCCCTTCTTCGCTTCCTTGATGGCGGCCATGATCGCGTTCAGCTGCGCGATGCGCGGCTCGAGCGCTTTCATCGTCGCCTCGTCGTGGTTCGAGCGCATGCCGTCGACCAGCGCCTTGGCGAAGGTGTCGGCGTCCACGTCGCGCAGCATGCGGATGGCGATGCGCTTCGCGCCGCCCTGCGTCACCCGGTCGGCCTTCGGCTCGCCCACGTACAGCGCCATGGCGTAGACGTCGAAGAACAGGCGCTTGCGCAGGCCCGCGCCGGAGAGCAGCAGTTCGCTCCCCGCGACGCGCGCCTTGTCCTGGAACTTCACGCCTGCGACCTCCGCCGCGGACGCCGGCAGGGCGAGCGCCATCAGCAACAGCAGCCTAATAGCCATATTCGACTCCCGCGGGCCGGAAAGTGGCGCGCGCGCGGCGCGCCGAGTGGCATTGCATGTTGACCGCCACCGGGTTCATGGTGATGTGCGTGGCCGCCGTCTCCACGTGCACGGCGAAGGACGTGGAGTCGCCGCCCAGCCCCTGCGGGCCGACGCCGAGCATGTTCACGGCCGCGGAGAGCTGCGCCTCGAGCTTCGCGCCCTCGGCGTCCTCGCAGCGCGTGCCGAGCGGCCGCGTGGCCGCGGTCTTGGCGAGGTGCACGCACAGGTCCGCCGTGCCGCCGACGCCGACGCCGACGATGGTCGGCGGGCAGGTCTTGCCGCCCGCCTCCAGCACGCAATCGACGACGAACGTCTTGATGGCGTCCACGCCCTCGGCCGGAATCGCCATCCTGAGCCACGAGTTGTTCTCCGAGCCCGAGCCCTTGGGCACCATCTCGATCACCAGCGCGTCGCGCTCGCCGGTGAAATCGATGTTGATCACGGGGATGCCGCGTCCGGTCGAGTCCTGCGCGTTGACGCGCGTCGTCGGGTGCACGACCGAGGAGCGAAACGGGTGCTCGCGCGTGGAGCGCGCGCAGCCCGTGCGGATGGCGTCCTTGAGCGCCATGCCGTCCACCTCCACCCCGCGCCCGATCCACACGTTGTAGATCGGGATGCCGGTGTCCTGGCACAGCAGGTTGTCGGTGTCCTCGGCGACCTTGATGTTGGCGATCATGGTGCCGAGCATGCGCTGCGCGCCCGCGTCGCTTTCGCGACGCGCGAGCGCGTCGAAGCCCTGCTTGATGTCGGGAGGCAGGCGCTTGAGCGCCCGGATGTAGAGCTCCTTCGCCGCCTCCTCGACTTCACGCAAATCGATGCGCATAGGGGGGTGCGGGGGGATCGAGTGGCGCCGACGATCCCCCTGCTCCTATTTCACAGAGATCTTGCGCTCCCGCACGACGGTGGCCCACAGCTTGGTCTCTTCCTTCATCGCTTTCGCCATCTGCGCCGGCGTGTTGCCGACGGGCGTGAGGCCCATGGCGTAGAAGCGCGCCTTCATCTGCGTGTCGTCGAGCGCCTTGCGCACGTCGCCGTACAGGCGGTCGATGATCTCGCGCGGCGTGCCGGTGGGCGCGACGATGCCGAACCACCCGGAATTGACGAAGCCCTTGACCGTCTTGCCGATGGGCGCGACCCCCGGCATCTGCGGCGCCTCCGCGGCGCTGGTCACGCCGAGCGCGCGCAGCCGCCCCGCGTTCACGTGGCCGATGGCCGCCGCCATGTTGGGCAGCATGAATGTGGTCTCGCCGCCGACCAGGCCGGCGAGCGCCGGGCCTTCGCCCTTGTAGGGCACGGAGATCGCGTTGAGCTTCGCCTGGTAGACGAAGTTCTCCGCCGCCAGGTGGATCTGCGAGCCGATGCCGGCGTGGCCGAAGGTGAACTTGCCGGGATTGGCGCGCACCGCGGCCAGCAGGTCGGCCAGCGTCTTGTAGGGGGAACTCGCCGGCACCACCAGCACCTGCGGCCCGGAGACCACGTTGGTCACCGGCACGAAGTCCTTCTCGGGGTTGTAGTTGAGCTTGGCATAGATGTGCTGGTTGGCGGTCATCACCGAGCCGGACGGGAAGAAGAAGTTGTAGCCGTCAGGCGTCATGCGGGCGGCTTCCGCCGCGCCCACGCCGCCACCGGCGCCGCCGCGGTTCTCGATGACGATCTGCTGGCCCCACATCTCGGTGAGCTTCTGGCTGAGCAGGCGCGCCGAGATGTCGGTGGCGCCGCCCGGCGAGAACGGGACGATGAAGCGCACCGGCTTCTGCGGCCAGGACTGCGCACCGGCCGATGCGGCGACCAGCAGGCCGGCGGCGAAGACGACGAGTTTCGCGAGTTTCATGGGCATCCTCCGTTATTGTGATCTGCCTGAATGATCCTACAGCGCCAGCGCGAACGCCAGACCCGCCGCGAGCGCGAAGGCCGCGGCCCCGGCCGCAAGCCCCTTCGCCCAATTCCGCCACGGCAGGAATTCGAGCGCGAGCACGCGCAGCCCCCCGGCCAGATGCAGCGCGAGCAGCGTCACCAGGCCCCACTCGGCGAGCTTGACCGCCGGCTGCTCGGTCCAGGCGAGAAACGCGTCCAGCTCGAGCGCGCGGGAGAGCACCCAGAAATGCACGGGCAGGAACACCGCCAGCGCGATCCCCGACAGGCGATGCGCGTACGCCAGCCAGCGGCTCATGCGAACACCGTCGAGACGGCGCGCAGCCCGAGCCCCGCCAGCACGACCGCGAAGGCGATGAGCGCGAAATCGCGCGCGCGGCCGCGCCAGCCGAACCACTCGGCGAGCACCGTGCGCAGCCCGATCGGCGCGTGCACGGCCGCCGCCAGCACGAACATCGTGTAGAAAGCCGCCCAGGCGGGGTTGCCGCGCGTGCGCCCGAGGATCTCGGCGCCGGTGAGCCCGCCCTGCACGGCGTAGAGGATCGTGGCCAGATGCACCGTGACGCACAGCGCGAGCAGCCCCGCGCTCGCGCGCTGCGCGACCCACAGGAGCGTTTCGCTGCGCGCGCTCACAACTCGCCGGCGAGCGCCGCTCTCGCCACCGCGCGCTTCAGGCCCGCGATGCCCGCGGTCGGCGAAATGTTCTTGGGGCAGCGCTCGGTGCAGCTCATGTGCGTATGGCAGGAAAGGCTGCCCGCGTCGCCCGCGACCGCGCGCAGGCGCTCGGCCTGCGCCGCGTCGCGCACGTCGTTGACCAGCGTCCATGCGCGGTTGAGCGCCGCGGGGCCGAGGTACTCGGGCAGGCGCGCCAGCACGTCGCACGAGGCGTAGCACACCGCGCAACCGATGCATTCGATGGCCGCGTCCGCCTGCACGCGCTCAGCGGACTGCGGGGAGACGCGCGCGAAATCGTCGGCGCGCGTGCGCGCGCCGCGGAACTGTCCCGCGGCGCGCGCCCACTTGTCGAAGAACTCGCGCATGTCCGTGACCAGATCGCGGATCACCGGCAGGTTCCTGAGGGGAGCGATCGTCAGCTCACCCTTGTTCGCCACCTTGTCGACATGCGTGCGACAGGTCCAGCGCGCGGCGCCGTTCACCGTCATCGCGCAGGAGCCGCACATGCCGACGCGGCAGGCGTAGCGGTAGGCGAGCGTCGGGTCGAGCGCGCGCTGGATGTGCGTGACCACGTCCAGCACCGTCTGGCTCTCGCGCCGCGGCACCTCGAACTCCTGGAAGGCGCCGTCCGCGCCGCCGCGCCAAACCTTGACGCGCAGCGTCGCGCTCATGCGAACTGCAGCAGCAACCGCACGATGTCCTGCGGCGCGCTCAGCATGGCGTCGTGCCCGGTGTGCAGCGCGACGAACGGCCAGTCGCGCCTGCCGCGGTAGCGGTCTTTGATGGTGGCGAGCGCCGCGATCGGCGGGGTCGTGCATTCGATGTACAGGCGCGGCAGGCCGCTGCCGAGCGGCCCGTTCAGCCGCGACTTCTGCTCGAACGGCGCGTACGGGTGCGGGGTCAGCCGCCGACGCACCCACAAGGTGTCGGCCGGATCCGCGAATCCGTAGATCTCGGGATCCGGTGCGGGGATGGTCTTCACGCCGTTCGTGACCGTCGCGCCCTTGCGGCGCGCCTCGGCGACCTCGGGCGGGAACGCATCGGCCCAGGACTGGCCATCTTCGGCAAGGAGCCCGTCCAGGTAGACCAGCTGGCGCAGGCGCGCCTTGGCGCGCGCCGCGACGCCCGAGATCACGAGCCCCGCATAGCTGTGCCCGCAAAGCACGACGTCCTCCAGCTCCTCGGCTTCGAGCACGCCGAGGACGTCCTGGATGTGCGTGTCGAGGTCGACGCTCGCGCTCAGCAGGTGCGCGCGCTCGCCCACGCCGGTCAGCGTGGGCGTGAACACGCGGTGCCCGGCCGCGCGCAGCGGATCGGCGACGCGGTGCCAGCACCAGCCGCCGTGCCAGGCGCCGTGCACCAGCACGAAGACGCTAGGCCGATTCGTACAGCCTCGTCAGCACGAACTCGCGGTGCCCGAGCGCTTCCGCCGCCGTGAGCCGGCCGTTGGCGGTGCGGAACATGCACTCGAGCAGCTTGTCGCCCGCCTGGTCGGGACTGAGCTCCTTCCTCAGCAGCCCGGTGACGTCCACGTCGATGTGCTCGCTCATCGTGCGCACCGTGCGCGGGTTCGCGCACAGCTTGATCACCGGCAGGATGGGATTGCCGATCACGTTGCCCTGTCCCGTCGGGAAGAAGTGCACCGTGTAGCCCGCGGCCGCGCACAGCGTCACCATCTCGGCCGCGGCCGACGAGGAATCCATGAACCACAGGCCCGGGCCGGTCGGCGCCTCGGCCTTGTCGAGCACGCCGTCCACCACGCACTTCCTGCCGATCTTCTGGATGTTGCCGAGCGCCTTTTCCTCGATGGTGGTCAGGCCGCCCTCGATGTTGCCCTTGGTGGGCTGCGAGTCCATCAGGTTGCTCGTCTTGTGGCGCTCGATGACCTCCTGGTAGCGGTCGAACATGAACTGGAACTTCTTCCGCACTTCGTCGTTGCGGCAGCGCGCGGCCACCAGGTGCTCGCCGCCCGTCAATTCGGTGGTCTCGCCGAAGACGAGCGTCACCCCGTGCGGGTAGAGCTTGTCGAAGGCATTGCCCACCGTAGGGTTCGCGCCGCAGCCCGAGGTGGTATCCGACTCGCCGCACTTGGTGGACACCCACAGGTCCTTGAGCGGCCGCTCCTCGCGGCGCAGCTCGCTCGCCCACTGCACGAATTCCTTCGCCTTCTTCGAGGCGCGCAGGATCGTGTCGTGGTCGCCGTGCTGCTCGATGCCGAAATACGCCACGGGCTTGCCCGTGGCGGCGATGCCGTCGGCCACCTTCTTCGCCCAGCCTTCCTCGATGCAGATCACCACCACCGCGGCGACGTTGGGATTGGCGCCGGTGCCGATCAGCGTCCTGAAGTGCAGGTCGAGGTCGGCGCCGAACTGCAGGCGCCCGTAGGGATGCGGCAGCGCGAGCGTGCCCTTGATGTTGTTCTCCACTGCCTGCGCGGCGGCATTCGACAGGTCGTCCACCGGCAGGATGACGACGTGGTTGCGCACGCCGATGCGCCCATTCTCGCGCTTGTAGCCCCAGAAGCTTGCTTTCGAGAGATCCATGCCTACCACCGCTTGGTTTTCAGGTTCTGCACGTGCGTGTGCTCGCCCCGGGCGATCGGCGCCACGACCTTGCCGATGTCCACGCCGTACTTGATGACCGTGTCGCCGGGCTTGTAGTCCTTCAACGCCAGCTTGTGGCCGATCGGGATGTCGCTCTTCGCCGTGATCCTGACTTCCTTGTCGTCCTCCATGATCCAGCCGGTGAGCTCCTGGCCCTTCTTCACGCCCTCGACGACGACCACGCCGACGCCATCGCCTTCCTCGTGCACGACGAAGTGAATCATCACAGTCTCCGTAACGTTCCCCCGCTATTCTACGAGCATGCTGGACCGCAGACGCTTCCTGCAGGCCCTCGCCGCGGCGGGTGTTTCACCAGTCCTGCCCGCCTGCGCGCAGGTGACAACCCCGCGCTTTGCGCGCGATCCCTTCGCCCTCGGCGTCGCCTCGGGCTATCCCCATCCGCACGGCATGGTGCTGTGGACGCGCCTGGTCGGCATCGACGCTCCGGTCGCGGTGCCGGTGCGCTGGGAGATCGCCGCGGATTCGGCGATGCGCAAGATCGTCGCCGCCGGCGGCACGTACGCCGAGCCGCAGCGGGCGCACTCGGTGCGCATCGAGCCGCAGGGCCTCGAGCCGGGCCGCTGGTACTGGTACCGCTTCAGGGCGGGAGAGGCGACGAGCCCGACCGGCGCCACGCGCACCGCGCCGCGGCCGGACGAAGCGGTGGACAGCTTGCGCTTCGCGGTAGCCTCCTGCCAGCAGTACGAGCAGGGCTGGTACGCCGCGCACCGGCACATCGCCACCGACGGGCCCGACCTGGTCGCGTTCCTCGGCGACTACATCTACGAGTCGTCCTGGGGCAAGGACCACGTGAGGAAGCACGACGCGGGCGAGCCATACACGCTCGACGACTACCGCGCGCGCTACGCCTTGTACAAGTCGGACCCCGACCTGCAGGCGGCGCACGCCGCCTGCCCGTGGATCGTCACCTGGGACGACCACGAAGTGGACAACGACTACGCCGACAATCGTCCCGAGGACGGCATGCCGCCGGAGCAGTTCCTCGCGCGCCGCGCGGCCGCCTACCAGGCCTACTACGAGCATCAGCCGCTGCCCTCGCGCATGCAGCCCAGGGGGCCGGACATGCGCATCTACACCCAGCTCGGCTGGGGCCGGCTCGGGCGCTTCTTCGTGCTCGACGACCGCCAGTACCGCACCTGGCAGGCCTGCGTGCGGCGCGGGCGCAGCGGCGGCTCGAACACGGTGGACGCGGAGAACTGCCGCAGCCTCGAGGATCCCGAGCGCACGATGCTCGGCCGCGCGCAGGAGCGCTGGCTGGAGAACGCGCTCTCGGAGTCGCGTGCGCGCTGGAACGTGCTCGCGCAGCAGACGCGCATGGCGCGCTTCGACCAGAAGCCGGGGCCGGGGCGGCGCGCCTGGACCGACGGCTGGGACGGCTACCCGGCGGCGCGGCAGCGCCTGCTCGACCACCTCGTCGCGCAGCGCATCGCCAACCCGGTGGTGATGGGCGGCGACGTGCACAACTTCCAGATCGCGGACCTCAAGCTCGACTTCGACGATCCGGGCTCGCCGGTCGTGGCGAGCGAGTTCGTCGGCACCTCGATTACCTCGCAGGGCTGGGCGCAGGCGCGGCTGGAGAAGTTCCTCCCCGACAACCCGCACCTGAAGCTGGTGGAGAGCCGCTACCGCGGCTACATGCGCGTGGAGGTGAGCGACAAGGAGATGCGCGTGGACCTGCGCGCGATGGAGTCGGCGGCGAAGCGCGACGCGGCGTGCCGGACGCTCTCCGCCTGGGTAGTCGAGGACGGCAAGCCGGGGCCGCAGCGGGCCTGAGGCGCGCCGCCGCTCACAACACCGTCAGCAGCGCGACGAGAATGCCGAGCGCCTTGAACACGACGCGCTCACTTCTCCGGCGGCTTGGCCGGCGCTGCGAACCACCGGTCCTTCGGCACCACCTGCGGATCTTTCGGGTCCCCCCGGTAGTGCGGCGACATAATCTGCACTCCGTACTCGTTGAACACGTCCTGGATGTGCCCGTGCAGGTGGCTCAGCACCTCGACGCGCGGCACCGGGTGCTCGAGCGGCGTATAGGCGATCAGGCGGTACTCGACATAGAAGTCCGTGAGCCCGGTCTGGCGCACGATCGGGCGGGGATCCTGCGCGATGTCCCGCGTGCGCCGCGCCGCCTCGAGCAGCATCGCCTCGACCTGGCGCCACGGCGTGGCGTAGCCGATGGTCACCACGGTGTCGAGCACGTAGCCGGTGCCCTCGACCGCGCGCGAAAAGTTCTTGACCGTCTTCGCCAAGATGCCGGCGTTGGACAGCGTGACCTCCTCGCCCAGCCCGGTGCGGATGCGCGTGGCGAACATGCCGAGATGCGTGATGGTGCCTTCCACGTCGTCGATGCGCACGTAGTCGTTGCGGCGGAAGACGCGCGTGTACATGAGGATGAGGCCACTGAAGGCCTGGCCGATGACGCTCGCGCCGCCGAGCGAGATCATCAGGCCGATTAGCACCGACAGGCCCTTGAAGGCCTCGGTCTGCGCTCCCGGCAGGTAGGGGTAGGCGATCGCGGCCGCGAACGCCCAGACGATGATCGTGAAGATGCGGCGCGTCGGCCCGACCGTGTCGGCGTCGAGCCAGTTGACCTTGATGCGGCCGAATTCCACGCGCAGGAAGAACACGCGCACCAGGCCGATCACGGCGCGCGCCAGCACGAAGATGATCGCCACGATCACCAGCCCCGGCAGCGCGCCGGCGATGGCGAGCGCCACGTCCTTGAGGATCTCGACGAGGTTCGACTCCAGGTTCTCGCCCCAGCGCCGCGTGAACGGGAAGCGCTCCAGCACGAACGCGACCCACCACACGCTCGCCAGCGCGGCCAGGGTCCAGGCGAGCGCCGCGATCACGCGCCGGGCGATCCGCCGCACGCTGCCCACGTGGAGCTTCTTCGCCTTCTCGTCCGCCGCGGCCCCGAAGTAATCGCCGAACCAGCGGCCGGCGCGCACCAGCCCCCAAATCAGGACAAGGTAGATCAGCGTCGCTACCGCGGCGTAGCCCGCCGCGCGCAGCAGGTAGCCCGGCGAGCGCTGCTCGCGCCGCTCGGCGATCGCCTGCTCGAGCCGCCGGGCGGCCTCGCGCGCCACGAGCGCGGTCGTCTCGCCGGCGTCGGGATCGATGTCGATCTTGGTGACGATGAACGCGAGTCGGCCGCCGATCCGCACGCGCGTGCCCTCCTCGGTGTCGCCGTACGAGGCCTCGGCCTTGGGGTCGGCGTCGAGCGCCGCCTCGATGCGCTCCATCGCGCCGCGCGCGCGCTCGTCGGCCGTGTAGCCGGCGATCGGCCCGCGCAGTTCGATCACCGCGCGGTTGGCGACGATCACGGGCGCGCTCTGGAGCGCGGCGGTCTGCGCGGCAAGCGCGGCCGGCAGCAGCAGTGCCGCGCATGCGAGGATCCTCAGGCTCATGTCACAACCCGCCCTTGTCGTAGAGATAGAGGCGCGCCGGGCGCGCCGCCCTGCCGGCGGCGCGCGCGAGCACGGGCAGCAGTATGACCGAGAGCCGCGCGGGGATGTGGAACTGCACTAGCGGCTCGGGAGCTGGCAGTTCTGCGCGAGGAACGCGTCGCCCTTGCGCAGCGAGCCCACGACGCCCTTCGTGTCGAAGGTGACGCTGCCGTCGGCGTAGCGCGCGCCAGAGGCCGTGCGCTCGCGCGCGAGCGCGTAGTGCGCGCCGTCGAACCACACCTGCGCCGCTTCGCCTGCGTAGACGACGCTTTGCATCTTTTCATCGCGGCACCGGTAGTGCGCGATTCGCGCCTTCGCGTCCGCCGCGAAGAACATCGCGCCGCCGTCCTTCAGCTCGAGGCGCAGCACGTCGCCGTGCACCGAGAAACGTGCGGCGGACTGGAGCTGCCTTGCATATTCGTCGCCGCGCGAGGGCGGCGGGCAGAACGCGCGGGTCATCGCCATCGGGCCGAACGAGACGCGGTCGCCCTCCAGCGTCGCAGCGCTCGTGCCGCGATTGCAGTCGGCGCGGACCGCCGCGCGGCCGTCATGGAACTGCAACGTATAGCGCTCGGGCTCGGGCGCTTCGGTCACAGAGAGCTTGTCCAGCGTGCCGAGCCAGTACCAGGCCCTGACTTGCAGCGGCGGCGTCGCCGCGCAGGACGAAACAAGCAGGAGCCACGCCAGCGCAGTTGCGCGCATGGCGCGGATCATAGCTTGCCGGAGCCGAAGCGCACGCTGTACACGATTCAGCCGTTGGCCCGGGGCGCGGGCCATGCGATCATCAGGGGCAGGTCTTCCGCAACACAGGGAGCACTCGATGAGTCCCGCACGATACGCCCTCGCCCTCGCTATCCTGGCGTTTGCTCCGACGATCCTCGCCTCGGACGCCGGCACGCTGGACAAGGCCGCCGCCGAGAAGGTCCACCCCTCCAAGCCGCCGTACTCGCCCTACGCCGGCCGCAGCTTTCCCACGCAGCCCTACTTCGGCGACACGCACCTGCACACCTCGTTCTCGATGGACGCGGGCGCGTTCGGCGCGCGGCTCGGCCCGCGCGAGGCCTACCGCTTCGCGCGCGGCGCAAGCAGGCACTCGATGCGATGTACG
>Ga0224505_10001274_pt1 | contig 16146 bp, 10 predicted proteins | sample SF_Jan12_sed_USG_FD_169102 | JGI IMG/M metagenome (GOLD analysis project Ga0224505, IMG submission 169102) | Sediment microbial communities from San Francisco Bay, California, United States - SF_Jan12_sed_USGS_4_1 | ecosystem: Environmental > Aquatic > Marine > Sediment | place: USA: California... | reverse complement strand
GTCAGCTCGAGCTCGTTCCACAGGTCGAGCGCGACGGCGACGCAGTCGAACCCCGGGCCGAGGTTGGCGGAGGAGGCGGGTGCGCGGACGATCATCCCGCCGCCTCCGCGATCGCGTCGGGCGAGGCGTCGCACTGCACGGGCGGCGGCGCGAGCCGCTCGGCCGTGGCCACGTCCTTGAGCCCGTGGCCCGTGAGCGTCAGCACGACCCGCTCCCCCGGCACGCTGCCCGCAGCGACGGCGGCGAGCCCCGCCGCCGAGGACGGCTCGCAGAAGACTCCCTCCAGCGCGCCCAGCTCGCGCCAGGCGTCGACGATCGCGTCGTCGGAGACCGCGACGACGTGGGCGCCCGCCTCGCGCACCGCGCTCGCGTGCACGGGCTCGCCGATGCGGATCGCGGAGGCGAGCGTGTGCCGACGGTCGCTCGCCTCGGCGGAGACGATCCCCGCCCCGAGCCCGAGCTCCCTGATCCCCTGCGCGTACGCCGACGTGTTGCCGCCGCCGCCGTACGGGATCACGAACGTGTCCGGCGCTGAGCCCAGCTCCTCGACGATCTCGTACACGGCCGTCTTCTGGCCCTCGCGGCGGTAGGGGTTGAGCGAGTTGACGAGGACGTGCGTGCCGCGCCGGGCGAGCTCCAGCGCCGCCGACAGCGCCTCGTCGAAGTCCCCACGCACCTCGAGCACCGTGGCGCCGAGCATCCGCGTCTGTGCGACCTTCGCGCCGCTGACCGCGCCGACGGGCACGAGCACGAGCGCGGGAATGCCCGCGCGCGCCGCGTACGCGGCCGCCGACGCCGCGGTGTTGCCCGTCGACGCGCAGATCACGGCCTGCGCCCCTTCCTCGACGGCCTTCGAGACGGCGACGGTCATCCCGCGGTCCTTGTAGCTCCCGGTGGGGTTGCCGCCCTCCCACTTCAGCCACAGCTCGCGTCCGTAGCGCTCCGATAGCCGCGGCGCCCGGAGCAGCGGCGTCGACCCCTCGCCGAGGGTGACGACGGGGGTCTCGGCGCTCACCGGGAGCTGTGGCCGGAAGCGCTCGATCAGCGGCGGGACCATGCGTCGTTCTACCACCAAGACGAGCTCGCCGTGACGTTAGCCACGCGTGCGCTTCCGTCCGAGGGGAGGCGCCTCCCTCGCGACCGCCTCCTCCGCCGCCGCGGGTCGGGGTCGGCGCCGGCGGCCCGGCGAGCCCGCACGGGGGCCGCGGACGGCCGGCCGCGATACTCAGCCGGCCCCCGGGTCGAGCTTCGCGTGGCCCGGATCAGACGGCCTTCACGCCCGACCGCCCGCGCTGACCGCACCCGCCGCTTCGAGCGCCAGCTCGCGGCCTGCGGCGTACTCGGCGTCGAAGGCTCCGGGGCCGAGCGCGTCGAGCGCCGCTCGCAGCGCACCCTCGCGTACACGCATCCCCACGCTGCCCTCGACGTCGGGTGTCAGCCCGAGCGCTGCCGCCTGGACGTCGGCGCAGGCGAGGAGCCTGACGCCCGCCGCGATGTCGCCCCGCTCGATCCGCGTTGCGCCGAGGACGCCGAGAATGTCGATCTGGTACTTGACGGTGCCGAGCGCGCGGGCGATCTCGAGCCCGCGCCGCAGCGCCTCCTCGGCGTCGGCGACCCGCCCCTGGTGCAGCGCCAGGAGCCCGAGCGAGTGAAGGCATGCGCTCGCGCGTCGCCGGTCGTCGAGCGCGGTGCTGGCGACCAGGCATTCCTCGAGCGTCGCACGCGCTGTCTCGAGATCCCCGAGCTCGAGCAGGGTGTGCCCGAGGTTCGCGAGCGGCGCGAGCAGATAACCACTTGCCCCGTGCGGTCGCTCGAGTGCGATCGCCTCCTCGTAGGAGGCCGCGGCAGCCGTGAGCTCGCCTGCGCCGAAGGCGGCGTTTCCCAGCAGGTTGAGGGCACGCGCCTGCGTCACCCTGTCCTTCGCGGCCCGCGCGGCCGCGAGCGCCTCTGCGGCGACGGCCGCGCCGGTCGCCGGGTCTCCGTGGAGCGTCGTCAGGTCGGCGAGCGCCAGCAGCGCCGGCCCGCGGCGCTCGCCCGGAGCCGCGCGAGCGAGCGCCCGCTCCAGAGCGGAGACGCCGTCCGCGTAGGGGCCGCGAAGCCGCCACAACGTGTGCATGGCGGCGACCAGGTCGAGCTCCAGATCGGGATCGGGAAGCTCACGCGCCGTCCCCAGGGCGAGGAGCAGCTCCGGTCGCAACGCCTCGAGCTCGAGCGCCGAGCCTGCTGCTGCGTTCAGCCGCCGTGCCCGCGCCAGCGTCTCGTGCGCGTGGCGCCTCCTGCACGCGCCGAGCTCGACCGGATCCTGCGAGAGCAGCTCCGCCGCGTACTGGCGGATCGTCTCGAGCATCCCGAACCGGGGCCTGCCGTCGCTGCCCAGGCGGCGGCGCACGAGACTTCGCTCGACGAGCGCGGTGAGCGCGGCGAGCCCCGGGGAGCAGACCTCCTCGATCGCCTCCCAGGGTACGTCGTCGGCGAACACGGAGAGCTGTTTGAACAGTCGCAGCTCGTCGTCGCCGAGCTGCCCCACCGACCAGTCGGTCGTGGCACGAAGCGTACGCTGCCGCTGATCGGCCCGCGGGCCGGCGTCGAGCAGGTCGAGCCGCTCTTCGAGCCGCTCCAGCAGCTGCTGTGGGCCGAGCAGCGTCGTCCGCGCCGCCGCGAGCTCGAGCGCGAGCGGCAGCCAGTCGAGGCGGGCGCAGAGTAGCGCCGTCGCCCCGTCGGGCGCGAAGCTCGGGTCGACGCGACGCGCGCACGCGGTGAAGAGGGCGACGCCGTCGGCGGGCGTCAGCGACGGCACGTCGTAGACCGTCTCGTGCTCGACGCCGAGGCGCTCCCGGCTCGTCACGAGCACGCGAGGCCCCTCGACGGCGAGCAGCGCGTCCACGACTCCCGCCGTCGCGTCGAGCACGTGCTCGGCGTTGTCCAGCAGGACGAGGAGGCGGCGGCTGGACGCTCGCACGCCGATCGCCTCGAGCGGGTCACCGAGCGGCGGAGCGCCACCGCCCGCCACCGCCCGCGCGACCGCTCCCGCCACCTCGGCGCTGCCACGCAGCGGCGCGAGGTCGACGGCGACGACACCGTCGGGGAACGCGGAGGAGACGCCGTCGGCGACGTGCAGGGCAAGCCGTGTCTTGCCCGTGCCACCGGGCCCGCAGAGCGTGAGCACGCGGCCGGCGCGCAGGAGGAGCGAGGTGGCCTCCGCGAGCTCCGCCGTACGCCCGACGAGCGGCGTGCTCGGAAGCGGGAGCGTCCGCCCCGCCGGCGTGCGAGCGGGCTGCCCGCTCGGGGTCGCGTGACGCAGGATCGCTCGTTGCAGGTCCCGCAGCTCCGGACTCGGGTCGAGGCCGAGCCCGTCGCGGAGCTCCACCCGCGCCTCGCGATAAGCCTCGAGCGCGTCCGGCTGACGTCCGGCACGGGCGAGCGCGAGCATGAGCGCGGCGCGGAGTCGCTCGCGCAGGGGATTGGAAGCGACGAGCGCCCGCAGCTCACCCACCAGCTCCACGCCGGCGCCGAGCGCGAGATCGGCGTGGATGCGCGTCTCGAGCCCCTCGAGCCGCAGCTCCTCGAGACGGGCGATCTCGGGTTGTGCGAAGTCGGCGTCGCGCATGTCGGCGAGCGCTGGGCCGCGCCAGAGCGACAGCGCCGCGCGCAGGCTGTCCGCGGCTCTGTCGTGCTCGCCCGTCCTCGCCTCGGCCCGTCCGCGCTCGAGCAGCTCCTCGAAGCGCACGGCGTCGAGCGCCCCGGGCGCGAGCACGACGGCGTAACCGCCAGCCCGATGCTCGATGTGCTCCTCCCCGATCGCAGCGCGCAGCCGCGAGACGACGACCTGCAGGGCGTTGCGCGGGTCGGCGGGCGGCCCGCTGCCCCAGAGCGCGTCGATCGCACGGTCGGGCGAGACGACGCCTCCCCGTTCCAGCAGCAGCAATGCGAGCAGCGTCAGAGCGCGCCCGCGCACCTGGAGCCGAGCGTCGTCTGCGACAGCCTCGACCGGGCCGAGGATCCGAAACTCCATGACACCTCGTGACAGCGGCCTGACAGCACCGTGGAAGCGGACACAGCAAGTATCGCTCCCATGACCACAGTCGTACAACTGGAGGTCGGCCGATGAGCACGAGTCCGTTGGCCGCGCTCGTCACGGCCAGGGCGCTCGCGAAAGCGGCGAAGCCCCCGAAGGCGGTCGCGCGCCGCCTGCGCTCACCCGACGCCGGAGCGAAGCGGGAGCCCCGGGCGACGCTGCGCCCGCCGCGCTAGGCATCGCCGCCGCGCGGCTGCTCGTGCGCACGCGGGGCGCGGGGCCGCTACGCCCACCCGAGATCCTCGATCCCGCGGTCGGAGACGACGGGGAGCGCGCTCACGCCGCCGCGCGACTCGGGCAGGGAGCGGATCGCGGCGAGCGCGCGCTCCAGCCCGCCCTGGGGAGCTTCGTGGGTGACCACGTGCAGCACCGCGTGGCCGTCACCGGGCTGCTGCACGAGCCGGGCCACGGAGACGCCCTCGGCAGCGAGCTCGTGGGCGAGGCGGGCGAGCACCCCGGCCCGGTCCTCGACCTCGAGGCGGAGGTACCAGGGCGACGTCAGCTCGCCGGCGGGGAGCTGCTCGAGGTCGCGCCACACCGGGTCGTTCTGGAGGAAGCCCGTGCCCGTGGTGCCTACGATCGAGACCATGTCGGCGACGACGGCGGAGGCGGTCTCGAGGCCGCCGGCGCCGGGACCCTCGAGCGTGATCTCGCGGATCGCGTCGCCCTGGAGCATGACGGCGTTGAAGGCCCCCTCGATCGCGGCGAGTGGATGGTGCGAGTCGACGAGCGCAGGCCCGACGCGGACGTCGACCCGCTCGTCGACGAGCGTCGCCCGCGCCACCAGCTTCACGTGCATCTCCATCGCGCGGGCGGCGGCCACGTGCTCGCGGGTGACGCCCTCGATCCCCTCGACGTCCACCCATTCCACGGGGACGCGCGAGCCGAACGCGACGGTCGCGAGGATCGCGGTCTTCGCGGCGGCGTCGAGCCCGCCCACGTCCTCCGCGGGATCCGCCTCTGCGTAGCCGAGCCGTTGTGCCTCGGCGAGCGCCTCGCCGTACGTGCTCCCTGCCTCCATCGCCGAGAGGATGAAGTTGGTCGTGCCGTTGACGATCCCGAGCACGCGGTGGACGTTGGAGGCGACGAGCGACTCGCGCAGCACCTTGATCACGGGGATCGCTGCGCACACGCTGGCCTCGAAGCGGAGCTGGACGGCACCGGCCGCAGCGGCCTCGAACAGTTCGGGCCCGCGGCGGGCGAGGAGCTGCTTGTTGGCGGTGACCACGGGCGTCCCCCCCCGCAGGAGCTCGAGCACGTACTCCCCGGCGGGCTCGAGCCCGCCCATCACCTCCGCCACGAGGCCGATCGCGGGGTCGTCCCGGACGGCGGCGAAGTCGGTGGTGAGCACGCCCGCGTCGGGGCTGAACCCCCGCTCGCGGGCCGTGTCGCGCACGAGGGCGCGCACGACGCGGAGCCGGTGGCCCGTCGCGCGCTCGATCTCGTCGCCCTGCTCCTCGAGCAGGCGGTGCACCGCCGCGCCGACGGTCCCGTAGCCGAGCAGCGCGACGCGGACGTCGATCGCCTCGCGCCTCACGCGTCCCCTGCGCGATGCATGAGCGAGCGCAGCTCCGCGCCCACCGTCTCGAGCGTCGTCGTCGCCGCCTCGGCCCGCATCGCCTTGAGGCGTGCCTCGCCGTTGTCCATGTCCTCGATCCACTCGCGTGCGAAGGCGCCCGACTGGATGTCTGCGAGGATCCTGCTCATCTCTTCCCGTACGTGCTCGTCGATCACGCGCGGGCCGCGCGTGTAGTCGCCGAACTCCGCCGTGTCGGAGCACGACCAGCGCATGTGCGAGAGCCCGCCCTCCCAGATCAGGTCGACGATGAGCTTCAGCTCGTGCAGGCACTCGTAGTACGCCACCTCCGGTTGGTAGCCGGCGTCGACGAGCGTCTCGAAGCCCGCGCGGATCAGCTCCGCGGTGCCTCCGCAGAGCACCGCCTGCTCCCCGAACAGGTCGGTCTCCGTCTCCTCCTTGAAGGTCGTCTCCAGGATGCCGGCGCGGCCCGCGCCGATCCCGGTCGCGTACGCGAGCGCGAGCTCGCGCGCGCCGCCGCTCGCGTCCTGCTGGACGGCGATCAGCGCCGGCGTCCCGTACCCCTCGGTGAACAGGCGCCGCACGACGTGGCCGGGGCCCTTGGGGGCGACCATGACCACGTCGTGGCCCGCGCCCGGCGCCACGCGGCCGTAGAGCACGTTGAAGCCGTGGGCGAAGAGCACGGCGGCCCCGGCGTCGATCGCAGGCGCGATCGACTCGTCCCACACGCGCGGCTGCACCTGGTCGGGGAGCAGGATGGAGACGAGCTGAGCGCCGCGGACGGCCTCCTCGATCGGGGCGACGGCGAGCCCGGCGGCCTGCGCCTCCTCGCCTGACGGGGAGCCGGCCCGCAGGCCCACCTCCACCTGGACGCCCGAGTCGCGCAGGTTGAGGGCGTGCGCGTGGCCCTGGCTGCCGTAGCCGATCACGGCCACCTTGCCCTGTAGCAGGGAGAGGTCGCCGCCGGAGAGGATCGTCGCCATGCGGTTCCTTTCGTCGTGAGGTCGGATGCGAATCGTACGACCGGGCCGCCTCGCGCCCGTCAGTTGATCGCCGCCAGCCGCGGGCTGCGTGGCCGCTTGCTCGACGCGCGCGACATGCCGATCCGCCCCGTGCGCACGAGCTCTCGGACACCGTGGGGCCGGCAGAGCTCGTGGAACGAGTCCAGCTCCTCCGGCGTCCCCACCAGCTCGAAGACGACGGCGTCCGGGCCGAGGTCGAGCACGCGCCCGGAGAACGCCTCCGCGGTGGAGACGAGCTCCGCCCGCCGCTCGGGCTCGGCGCTCACCTTGATCACCATCAGCTCGCGCTCGACCGCGTCGCCGGGGACGAGCTCGGTGACACGGAGGACGTTGACCAGCTTGTGGATCTGCTTCTCGATCTGCTCGAGCGTGTGCTGCGCGCAGTCGACCCGCAGCGTGATGCAGGAGACGCCCGGGCGCTCGGTGGGCCCGACCGCGAGCGAGTCGATGTTGAACCCGCGGCGGGCGAACATCGTCGTGATCCGCGTGAGGGCGCCCGGCCGGTCCTCGACGGTCACCGAGATCGTGTGCTTCACGACGCCGCCTCCACGCCCTCGGTCTCCTCCCACTCGATCATGTCCACGGCGGCGGCGCCCGCCGGGATCATCGGGAAGCACTGCTCCGTGGGGTCGACATGGACGTCGACGACCACGGTGCGGCCGAGGCCGAGCGCCTCCTCGAGCGCAGGCTGCAGCTCGTCCTCCTCGCGCACGGTGATCCCGACCGCCCCGTACGCCTCGGCCAGCCGTGCGTAGTCCGGCACCGCGCGGGTGAGGTGGACGTGCGAGCGGCGGCCGCCGAAGAACATGTCCTGCCACTGCGTGACCATCCCCAGGTGCTCGTTGTTGACGAGCACGACCACGATCGGGAGGTCCTCCAACACGGCCGTGGCGAGCTCCTGGCAGGTCATCTGGAAGCAGCCGTCGCCGTCGACGCAGACGACGGTCGCCTCGGGGCGGGCCGCCTTCGCGCCGATCGCGGCGGGAATGCCGTAGCCCATCGTGCCGAGCCCTCCCGAGCTGATGAACGAGCGCGGGCGCTCGGAGAGCAGGTACTGCATCGCCCACATCTGGTGCTGGCCGACACCGGTGGTGACGACCACGTCCTCGCCGGCGGTCAGGGACTGCAGCTGCTCGGTGACGAGCTGGGGCTTGATCACGCCGGGCGTCGAACCGTAGCGCAGTGGGAACTCCTCCCGCCACTCGGCGATCTTCTGCAGCCAGCCCTCCGGGGCGGGGGCCCCCTCCTCGCGCAGGCGGCCGACCTCGCGGGCCAGCTCGCGCAGCGCCTTCTTCAGCGGGCCGACGACGGGCACGTCCGCGCTGCGCAGCTTGGAGATCTCCGCGGCGTCGACGTCGAGGTGGACGACGGTCGCCCCCGGCGCGAACGCAGCGAGCTTGCCGGTGACCCGGTCGTCGAAGCGGGAGCCGACCGCGACCAGCACGTCGCACGAGTTCATCGCCAGGTTCGACCACTTGGGGCCGTGCATCCCGGGCCACCCGAAGTGGAGCCCGTGGGTCTCCGGGAACGCGCCCTTGCCCATCAGCGTGGTGATCACGGGCATCCGGCCGGCCTCCGCCAGCGCGAGCAGCTCGCCGCAGGCGTCCGCGTTGATCGTCCCGCCGCCGACGTAGAGCACGGGCTTCTCGGCGCCCGCCATCACCCGCGCCGCCTCGCGGATCTGGAGCGGGTGCACCTTCGTCGGCGGCTTCCAGCCAGGCAGGTCGACCTGGTCCGGGTAGGCGAACTCGAGCTCCGCCTCCTGCACGTCCCGGGGGACGTCCACGAGCACGGGGCCGCACCGCCCGGAGCGCGCGATGTGGAACGCCGCCTTCATCACCGCCGGGATCTCGCGCGCGTCCTGCACGAGCCACGAGTGCTTGACGATCGGCATCGTGATGCCGGTGATGTCGCACTCCTGGAACGCGTCCGTCCCGATCAGCGTGGAGCGCACCTGGCCGGTGATGCAGACGAGCGGCGTGGAGTCCATCCACGCGTCCGCGATCGGCGTCACCAGGTTCGTCGCACCCGGGCCCGAGGTGGCGATCGCCACCCCGACCTCGCCCGAGGCCCGGGCGTAGCCCTGAGCCATGTGCCCGGCGCCCTGCTCGTGGCGGGCCAGCACGTGCCGCACGGTCGTGCCGTGCGCCATCGCGTCGTAGGTGGGCATGATCGCCCCACCCGGGATGCCGAACATCACCGGCACGCCCTCCGCTTCGAGTGAGCGGAGGATCGCGTCCGCACCTCGTATCCTCGCGGAGCTCATCGCGGCACCCCCAGCGCGAACTCGATGTCGAGGCGGGCGCTCGGCAGCAGCCCGAGCACGGCGTCGACGAACTCGCCCGTGGTGGCGGCGACCCCGGGCCCGGCCATGTCCGCCGTGCGACGCGACGACAGCAGTGTCCCCCGGAGCGACTCCTCGAGCGCCACCGCCGCGCTGCGCCGGCCCAGCCCCTCGTCGAGCAGCAGCGCCGCCGCGACCAGTATCTCGCTCGGGTTCGCCACCCCTTGCCCGGCGATGTCGTGGGCGTGCCCGTGCGTGGGCGCGAACAGCCCCGGCCCGGTGGCGGACAGGTAGCCGGTGGCCGCGAGCTGGCGCCTGCCGCCGGCCAGCGCGGGAGCCCCGGCCACGGCGTCGGCGACGGCCTGCTCGGCGACCACCGGCCCGAGCGAGCCCGGGTCGGCTGCGAGCCGGGCGAGCGACTCGGCCAGCGTGACGTGCGTCACGGTGACGCCGTCGTGGCGGGAGCCGTGCCGCTCGACGCGCTCCCGCCATGCGGTGGAGACACCCACCGAGGCGAGGCGGCCGGTGCTCTCCCTGGCGGCGGCGAAGGCCCGGTCGAGGGTGGCGTCGTCGGCGGCGTCGTGCAGCGGGGAGAACGTGGTCAGTGTGGCGCCGCGGTCCGCGAACGAGCGCGTGACGCGGGTGGAGAGGTCGAGCTCCGCCATCACGCCGGCGAGCGCGGGCGCCGTGGCGCCCGCGACGAGCACGGCGTCGGCGCCGCGGGTCGCGTCGCGGGTCGCGGCGGGAAGCGGGTGGCCGGAGCGGTGCAGCGCCTCGCCGGCGAAGGGCGGGTGCACCTCGTCGATGCGGAAGCCGTGCTGGCGCGAGACCTGGGCGAGGGCGCGGCTCGCAGCGGCGGTCACCTCGGGGCCGATGCCGTGGCCTGCGAGGCAGGCGACGACGTACGTCCGCCGCGCGCTCATCGCGCGCCCGTCCTCGGATCGCCACGGCGCAGGCCGGCGACCGGCGAGGTGCCGCTGGGGGAGCATCTGCTGTGCCTACGTCGTGTCACGGGGCTCTCCTTCGTCGGTCGCCGGAAGGCGTACCGGTGGTGTCGTCTCGGTCGGCGTGTGCGCCTACGGGAGGCGCGTGATCGACATCTCCCCCTAGCGGGGGAGAATGAGGATCAGCTCGATGCCGACGCCGGCGGATACCGCGAGGCGCGGATCGCAATGGGGCGTCGGTACGGCACGGAGCTGCATCGGAGGACGGAGTGTGCCGGACGACGGGGTGCCCTGTCAACGGCCCACTGGGATCGGTCCGGTGAAGGGCCTTGCAGGATCCCGGGTCGGCGTCTACGATCGATTCTCGATCATGCGCACACACGCGAGCACGAACGTACGCCCGGCGATCATTCGCCCGTTCGCGTTTGCCGCGCCGTCCGCGCGCTAGCCGGCGAACCTCTCTCGCCCCGCCGGGCTAGCGAAGGAAGACTCGAGCGAGAGACGCCCTTTCACCGACGACGACCGAGAGGCGGAGCCCCGTCACGTGATCCGCGACCAGCACCTTCTCCACGACACCGCGCACGAGCGCGATGCCTGCGGCATCGGGCTGGTGGCCGACGTGCGCGGGCGGGCGTCGCGGGAGATCCTCGACCGTGCGCTCGCCGGGCTCGCGGCCGTGTCGCACCGTGGTGCCTGGGCCGCGGACGGGGTCACGGGCGACGGTGCCGGAGTCCTGCTGCCGATCGCGCCGGTGCTCACGGGGACGGAGGGTGCGGGGCTCGCGATGTGCTTCCTGCGGGACGCCTGGCTGCGCCACGTCGTCGAGGAGGCGTGCCGGGCCGAGGGCCTGGAGCCCGAGGGGTGGCGTGACGTGCCGCACCAGGTGGCGGCGCTCGGCTCGACCGCGACGGCCAGCATGCCGCGCATCGCTCAGCTCGTGCTCGCGCCCTGCCCACACGACGACGCCGAGCTGCGCGCGCACCGCGCGCGCCGCCGCGCGGAGGCCTTCGAGGGCGTCTACATCGCGTCGCTCTCGTTCCGCACCGTCACCTACAAGGCGCTGTGCGCGGCGACGCAGCTCACCTCCTTCTACCCGGACCTGCGCGAGCCGGGCTACGAGGTCGCGTGGGCGATCTTCCACCAACGCTTCTCCACGAACACCGAGCCGAGCTGGGAGCGGGCGCAGCCGTTCCGGCTGCTGTGCCACAACGGCGAGATCAACACGATCGACGGGAACGTCTCGTGGATGGAAGCGCGAGAGCTGGCGCTCGGCGTCGAGGAGGGAATCGCCCCGGCGCTCGACCGCACCGGCTCCGACTCGGCGCTCCTCGACAATGCGCTCGAGCTGCTCGTGCGGCGCGGGCTCGACGTGCGCGAGGCGGCAGCCATGCTCGTGCCGCCGGCCTGGCAGAACGACGCGCGGCTGCCCGACGACGTGCGTGCGCTGCACCGGTACCACGCGCTCCTCGTCGAGCCGTGGGACGGGCCGGCCGGCCTCGTCTACAGCGACGGGCGGGTCTGCGGGGCGGCGCTCGACCGCAACGGCCTGCGGCCGCTGCGGGTCGCGGTCGCGGGCGACGTCGTCTCGGTGTCGTCCGAGGCCGGGGCGATCCCGCTCCCGGAGGGCGTGCCGGTGCGTCGTGGCCGGCTCGGCCCCGGCCAGCAGCTGTCGGTCGACCCCGAGCGGGGGCTGCTGTTCGACGGCGAGCTCAAGCAGATGCTCAGCGCCCGGAGCCCGTACGGGGAGTGGGTGGCCGCGAGCATCCGTCGCGCGTCAGCGGGCGAGCCGTCCGGGCCGCCCGAGGGGAGCCTCGCCGAGCGGCACGTCCTCTTCGGCTACACGCGCGAGGAGCTGAGCCTGATGCTGCGCCCGATCGCCCAGACGGGGCACGACCCCGTCTACTCGATGGGCGACGACGCCGCGCTCGCGCCGCTCGCCGGGCGAGCCCGGCCCCTCGCCTCGTACTTCCGCCAGCGCTTCGCCCAGGTCACCAACCCGGCAATCGACCACTACCGCGAGCGCTCGGTGATGTCCGTGTCCACGTTCCTCGGCCCCCGGGCTGCGGTCGACGCCAGCGGGCCGGTGCCGGAGCTCGTCGTGCTCCCGTCGTTCCTGCTCACCCCGCACGGGCTCCGGGAGCTGGCACCGGCCGGCGTCGATGCGACGTTCACCGCGTCCGAGTTCCTCGCCGACGCGGTCGAGCGCGTCGCCGACGAGTGCGTGTCGCTGGTCGAGCAGGGCGCCACGGTGCTCTGCGTGCGCGACACCGCGGCCGGGGGCGGCCGGGCGCCGATCCCGTCGCTGCTCGCCGTCGCGGCGGCGCACAACCGCCTCTTCGAGCGCGGCCTGCGGATGCGGTGCGCGGTGGTCGTGGAGACGGACGAGGCGCGCGACACGCACATGGTGGCGGCGCTGCTCGGCTTCGGCGCCGATGCGATCTGCCCGCGGCTGGCGCTCGAGTCCGTGGCCCAGCTGGCCGCGAACGACAAGGTCGGCGGCGACCGTCCCTCACCCGTGGAGGCGCAGCGTCGGCTGCTCGCGGCGCTCGAGGACGGGGTGCTCAAGGTGATGGCGAAGATGGGCATCTCCGACGTGGCCAGCTACCGGGGGGCGCGACTGTTCGAGGCGGTGGGGCTCGACCGCCGCCTGTGCCGGCGGTTCTTCGGCGGCGTGCCCTCGGCGGTCGGCGGCATCGGCCTCGACCGGCTGGAGCGCGAGGCGCTCGACCGCCTCGCCGCCTCGCAGCTCGAGCGTGTCGAGCTCGAGAACCCCGGCTTCTACAAGTACCGCAAGGGCGGCGAGCCGCACGCCACGACGCCGGAGGTCGTCTCCGCCCTGCAGGAGGGCGTCACCGCCGCGCACGCGCTACGTCAGGCGGTGAAGGGCGAGCGGTCGGAGCTGTACGAGCGGTTCGCGACGCTCGTCAACGAGCGCGAGCCGATCGAGCTGCGCGACCTGCTCGACCTCGTGCCGGCCGGCCCCGCGATCCCCGTCGACGAAGTGGAGCCCGTGGAGTCGATCGTGCGTCGCTTCTCGGGTGGAGCGATGTCGCACGGCGCGCTCTCGGCCGAGGCCCACGAGACGATCGCGATCGCGCTCAACCGGCTCGGAGGCCGCTCCAACTGCGGCGAGGGCGGCGAGGACCCGGCCCGCTACCGGACACACCGCAACTCGGCGATCAAGCAGGTCGCGTCGGGCCGGTTCGGCGTCACTGCAGAGTACGCGGCGTTCGCCGACGAGCTGCAGATCAAGGTCGCCCAGGGCTCGAAGCCCGGCGAGGGGGGGCAGATCCCCGCCCACAAGGTGACCGAGGAGATCGCCCGGCTGCGCGGCACCCAACCCGGCGTCTCGCTGATCTCGCCGCCGCCGCACCACGACATCTACTCGATCGAGGACCTCGCCCAGCTCATCTTCGACCTGCGCGAGGTGAACCCGGCGGCGGACGTCTCCGTCAAGCTCGTGGCAGAAGCCGGCGTGGGTGTGATCGCCGCCGGTGTCGCGAAGGCGCATGCGAACGTGGTGCACATCGCCGGCGCCGACGGCGGCACCGGCGCCAGCCCGCTTCCGTCGATCAAGCACGCGGGCGCACCGTGGGAGCTCGGCCTCGCGGAGACGCAACAGGCTCTCGTCGCCAACGGGCTGCGCGGGCGCGTCCGCGTCCGCGTCGACGGCGGCTTCAAGACGGGACGCGACGTCGTGGTGGCGGCGCTGCTCGGCGCGGACGAGTTCTCCTTCGGCACCGCGCTGCTTCTGGCCGAGGGCTGCCTGATGGTGCGCTCGTGCCACCTCGACACGTGCCCGGTGGGCATCGCCAGCCAGCGCCCGGAGCTGCGGGCCAAGTACGCCGGCACGCCGGAGATGGTGGAGGCCTATCTCCGCTTCGTGGCCCAGGAGGCGCGCGCCATCCTGGCCGGCCTCGGCCTGCGCTCGGTGGACGCGGCGGTGGGGCGTGTCGACCTCCTGCGGCAGCGGCGCACGGGCAACCCCTCGGCGGACGGCCTCGACCTGCAGCCGCTGCTGGCGCGCGCCGGCGACGGCCACGCCCGCTATGTCCGCCAACCGGTGCCGCACACCGGGGACGCGCTCGGCGGCCTTCTCCACGCGACGGGCCGGGAGGCGATCGACGAGCCGCGGCTGGTCGAGCCGACGTACACGATCTCGAACAGCGACCGGGCGGTCGGGGCCCGGCTGTCGGGGGAGATCGCCAAGGCGGTCGGCGGCGAGGCGCCGGCCGGCCGGGTGCGCGCTCGCTTCGAGGGCTCGGCCGGGCAGAGCTTCGGCGCCTTCCTGGTGGCCGGGGTGGAGCTCCACCTCCACGGTGAGGCGAACGACTACGTGGGCAAGTCGATGAGCGGCGGGAGGATCGTGATCGCCCCTCCCCCGGACGACGCGGGCGACCCGTGCCTCGTCGGCAACACCGCCCTCTACGGCGCCACGGGCGGTGCGCTGTACTGCGCCGGCTCAGCAGGCGAGCGCTTCGCCGTGCGCAACTCCGGCGCCGTCGCCGTGATCGAGGGCGTGGGGGATCACGCGTGCGAGTACATGACCCGCGGCACGGTGGTCGTGCTCGGCCGCCACGGACGCAATCTCGGCGCCGGGATGACCGGCGGCGAGGCCTTCCTGCTCGATCCCGAGCCCGAGCTCGTGAACCACGAGCTCGTCGACCTCGTCGAGCTCGCGGCCGACGACGAGGAGCGGCTGCTGCGCCTGCTGGAGCGGCACGTCGATCGCACCGGCTCCGAGCGCGCGCGTCAGCTGCTCGCGGACCCGGCGGCGATCACGGAGCGGTTCCGCCGCCTGGTGCCGCGCACCGCCGTCGTGGCGCCGGTCGTCGAGCTCGAGGACCGCCGCACTGCCTAGCGCATATAGCGCGCAGTATATGCATACTATGCGAGAGATGGCCTACGTCACGATCGTCGGCGCCTCCGGCTACACGGGGCAGGAGACGCTCGACCGGGTGCTCGCGCACCCGTCGCTGGAGCTGTATGCGATCGGCTCGGACTCGCTCGCCGGCCGGGACGCCGCCGCGCTCGACCCGCGGCTGAACCGCAACGGCGGGCGGCGCGTGCCGCGCTTCATCACCAACGAGGCGGCGCTCGCCTGCGACGCGGCCGTGACCTTCGTCTGCCTCCCGCACGAGCGGGCGGCCGCGCTGGAGCCGCGCCGGGCAGGCGTCGTGGTCGACCTCTCGGGCGCCCACCGCCTTCGCGACGCCTCGCTCTACGATGCCTGGTACGGGTTCGCCCATCCGCGTCCCGACGAGCTCGACGGCTGGGTCTACGGCCTTCCCGAGCTCGTCGAGGTGCGGGGCCGGCTCGTGGCCAACCCGGGCTGCTACGCGACTGCCGCCCTGCTCGCCCTGGGGCCGATCCGAGACCATGTCGACCCGGCGGACGTCGTCGTCGACGCCAAGTCGGGGATGACCGGCGCAGGGCGGGCGCTGAAGGAGGCGAGCCATGCGGGCTTCGTGCTCGAGAACCTGTCGCCGTACCGCGTCGGCTCCCACCAGCACGTCCCCGAGATCGCCCAGGTGCTCGGCTTTCCCGTCTCCTTCACGCCCCACCTGCTTCCGGTCAGGCGCGGCCTGCTCGCGACCTGCTACGTGCGCTCGACGGGCGCCGACCTCCGCGCGGTGCTCACGGAGCACTACGCCGACAGCCACGTTGTCTCGGTGCTGCCCGAAGGGGTCGTCCCCGAGCTCGGCCGGGTGCAGGGGACGGACGCAGCCGAGATCGGCGTCTTCGAGGACCGCTTCACGGAGCGGGTGATCGTGATCTGCGCGATCGACAACCTCGGCAAGGGCGCCGCCGGGCAGGCCGTGCAGAACGTCAACCGGCTGTTCGGCTTCTCCGACACCGCGGGGCTACGGCTGCCCGGCGTGCTCGTCTGACCGGGCGGCGATGTCCGTCACCGCCCCCCAGGGATTCCGCGCCGCCGGCGTCGCTGCGGGGATCAGGCCGTCGGGCAGCCCGGACGTGGCGCTCGTCCGCTCCCTCCCTGCCGCGGTCGGTGCCGCGCTGTGGACGGCCAACCGCGTGCAGGCGGCGCCGGTCGTCGTCTCGCGTCGCCACCTCGCAGTCGCCGAGCCGCAGGCGGTCGTGATCAACGCCGGGACGGCGAACGCCGCGACGGGGGCCGCCGGGGAGGCCGACGCGGTGGCGACGGCCGAGGCGGTCGCCGCCGAGCTCGACCTCGTGCCCGAGCAGGTGCTGGTGCTCTCGACGGGCGTGATCGGCGTGCCGCTGCCGATGGAGCGGATGCTCGCGGTCGTCCACGCGGCGTC
>Ga0224505_10001273_pt1 | contig 16160 bp, 14 predicted proteins | sample SF_Jan12_sed_USG_FD_169102 | JGI IMG/M metagenome (GOLD analysis project Ga0224505, IMG submission 169102) | Sediment microbial communities from San Francisco Bay, California, United States - SF_Jan12_sed_USGS_4_1 | ecosystem: Environmental > Aquatic > Marine > Sediment | place: USA: California... | reverse complement strand
CCGTCGATCTGTACGGCCGGTGTGCCGACTACACCCGCCTCGCGGAGATCTGCGCCCGTCACCATGTGCCCCTCATCGAGGACGCGGCCGAGTCCCTGGGCGCGACCCACCGGGGCCGCCCGGCGGGATCATTCGGCCAGGCCGCGATCTTCTCGTTCAACGGGAACAAGATCCTGACCACCAGCGGAGGCGGCGCGTTGGTGAGCCAGGACGCCTCGGTGGTGGAACGGGCCCGATTCCTCTCCACCCAGGCGCGCGAACCCGAACTGCACTACGAACACCGTGAGATCGGCTTCAACTACCGCATGAGCAATCTGCTGGCCGCGGTCGGCCGGTCGCAACTACAGCAACTGCCCGAGCGGGTCGCGGCCCGATCGCGGATCGAGCAGCGCTACCGGGAGGGGCTGACCGATCTGGACGGCGTCACCCTCCTCGATGCGCCCGACGACGGAACCAGCAACAGCTGGCTCACGGTGATCCGCCTCGATCCGACCGGTTCGCCGGTGGGACCCCGGCAGCTCATCGAGGCGCTGGCCGCCGAGGACATCGAATCCCGTCCGGCCTGGAAGCCGATGCATCTCCAGCCGGTCTTCGCCGACTGTCGACGGCGGGGCGGCACCGTGGCCGAGGCCATCTTCGCCGAGGGTGTCTGCCTGCCATCGGGCTCGGCCCTGTGCCCCGAGGACCAGGATCGGGTCATCGCCGCCGTCCGCTGCGCCCATGCCTGAACCGCTGGGTGTCCTGCACCTCATCAAGGGGCTCGGTCCGGGGGGAGCCGAGCAGCTCCTCGTCCAGCAGGCCCGTTGTCGCGATCAGACCCGATTCGACTACCAGGTCGCCTACCTGGTCCCGGAGAAGGATCACCTGGTTGCCGCCCTCGAGGCGGCCGACGTGGCCGTGCAGTGCCTCGACGGCCCGGACTGGCCCATCGCCTTGCGCAACCTGGCGGGCCTCCCCTCGATCGACGTGGTGCACGCGCACTCACCGGTGATGGCTTCGGCCGTCCGGGTCGCAGCCCGCACCCTGCCCGCCGCCCGACGACCCCGTTTGGTCACGACCGAGCACAATCGGTGGCCCCGCCACCATCGCCTCACCCGAGCCGCCAACCGCCTGACCCTGCGATGGGACGACGCCACCCTCGCGGTCTCCGATGACGTGGCGGCAACGATGCCCGGTCGGGCGACGGTGGAATCGCTGGTCCATGGCATCGACGTGGCCGCGGTCCGTTCCCAGCTCGATCATCGCTCGCCGATGCGCCGGGAACTGGGCTTCGCCGAACACGAGATCGTCGTGGCCAACGTGGCCAACCTGCGGCGGGAGAAGGCCCATGACGTGCTGTTGCGAGCCGCCGCCTCGGCCATCGCGGTCGACGAGCGACTGCGTTTCGTGATCGTCGGCCAGGGACCACTGGCCGCGGAGATCCACCGGCTCCACCACGAGCTGGGTCTCGGTGATCGGGTGCGCCTGCTCGGCTATCGCGCCGACGCCACACGGGTCGTCGCTGCGAGCGATGTCTTCACCCTGTCGTCTCGCCACGAGGGCTTGCCCGTCGCGCTCATGGAAGCGCTGGCCCTGGCTCGACCGGTGGTGGCCACCACGGCCGGAGGAATCCCTCAGGCCGTGACCCACGATCGCGAAGCGCTCCTCGTGGACGTCGACGACCACGGCTCGTTGGCCGAGGCCTACCTGGCCCTGGCCGGCGACGCGCCACGGCGGGCCCGCCTGGGTGCGGCCGCCGACCGCCGGGCCGAGGCGTTCGACGTACGCCGCACGATCGGCCGGCTGGAGTCGGTCTACGCCGCGGTGGTCAACGGCGAACCCACCAGCTCGCGATAGAGCGCCAGGGTTCGGTCGATCTGCAGTTGCTGATCGAACTCCGATCGGGCCTTGATCAGCGAGCGGCGGCCCATCAGGCGTCGCCGGTCACCGTCTTCGGCCAGATCCCGAATGGCCTCCACGATCGCGTCGGAGTCCCCGACCGGCACCAACCGCCCGGACACGTCCGGGTCGACCACTTGGCGCCCACCCCTGATGTCGGTGACGATCAGCGGCAACCCGCACGCCGCGGCCTCCATCGCCGATCGCGGAAAGCCCTCCCGGTACGAGGCGAGCAGATAGAGATCGAACAGCGGGTAGAGCTCCTCCATGTCGTCGCGCGAGCCCAGGAACACGACGCCATCGTCGCGGGCCTGTTCGATGAGCGCCGGGGGAACGGCATCGGCCTTGTCGGGCTCGCTCGGACCGACCACGACCAGTCTGATGTGGGAGGCTTCGCCGGCCAGGCGGTGGGCGGCCGCCAGCACTTCCCGGTAGCCCTTCTCCACCACCAGGCGTCCGACCACGCCACACACCACCGCGTCGCGGGCGATGCCCAGCGCATCCCGGCGGCGCAGGACCTCGGCCCGGTCGAATCGGTCGGCCCGGAATCGGTCGAGGTCGACGCCGTTGCCGAGCAGTCGCACCCGATCGGCGGGTACGCCGATGCGCACCAGGGCGGCGACGTCCTCGGGATTCTGGACCAGTTCCATCCGTGAACAGGTGGCGGCCAGGCGTTCGAGTCCGTAGACGAAGAGCCGGCGGGCCAGCGGGTCCGTCGGCTGGGCGTAGAGGCCGTGGACGGTGTTGACCACGGCCGGGACGCCAGCCCGACGGGCCGCCAGGCGGCCGAGGACGCCCGGCTTGGGGTTGTGGGTGTGGACGATGTCGGGCCGCTCGGCCCGGAACAACGCCGTCAACTCACGAAACGCCTGCACGTCGTCGGCCGGGCGCATGGCCCGGGTGAGGTGTTGCACCGACACGTGCCGGATGCCCGAAGCCGTGAGCGAATCGACGTGGCAGCCAGGGGCGGATGCACCCACCACGTCGTATCCGGCCGCCGCGAACGCCTCCAACTGCGGACGCAGCAACCAGTCCAGACTCATGTCGGTGGTGGTGAGGTGGAGCACCTTCGGCGCCCTGGCCGCCCCCGTCACCGGGAGAGCCCGACATAGCGGCGCCGGTTGAGCAGCCGGCGCAAATCGTCCTCCAGACGCATCCCCCCGCCGAGCTTGCGTTCGAAGAAGTCGAGCCCGTCGCTGAACTGCACCGGCGACCGATGCAGCCGGTGCACATCGGTGCCCTGTGGGTTGGGGCGGGTGCCGGCCAAGGCGGCCGAGCGGAATCGGAGCCGCACCAGCGACTCCACCGACGGAGGGGCGGGCACGGCCTTGGGATAGGCGAAGTGCTCCACCGGTCGACCCAGCTGGTCACCCAGCAGGTGGATCGAGCGATCCAGCTCCTGCGCCGCCGTGCGGAGATCCACCCGATCGAGCAGGGCATGGGTGTGGGTGTGGGACCCGACGGTGATCAGCCCCGTGCTGGTGCAGTCGACCAACGTCGACCAGCTGAGCGGTTTGCCGGCATCAGGGAAGGAGCGTTGCTCGTCGATGTACTGCGTGGCCACGAACAAGGTGGCCGGCACCTGGTAGCACTCGAGGATCGGCACCGCGTGCTCGGCGAAATCGGCGGTGCCGTCGTCGAACGTGACCACCACCATCCCGGAGAGGTCCTCCCCCGCGGCCAGCCGAGCCACCGCCTCGCTCAGATCGAGCACACACCGGGCCTCGGCCAGGCGGGCCATCTGGGTGTCGAAGAGCGTGACCGGCAGGTCCACTTCGAGGTTCGACGACCGCCCCACGCGGTGGTAGGCGAGCACCACGAGACCGCTGCGGGGCGCGACGAAGCGATCGGCGAAGTGGGCGACGTGTTTGGCGGCCAGGCGCAACCGATCGGACACGGTGCTCCATCGGCGCAGCGGCGACCCCCATTAGGGTCGGCGGCCATGGCCGATGCGATCGAGATCCGCGAGGCGCACTCCGACGAGATCGGCGCCATCGTGGCCCTCGCCGGACGGGCCCTCGGATGGGACCCGGCCGAGCCCAATCGGGCCCTCTTCGAATGGAAGCACCTCCAGAACCCCTTCGGTCCCTCTGCGTTGCTGGTGGCGGTCGACGGCGGCGAGTTGGTCGGGCTGCGGGCACTGATGCGATGGGAGTTCAGCCGAGGTGACGGCCCGGTTCGCGCCGTGCGACCGGTCGACACGGCCACCCACCCTGATCACCAGGGACGAGGCATCTTCCGGCGGCTCACCGAGCACGCCATCGAGGTGGAGTCGGCCGAGGGGGTGGCGTTCGCCTTCAACACCCCCAACCAACAGAGCCGGCCGGGGTACCTCAGGATGGGATGGCAGGAGGCGGGCCGGGTACCCACCCGGATCCGCCCTCTCGGGGTCCGGGCACCGCTGCGCATCATCCGCGCCCGCCGGCCGGCAGAGAAGTGGAGTCTGCCGACACCGGGCGGCGACGATCCGGTCACCACGTTCACCGACGACTTCGTCGAGCACCTCGCCGGTGGGGCGAACCCCGATGGTCGCTTGGCCACCGTCCGGCACGGCTCGTTCCTGCGGTGGCGCTACGGCCTCGGTCCGCTGCACTATCGCGCCGTCAGCAATGACGATGCCGTCGTCGTGTTCCGTCGGCGACGGCGCGGCGCGGCCATCGAACTGGCGATCACCGACCTGCTGGCCCGCAACACCTCAGCCGAGCGCGAGGTGCTGCGGCAGCTCCGATCGAACGCCGAGGCCGACTACGCGCTGGCCGCCGGCGAGCCGGTACCGGGGATGATCCGACTGCTGGGACAGGGCCCGGTTCTGACCAGCCGACGCCTGGCCGCCGTGGCTCCCTCCCTCGACGACCTGTGCCTCCGGCTGGGAGACATCGAGCTGTTCTGACGAGCGTCAGGCCACGGCCAGATCGCTCAGCCACTCGTGCCAAGTCGCCGCACTGGCCTCGATGTCGAAGCGAGGACGGGCCCACGCCGCGGCGGCCGAGCCCAGTTGGTCGGCCCGGCCGAGGGCCTCGTCCAGGGCGTCCTCCAGCCCGGCGGGACCGGCATCGGCGGCGAACAGCACGCCGGTCCGACCATCATCGACCAGCTCGGGAATGCCCCCCAGCCGGGGGGCCACGACCGCCCGGGCGCACAGCGCGGCCTCGATGAGCACGGCCGGTTGGCCCTCGGTCCGACTGGCCAGGGCAACGACATCGGCCGCGGCGTACACCGGCCACGGATCGGCTCGCGGGCCGAGGAAGGAGACGTTCGCCGCTCGTGCTCGGGCCAGCGCAGAAAGCCGATCGCGCTCGGGCCCCGATCCGGCCAGCACCAGCGACCACTGCCGGCGGGCGGCCACCTCCACCAGCCACGCGATGCGCTTCTCGTCGGCCAGGGCACCGACGTGGGCGATCACCACCTCGTGTGGCCCGATGCCGAGCTCGAGGCGGGCGGCCTCCCGATCGGCCTCCGACGCCTCGGGGAACCGAGCGGTCTCGACCGCATTGGGCAACACGCGGACGCGTGCCTCGTCCACCCCCAGCGGTCCGGTGAGGAAGGACACCAGGTCCGGCCACAGGACCGACACGCCGGCCGCCCGACCGAGCGCCCACGACACCCGGCGACGGCGCAACCCGCCTCCGACCCACTGGGGCAGATCGCCGATGCTGCGATACACGAACGGCGCCCGCCGCCCGACGGCCACCGCACAGGCGGGAAGGGTGGACGATCCATGGGCGATGACCACATCGGCGCCGAAGGCGGCCCGCCGCACGCCGCCCAGCGCCCCCCACCACCGAGACGAGGGGCTGAGCACCGGGATCGGCAGCGGATCGGCGCTCGTCCCGGGCACCAGCGCGAAGGTGTCGACGGCCACACCCCGACCGGCCAGGGCCGAGCCGAGCGCCACGGCGAAGACCTGGGCCCCCCGCCGATCGGCGTCGGAGACGAACTGCACGACTCGCATGACAGGCCGACGCTACCGGTCGCCGAGCCCGCCACGGGGCTCATTCCAGCCGGGCCGGCGCCGATGGAAGATGACCATGCGCACCACCCCCACCTCCCCGATCGACGTCGTGGTGACCGGCGGTGCCGGCTTCATCGGCGCCAACCTCTGTCGCCTCCTCGACGAGACCCCGGGGATCGGACGGGTGGTGGCCTATGACGATCTGTCGTCGGGCCGAGCCGAGAACCTCGACGGCACGGACGCCGATCTGGTCGTCGGGTCGATCCTCGACATCGACACACTGCAGGCTGCGGTGGACCCCGCCGATGCCGTCGTGCACCTCGCCGCCCGCCCCTCGGTGGCTCGCTCGGTGGCCGATCCGGTGGCCGCGCACCTGGTCAATGCCACGGGCACCGTCAATGTCCTGGAGGCAACCCGCCGTGACCGCCTCAGGTCGATCGCGGTGGCGTCCTCGTCCTCGGTGTACGGGGCCAACCCGACCCTGCCCAAGAGCGAGGACCTTCGGCCCCAACCCATCAGCCCCTACGCCGTGTCGAAGCTGGCCACCGAGTCGTACGCCCTCGCCTACCGACACTGCTATGGACTCGACGTCTGCGCCTTCCGGTTCTTCAACGTCTTCGGACCCTTGCAGCCGGCCGGCCATGCCTATGCCGCCGTCATCCCCGCCTTCGTGGATGCCGCCCTGCGCGGCCAGCCCCTCCCCGTGCACGGAGACGGGCGCCAGTCGCGCGATTTCACCTTCGTGGACACGGTGGCGTCGGTGATCGTGGCCTCGATCCTCCGCCGGGTGTCCAGCCCGGACCCCGTCAACCTGGCCTTCGGCACCCGAACCGACCTGCTCGGGGTGATCGCCCTCCTCGAGGACATCCTCGGCCAGCGCATCAGCGTCGACCACGAGGAGGCGCGGGCCGGCGACGTGCCCCACAGCCAGGCCGACAACACCCGACTGACGGCGCTCTTCGGCGAGGTCGAGCCGGTCGATCTCCGGCAGGGTCTGGAGAAGACCATCCACTGGATGCGGTCCCAGACGGCCCTGGTGCGGTGATCCGCCGTGGGCGTCTGGCCCCGCTCCCCGATCGGCGAGGTCCGCCCAAACCGCACTACCGGGGCAAGCGCGTGCTCGACCTGACGATGGTGGCGATCGTCGCTCCCCCGGCTGCGGTCCTCGGCGCCTGCTGCGCCCTCGCCATTCGCCTCACCGGTCGCGGACCCGTGATCTTCCGCCAGCAGCGAGTCGGACTCCAGGGCCAGCGGTTCACCCTGCTGAAGTTCCGCACCATGATCGACGGCGACAACCCCGTGTTCCCGGACGAAACCCGCATCACCTGGGTCGGTCGCATCCTGCGCCGCACGTCGCTGGACGAGCTGCCGCAGCTGGTGAACGTCGCCCGTGGCCAGATGAGCATCGTCGGGCCGCGACCGACGCTGGCCTACCAGGTGGAGCGCTACACCGACCGCCAGCGTGGTCGCCTGTCGGTGCGACCCGGCGTGACCGGCCTGGCCCAGGTGCAGGGGCGCAATGCCCTGCGATGGGCGGAACGGATCGAGTTCGACCTGGCGTACATCGAGACGCAGTCCCTGCGCACCGATCTCTCGCTGATCGCTCGCTCGGTGCGATCGGCGGCCAGCGGCGAGGGCACCGACGGACACCCCGAGGACGATCCGCTGGCCCGCTCGGCCGAGGACGCGGCGTGAAACCGCTGCTGATCGTCGGTGCGGGCGGCCATGCCCGTGAAGCGGTGGATGTGGCCGCGGCCATCAACGAACGTGCACCCACCCACCGGCTGGTCGGACTCGTCGACGACGACCCCGACCCCGATCTCCGCGGCCGATCCCTGACCGTGGTCGGGCCGATCGAGCCGGGCGCGGTGGACGGTTGCTCGTACGTCATCGCCATCGGCGATCCCGCGACGCGGGCGGTCGTGGCCGGTCGCCTCGGCCAGTCGGGGACACCGGTCAACCTGGTGCATCCGCTGGCCAGCCAGGGCCACGACGTCCACCTGGGTCCGGGCGCCATCGTGGCTGCCGGCGCCCGGCTGACCACCAACATCTCCGTCGGGGTGCACGTGCACCTCAACCCCAACGTGGTCGTCTCCCACGACTGCGTGCTCGGCGACTTCGTGAGCTGCTCACCCGGCGTGGTGCTGAGCGGCGAGGTGACCGTCGGGAGTCGGGTGTTGCTGGGCTCGGGTGCGGTGGTGCTACCGGGATGCCAGATCGGCGACGACGTCACCGTCGGTGCCGGCGCGGTGGTCACCGGACCGGTGCCCTCCGGAGCGACCGTCGTCGGTGCGCCGGCCCGCCCGACGCACGAGCACTGACGCCATCGCCAGCGACAGCCACACCACGGCGGCGTCGCGTGTCGAGGTCCACCACTCACCGCGCAGCCCGACCAGTCGGGCCAGCCAGGGCGCCAAGACCACCTGGAAGGCGATGGCGAGACCGGCCGGCACGGAGGGGAAGCCACGGGCCCAGGGTGCGGCCAGGGCCAGGCCGGCCATCACCGCCCAGGCGGCAACGGCCCCGATCAACGATGTCGGCCGGCCGCCGGCACCGTGTGCCACGGCGAACGTCCATGCCAGCCCTGCGGCCACCACACCCCACCTCGACAGTGACCGCGGCTGACGAGCGCACAACCCGATCGAGCTCGGCACCAGCACCAATCCAGCGAGGAGGAGCACCGCTTCGGTGTCGGGGGTGGCCAGTGCTGCTGCCGCGGTGGCCAGGCCGAACAGCACCCCGATCACCGCTGGTCGATACTGGCGGGCCAGCACGTCGAGCGTGACCACGAGGGCGGCGCCGGCGACCCCGACGAGCGCCGACAGCCCCGGATCGCGGCGCAGGGCGTGGGGCGTCAGGAGCACAGCGGCCAGGCCGGCGACGAAGGTGGGCGACCAGGACGGAACCCGTCGGCCGGCCAGTAGGACGACCACCGTCGCCCCGACCAGGACACCCCCGATGGCCTCGGCCGGCACGCCGGCGAGGTCACCCATCAGCTCGGTGCGAGGTCGATGCCGCGGGGAGCGATACGACTCAACCGGGCCAGCTCCTCGATGACCGCCTCGCAGTCGGGGATCTCGTCGAGCACCCGGAGAACATCGGGAGCGATCGCCGGGACCGGCACGTGAGAGATGAGCGGATGAGCCGGTCGCTCGTCGCGCTCGCCGTCGCCCATCAGTACTTCGTGCAGCTTCTCGCCGGGCCGGAGTCCGGTGAACACGATCTCGACGGGTCGCTCGGCCTGGGCCACGAGTCGCCGCGCAACATCGAGGATGCGCACCGGCTCGCCCATGTCCAACACCAGCGCCTCGCCGTCGCGGCCGACCGCACCCGCCTGGATGACGAGCTGAGCCGCCTCCTCCACGGTCATGAAGAATCGAGTCACCTCGGGATGGGTCACGGTCACCGGCCCACCGGATTGGACCTGCCGTTCGAACGCACCCAGCATCGACCCCCGACTGCCCAACACATTGCCGAACCGGACACTGAGGTAGCTGCCCACCGCCCGGCCGGCGGCCCAGGCCGTGAGGCGCTCGGCCAGCCTCTTGGTGTGGCCGAGCACGCTCGACGGATCGGCCGCCTTGTCGGTGGAGATGTTCACGAAGCGTTCGACATCGAGGGCGGCCGCCGCCTGGAGCACGTGCCACGTCCCCCAGACGTTGGTCTTGACCGCCTCGGACGGATACATCTCCAACAGCGGGAGGTGCTTCAGCGCGGCGGCGTGGAACACCACCTGGGGACGGTGCTCGGCGAACACCTCGAAGACGCGATCGCGATCACGCAGGTCGGCCACCACCAGGTTTCGCGAGTCCAACAGGGCTCGGCCGTACAGCTCGAGCTGGATGGCGTGCAACGCCGACTCGTCCCGGTCGAGCATCACCAGCTCGGCCGGCCCGAAACGGTGGATCTGGCGACACAGCTCCGACCCGATGGATCCGCCGGCGCCGGTGACCAGCACCCGTCTCCCGGTGAGATAGCCGGCGATGGCGTCGATATCGGTGTCGATCTCGTGACGACCCAGGAGGTCGGTTTCGGTGAGGGGCCGGATGTCGCTGAGGCCGACCTTGCCGTCGAACAGCTCGTACACCTGGGGCAGCGCCCGCACCGGTACATCGTGTTCGAGCGCGCTCTCGGAGAGCTCGCGGATCATCGCGCTGTCGGCCGAGGGAACGGCCACCACCAGCTCGTCCAGGCCGTAGTCGGCCACGACGCGAGCCAGATCGTGACGGTCACCCACGACGGGCACGCCGAGAATGCGCAGGTTGCGTTTGGCCGGATCGTCGTCGAGCAGCACCACCGGGAGATACGGACTGTCCGGATTGCGGAGCATGGCTCGCAGCGCCTGGGCCCCGCCCTCACCCGCACCGAAGACCACGACCCGTCGGGTGGCCGAACGAGGTCGGAGCAGCCGATCGGCGTGGACCCGTCGCACGTAGCGCACGCCGGCCATGGCCAACAAGGCCAGTGGCGCCGACGCCAGCCCGACACTGGTGGGGACCATGCGCACCGCCGGCACGGCCAGGCCCAGCGCGACGATGCTGCCCGAGACCACGGCGGCCGCCTTGGCCAGCGCCGACACCTCGTCGAAGCTGCCGGTGCGCCAACGGCCCAGGTAGAGCCCGAACACATAACCGGCGCCCAGCTGGAATCCGGCGATGAGCACCATGACCAGCGGGACGTTCCAGTGCCCCCAGTTGCTGAGCATCAGGTCGAAGCGAACCAACATGGCCAGCCCGACCGCCAGCGACCAGGCCACCACGTCGACGGTGACCTCACACGCTGTCGGGAAACGCCGCCCGAGCGGTCGGAGCCAGAGGATCGCTCTCATGTCGCATCCCCATCGGCCGACAGGGGGCCATCGTGAGGACACTGTCGCCACCCGTTGCGGTGCACACCGAACCGGGCCCGCCGGAGCGGACGCCCGACGGCGTGCCGGGTCGGCGCCGAACCAGACGGCGCACTTCGGCCCGCAAGAGACAGGCCGTGATGGCCGTGACCGTCGCCTCGGCCCTCGCCGCGGCGACGCTCGCTGACGGCCGAGCGACCGATCTGTGGCTCATCGACGCCATGTACCGGGCCGCCTTCGCTGCCGGCCTGTGCTGGATCTCCTCCCGGGCCCGGCGCCGCACATGGTCGGTGCTGGCCGGAGCATCGGTCCTGTTGGCCGGTACGTGGCCGCTGCTCCTGGCGGGCGTGGCCGCCACCGCGCTGACCGCCAGCTCGTTGCGGGGACCACGCAACCGCCTGGTGGGGGCCTCGGTCGGTGGTTTGTGTGCGGTGGTGCTGCTGAGCATGGACCTCCCCGGACCCCGTCTGTTGGAGACCGCGGTGGCGGTGGCGGTGATCACCCCTGCGGCCCGATCGGCATGGGCCGTCCTGCCGCCCCTCACCACTCGCCGGATGAAGCGAGCCGTGCTGTTCACCGGCGCCGCCGTGCTGGCGTCGGTCCTCATCGCCGTGCTCGCCATCGTGGCCGCTTCGGGTGATCTGCGTACGGGCGTGGCGGCCAGCCAGAACGGCCTGAGCGCCGTCCGTGACGGCCGCATCGCCGATGCCCGCTTCGAGCTCACCCGGGCCACCGATGACCTCGGCGGGGCCTCGGCCTGGCTGACGTCGCCACTGACCCAGCCGGCCCGCCTGGTACCGATCGCCGGCCAACACATCCGCGCCGCTCAGGTGACGTCGGCCGAGGCCACCGCGCTGGCCGCCGCTGCCACCGAGGCGGCCGCCGTCGTCGACACGGATCGGCTGCGACCCACCGATGGTCGCGTCGATCTCGCCGCCTTCGACCCGACCGTCGCTCCCCTGGAGCGCCTCGCCCTCACCGTGGACCGGGCCGTCGCCAACCTGGCGACCATCGAGTCACCCTGGCTGCTGCCGTGGGCCGCCGAACCGCTCCGCGAGCTACGCCAGGGCCTCGACGGGATCGCCCCGGCGACCGAGATCGCGGCGGTGGCCGCAGCCGAGCTTCCGGCCCTGCTGGGACGTGACTCGCCCCAGCACTACCTGGTCTTGCTCACCACACCGGCCGAAGCCCGCGGGTTGGGCGGGTTCATCGGCAGCTGGGTCATGGTCACCGCCGACAACGGTCATGTCGAGCTGACCGAGAACGGGAGGGCCAGCGACCTGAACCGGGCCCTCGACGCGGTCGACGCCGAACTGGCGGCCCCGGCCGACTACCTGGCCAGGTGGGGACGCTTCGACCCCGCCGCCCACTTCCAGGACATCACCTTCTCGCCGGACTTCCCCACGGTCGCCTCGGTCGCCGCCGGGCTGGTCCGCCAGACCGGACGTGAGGTGGACGGCGTTCTGGCCATGGACCCGTTCGGGCTGGAAGCGCTGTTGGCCTTCACCGGCCCGATCGACATCCCCGGGACCGATGAGCGGCTGGCCGAGCACACTGCCGCGTCCTTCCTGCTCGAGGACCAGTACCTCACCTATGACGACGACGACCGACGGGAGACCATGCTGGCCGACGCCGCAGGTGCCCTGTTCGAGCAACTCCTCGCCTCTGACTTCCCGTCGATCGGCGCGGTGCGTGACGTCCTCGGGCCGGCGGTCGCGGCCAACCGCATCGTGGCTTGGACCGACCAGCCGTCGTCGTTCTTCGACGTCAGCGGGCTGAGCGGTGCCTTTCCGACCCCCGAGGACGCACCGAGCGACTTCCTGTCGGTGTCTCACCAGAACTCGGCTCAGAACAAGATCGACGTATTCCTCGACCGGTCGATCGAGTACCGGGCCAGGCTCGACGAGCAGACCGGCGAGATCGTGGCGACGGCCCGCGTCGAGCTCACCAACCGGGCCCCGGGCTCGGGTCTTCCCAAGAGCGTGATCGGCAGCAATGACCAGGGTCTGCCGCTCGGCACCAACCGCCAGTACGTGTCGGTGTACAGCCCCCATCTGATCACCGGCGCCCGCCTGGGCGGGGCCGCGCACCTGATGGAGACCAACACCGAGCTCGGTTGGCAGACCTACTCCACCTACGTCGAGATCGCGCCGGGCGAGACCGTCGTCCTCGAGATCGATCTGGTGGGTGTGGTCGCGGAGCCGGAGAACTACGAGCTCACGCTCGTGCCCCAGCCCCGAGTGGAGGACGACCACTATCGGGTCGACGTGCGCAGCGTCGACCGGTCCGTTCTCAGCGCCGACCTCCGCATCGACTCCCCCGCCGTACTCGAGTCCTAAACACGGCCCCTCGACGTGCCGACTCTTGGAATGATGAAGGCCAACGCCCCTTCCGTGCCGCGGACCCGGATCCGACTGATCGCCGGGTTCGTCGCGTGCGTGCTGTTGGGCCTGACCGTCGGCTCGGCGCCCGCCCTGGCCCAGTACGGCGGTACCCAGGGATTCGTGATCGACCCGCCGGTGGTGCACACCGGAGACACCGTCTCGATGCTCGGGACAGGGTGCGAGGGTGATCCCACGGTCGTGTTCACCATCGAGCCGCTGAGTATCACCCTGGGCGAGACCACGCCGTTGGACAACGGCGACTTCTTCCTCCCCAATGTGGTCCTCGACCTGGCACCGGGCGTGTACCCGATCACCGCCACGTGCGGCGACACCGTCATGGTCGCGCAGGTGACCGTGCTGGCCCTCGGCGCCGGCATCGACGCCAACGGTGACGGGATTCCCGACGCCGTGGCCTTCACCGGCGTCGGCACGCTGGTGATCAAGGTGGCCCTGGCCGTGCTCTGCATCGGTCTGTTCTTCATTCTCACCGGTCGTCGCCGAAGCGAGCAGGACGAGCCGGTCCGCGACCCGATGGGATCTCGACCGGTCCCGGCCTGAGCGCCGGCTCACACCCCGATCCCCGCCGCCGACAGGCTCACTGTGACCACACCCCCCACCACCACCAGGGTCGCCGTCGTCGGCCAGGGATACGTCGGCCTGCCGGTGGCCATGCGAGCCGTCCATGCCGGTTTCGACGTCGTCGGCTACGACCTGGACGAATCGCGCATCGACGCGCTGGCCGACGGCCACTCGTACGTCGAAGACGTGGGCGGTGACGAGCTCGGTGAGGCCCTCGCCACCGGCCGCTACCTCCCCACCGCATTGGCCACCGATCTGAAGGACTTCGACTTCGCCATCGTCTCGGTCCCCACACCGTTGCGCGACGGTGATCCCGATCTCCGCTTCGTGGAGGACGCCGGCCGCACCCTCGCCCCCTTCCTCCGACAGGGCTGCACGGTCGTGCTGGAATCCACCACCTACCCAGGGACGACCGAGGAGCTCTTCGGCCCACTGCTCGAGGAGGGATCGGGCCTGCGCGTCGGCGCCGACTTCCACCTGGGCTACAGCCCCGAGCGCATCGACCCCGGCAACCCCACCTGGAACCTGACCAACACGCCCAAGGTCGTCAGCGGCGTGGACGCCGCCTCTCTGGCCCGGGTGCAGTGGTTCTACGACCAGCTGTGCGACACGACCGTGGTCGTACCATCCCCACGCGAAGCCGAACTGACCAAACTCCTCGAGAACACGTTCCGCCACGTGAACATCGCGCTGGTGAACGAGCTGGCCATGTTCGCCAACGACCTGGGCATCGACATCTGGGCCGCCATCGACGCCGCTTCCACCAAGCCGTTCGGGTACCTGCGCTTCACCCCCGGGCCCGGCGTGGGTGGGCACTGCCTGCCCATCGATCCCTCGTACCTCTCGTGGCAGGTCCGCCGATCGCTCGGCACAACCTTTCGCTTCGTCGAACTGGCCAACGACGTGAACAACCACATGCCCGACTACGTGGTTCGGCGCATCCAGGCCGCCCTGAACGAGAAGGGCCTGGCCGTGAAGGGCCGGCGCATCCTCCTGGTGGGCCTGGCCTACAAGCGCAACACCGGCGACGCCCGTGAGGCACCCTCGTTGGCCATCGCCGAGCAGTTGCTGGAGCTGGGTGCCGACCTGGCCGCCCACGACGACCACGTCGACCACTCGCAGATCCCCGCGGGCGTGGAACGGGTCGGCCTGGACCGCACCCAACTGGAGACCGCCGATGCCGTCGTGCTGCTGGTGGACCACGACGAGATCGACCTGGACCTCATCGCCGCCGCCGGCTCCTGGGTGCTCGACTGCCGCAACGCGCTGACCCCGCGTCCCAACGTCGAACGGCTCTGATCGCCGGACCGGCGACAGCGTCGGTCGCCGCTACCCCTGCCGGCGCGAGCGGCGGTAGGCCCACAGGGCCAGCTGGCCGACGATGGCCCCCCCGATGGCCGCGAGCGTGAGCGAGACCCACAGCGGCGGCGAGGACGAGAAGCCGAGGAACTCGATCTCCTGGGACGACGTGTTCTGGATGATGAAGATACCCAGGATCACCGCGACCACGCCGAGCGCGATGAGTCGGACCTTGACGCCACCCTCATCCTCGTCAGTGGGGGATTCGTCACGTATCTCGTTCACCGCAGCCCTCCCGGCCGATCGTTTCCCGGATCCTACTTCCACCGCGGGATGCGACTGGTCACTTCCGTGGTCGATCGTGAGAGGATCGGGTCATGGACATCGCCGTCACCGGATCGACCGGCTTCATCGGATCGGCGCTGGTACGCGATCTCGAAGCCGACGGGCACAGAGTGCTCCGGGTGGTGCGACCCGGGACCGGTGCCACCAGCGGCCGGTCGATCACCTGGGACCCGATGACCGACGCCATCGATGCGGCCGGCCTGGAAGGCATCGACGCCGTCGTGCACCTGGCCGGTGAGGGCATCGAGGCTCGCCGATGGACTTCGGAACAAAAGACCAGGATCCGGGAGAGCCGCACCCGATCCACTGCCCTGCTCGCCCGCACCTTCGACGGACTGACCAATCCTCCCGGGGTGTGGGTCAGCGGTTCGGCCATCGGCTACTACGGGGATCGCGGCGCCGACATGCTGGACGAGACGGCCGGGCCCGGCGAGGGCTTCCTGGCCGAGGTGTGCGACGACTGGGAAACGGCGGCCCGCACCGAGGGGCCCACCCGCGTGGCCCACATCCGCACGGGCATCGTGCTGGACGCCGGCGGAGGCGCCCTACGTGCGCAGCTCCCGTTCTTCAAGCTGGGCATCGGCGGTCGCATCGGCGACGGGTCGCAGTACTGGAGCTGGATCAGCCTGACCGACCAGATCGGCGCCATCCGTCATGTCATCGACCACGAGATCGCCGGTCCGGTGAACCTGACGGCACCGACGCCGGTCACCAACACCGAGTTCACCAGAACGTTGGGCAAGGTCTTGACCCGACCGACCCTGCTGCCGACGCCCCGCCTGGCAGTGAACATCCGACTGGGCCGTGAGCTGGCCGACGCCCTGCTGTTCACCAGCGCCCGAGTGCTGCCGGCGGTGCTGACCGGCTCGGGTTTCGC
>Ga0224505_10001272_pt1 | contig 16173 bp, 14 predicted proteins | sample SF_Jan12_sed_USG_FD_169102 | JGI IMG/M metagenome (GOLD analysis project Ga0224505, IMG submission 169102) | Sediment microbial communities from San Francisco Bay, California, United States - SF_Jan12_sed_USGS_4_1 | ecosystem: Environmental > Aquatic > Marine > Sediment | place: USA: California... | reverse complement strand
CGCTTCCATCCCAACCTTCGCCTTGAACTCCGCGCTATGCACCGTGCGCTTCTTGCCGTCACTCATGCCATCATCCTCCTGGGACAACAGCTTAAACCGGTGTCTCAAATTTGGGGTCCACTTTACTTATCCGCGACATGAATGACGATTACCATAAAAACCAGTTCAATCCTGAGCTCACAGGAATCGTGAGGGACTTTGCTTGCCTACTTCGATCGATGGTTGGAACTGTCGATAGGTTCGGGTTGAAAAAGAAACGATTGAAAAAACATGTTGGTGAGGCGGAAACATTCCTCGATCGAGTTTGCAACGACGGCTTTACGTCAGAGATCGCATGCCAATATGTACGGAGGTTTCGGAAGAACCGAGAAAAGTTATTCGAATTTCTCCGCCATGACAATGTTCCATGGAATAATAATGCTGCCGAACATGCCGTGAAAGCATTTGCGTTGTACCGAAAAATAACGGATGGGGTGTTTTCACGGGATGGCATTAAGCGATATCTGATCTTCCTCAGCACCTATGAGACCTGTAAGCTCAAGGACATTGATTTCTTGAAGTTTCTTCTCTCGAAAAGAAAGAACATAGATGCTTACGTATCTTCGCTATGAAGACGTCGCTGTACAAAGGCGCATTCTGTTTTTAGGCGCTGCGCACAGTGAAATGGATCAATGGAACAAATAGGGTGGGGAATCTTTTCATGGTTTTTCCGAGCCTAGGATTTCCTTTGCAAGTTAAGGGACGCTTTTCATGACGCTGCCGGCTGGTCAGTGGCGGGCTTCATTCGAAAGTCTTGCATGACGTTCCAGACCCGCAAGACATCAACCGTCAGGGCTACGCCGTAGGAGGGGCCATAGTCTCGCTCTGAGAGGTGGCCCATGCTGTCATTCCAGGTTTCGAAGCGCACCGGCCCGGCGGACGCGGCTAACGACCAGGCGAACTGCTTCTGGCTTTGCCCTGTCGTATTGACAAAAATCCCTGAGTCCCACATGAGCGCCAGCTCAATTTCCCATGTGGGAATGGTTTCACCCGACTCGGTTGTCCGGTACTGACCGAATGCAATGGCCGGCTGCACCAGCCCCGCCGTGCTTCTCACGGCATGAAGCACGGCTCCGTTGTCCTGATAGCTGATTCGTCCCAGCACGGAAGCCCGCAAGCTCACATCACCCCACGTTTCACTATGATACAGGGTTGGCGTAATCGGCATCCGCCTAATCCCGGCGCGAAGAAACCCTTGCTGATAAATCGTGCCGACTGAAAACCCGGCACCCGCAAAGATCACTTTGGGACGAAAGAGGGGGAACCACCGCGTCACGGACCCATCGATCATCACATCAGTCTCTTTCCGAGCGTCCACGGTCGGAACCGTTGGGAGTTGGCGAAGTTGATGCACGACTTTATTCTGGAAGTATTGGCTCGGCTCATCCGCAGTCGGGCTGATCCCGGCCGTCAGGTTCGTACTCCACCCTTGGAAGATCCCGCCCCAATGTTGCGTCCAGCTGAGCGTAATCAAGTTGAAGCCGAGTGTGTTGCCTACCGTAGAATCGTACTTGTTCCCCAACCCATCGACCGGAGTAAACCGATTGAGAGTCAGTCCTCCCGTCAACGTCGAATACTGATCCGGGAATGCCGTACTTCCCCAATGCACTGATGGGGCAGGGTTTTCACTCCAGGCCGGAGTGGAGATGAGTCCGACGAGCAGCAGCACACCACTGATCTGCATCGCTCTTCGTCGCCAAGACCATAATGTTACTCTTAATGACAACTCCCGCTTCATTGGCAGAGACCACCTTTCATGAAAGACATCTAGTCTGCTTACAACCAGTCTATGAAGCAACACTCCCAGCATATTGGAATGCAGGAAACGGGCGAATTCTACACGACACAGACGGAGCTGGCGACTAAATTAGTTACGGTAAATTGTCGACGACTGCAACGATCAATCTTTCGCCTAAATGACTCAGACTAACTGATTTGTCACTGCGTCTCTCGACAGGCTTCTCAATCCTATGCTAGCTTACGAACTCGTTTTTCTATACTCATTCCTTTCCACGCGAGAGCTGACAGGCTCAGACATGTTCAAGAAAATCTTAATCGCCAATCGCGGTGAAATTGCCATGCGGATCATCCGCGCTTGCCGCGAATTAAACATCGCCACCGCTGCCATCTATTCCGAAGCAGATTCGACAGGGATTTACGTCAAGAAGGCGGACGAATCCTACCTAGTCGGCCCAGGTCCGGTGAAGGGATTCCTGGATAGTAAGCAGATCGTCGACCTGGCCCGACGGATCGGCGCCGATGCCGTCCATCCTGGATACGGATTTCTATCTGAAAATGCAGAGTTCGCTGAGCTCTGCCAGGCGTCCGGCATCACATTCATCGGCCCCTCTACTCATGCCATTACCCTAATGGGCAGCAAGGTCAAGGCGCGCGAGCTGGCCGAATCTATCGGCGTGCCGATCGTGCCAGGTACAGATGGGGCTATCGCCAATGTTAAAGACGCCCTGGCCTTCGCAAAAAAGGCGGGCTATCCGGTCATGATCAAGGCGAGCGCCGGCGGCGGCGGTCGCGGGCTTCGCGTGGTCCGGTCCGACGATGAGCTGCGAGAGAACATGGACGTTGCGGCGCGCGAGGCCCAAGCCTCCTTCGGCGACGGCAGCGTCTTCATCGAAAAATATATCGAGCGACCGCACCATATTGAGTTTCAAATCCTGGGAGATCGGCACGGGAACATCATCCATCTTGGAGAACGAGACTGTTCGATCCAGCGACGACACCAGAAGCTGATTGAGATCGCCCCGTCGTTGATTCTGACCCAGGAACTCAGAGAAGAAATGGGTAACGCCGCCATCGCCATCGCGCGCGCGGTGAACTACGACAACGCAGGAACCGTGGAGTTTCTGCTCGATCAAGAGGGCAAATTCTACTTTATTGAGATGAATCCGCGCCTTCAAGTCGAGCACACGGTGACAGAGCAGATCACAGCCATCGATATCGTGCGGAATCAGATTAAGAGCGCGGCGGGCCTGCCGCTCAGCATCCAGCAAAAGGACGTGATCCTCCAGGGCCACGCGATCCAGTGCCGGATCAATGCGGAAGACCCAAAAAACAATTTCCTGCCCTGCACGGGCACGGTCACGGCCTACCTCTCTCCCGGTGGAATCGGTGTGCGCATCGACGGCGCCGTGTACAAGGATTACACGATCCCGCCCTATTATGACGCCCTGCTGGCCAAGTTGACGGTTCGGGGCCGCACCTGGGAAGAAACCGTCAGTCGTATGCGCCGGTCCCTTGAAGAATACGTGCTCCGTGGAGTGAAAACTACGATTCCCTTCATGGAGGCGATCATGCAGGAACCGGACTTTATTGCCGGACGTTTCGACACGTCGTATCTGGACACCCATCCTGAGTTGTACTCGTATCACGAGTTTGAGCAGCCGGAGGATCTGGTACTGGCGCTGTCTGCCGCGATCGCCGCCTACGAAGGACTCTAATTCGAACAAACCCTCTGCTTCCCAAAGAGATGCATTAACCATCATGGCGAAAAGACGACCACCAACGAAGAAACCGAAGAAAAAGACCAGATCGTCCGCTCCGGCGATCAAGACCTCAAAAAGCGTCGCGTCCCGCCCCAGCGAGTTCACAATCACGCCGGCCGCCGGTAAACCGGTCCTGCTCACGGATGTCGCGCTGCGGGACGGCCATCAGTCATTGCTGGCGACGCGCATGCGCACGGAAGACATGCTGCCCATCGCGCAAAAGCTTGATGGGGTTGGCTATTGGTCGCTGGAAGTCTGGGGCGGCGCCACGTTCGACACCTGCTTGCGCTTCCTCAAAGAAGATCCCTGGGAACGGCTCCGGGCCCTGCGGGCCGCTATGCCCAACACCAAGCTCCAAATGCTGTTGCGCGGACAAAACCTGGTCGGCTATCGCCATTACGCCGACGACGTGGTGGAGCGGTTCATCGAACGGTCGGCCACGAACGGCATCGATGTCTTCCGCATCTTCGACGCCCTTAACGACGTGCGGAATCTCGATCGGGCCGTCAGCGAAGTGAAAGCCTGCGGCAAACATGCGGAAGCCACCATCTGTTACACCGTCAGCCCGGTCCATAGCATCAACCGGTTTGTGGATCTGGCCAGGAAATTGGAAGATCTGGGGACGGATACGATTTGTATCAAGGACATGGCCGGACTCTTGGCCCCTCTCGACGCCTACCATCTGGTGCGTCGGCTGAAGGCTGCCGTCAAGGTCCCACTTCATCTCCACTCGCATTACACCTCCGGTATGGCTTCCATGACCTCGTTGATGGCGATCCTCGGAGGCCTCGATATGCTCGATACCTCCATCTCTCCGCTGGCAGGGGGAACCTCTCACCCGGCGACGGAAACGCTGGTCGCGTCACTCCAGAATACCCCCTACGACACGGGACTGGAACTCGCATCCTTCCAGCCGATCACCGAACACTTCAGAACGGTTCGCCGAAAATACCGCCAGTTCGAGAGTGATTTTACCGGCGTGGATGCAGAAATTCTCATGTCGCAGATTCCCGGCGGAATGTTGTCGAACTTGGCTGCACAGTTGACGGAGCAGAATGCCCTGGACCGGATGAAAGAAGTCCTCGACGAAGTCCCGCGCGTGCGAAAGGAAATGGGCTATCCCCCCCTCGTCACCCCTACCAGCCAAATCGTCGGAACGCAGGCGACACTCAATGTACTAACCGGTGATCGATATAAAGTCATCACCACCGAAACGAAAAACTATTTCTTGGGATTATATGGCCGTGCTCCTGGGCAGGTCGATCTCGACGTGATGGCACGCGCCACCGGCGATGAAACGCCAATCAAAACCCGGCCGGCTGATCGCCTGGAGCCGGAATTGGATGAGGCGAAAAAAGAGCTTCCGGACTCGGCTCAGACCGTCGAGGACCAGCTGTCGTTCGTGCTGTTTCCCGCCATCGCTCGAGACTTTTTCGAAGCCCGCGAGAAAGGCGAGTTAACCCCTGAGCCGCTTGAATTGGGATCGGCGAAAGGACCTACCACTGCCCACGAATTACACCTGGCTCCCGTGGAATTCAACGTGACGGTGCACGGTGAGACCTATCATGTAAAGGTCTCGGGCTCTGGCCGAAAGATCGACGGCCGTAAGCCCTACTATATCCGTGTCAACGATAAGCTCGAAGAAGTGTCGCTCGAACCCATCCAGGAAGTGCTCGCTGGTGTCCCGGAGTCCCAGGAGACAGGATCAGGAGGAAAGCCAAAACGGCCGAGGCCGTCGAAGCCAGGCGATGTGGCTCCACCGATGCCCGGTCGAGTCGTCAAGGTGTTGGTTGCCGTTGAAGATCAAGTCAAAACTGGCGATCCTCTGTTGATCATTGAAGCGATGAAGATGGAAAGCCGGGTGCCGGCGCCAATCGATGGGAGAGTCGTTGCGATCCTGACTGCCGAGGGCGACAATGTGAAGACGGATGAAACGGTCATCCAACTGGAGTAATCCCATCAACGGCTCGACCTCATGCCCCTGCAGACCAGGAGAGCTTTGTGCTGCATATCGAGAAGCTGTTGCAAAACTATCAATTGGAGAGCATCGCACATCTATTGCACGGACCTGAAGGCTCGTCGCAGAATCTTAGAGGATGGTGAAAAAGCTCGTCCAGCAAGGCCGAGGCGTACGCGGTTGGTACGTTGAGGCCTTGAGTGATGCGAGAACGACGCTCGCGGGCGTTTGCACCATCCTCGTCCTCTGTCTTGTATCGTCCCTCATGACCGCTTGTGCTCCGCCCTCACAGATCCCGCCTTATTTTGAAACGTTGGAACGCACCCCGATAGAGCGCATCCCCATCAACACCATGCTCGTCCATGGTCAACGGATTGCCTATCTCGATGTCGGTACTGGCCCGCCGGTCATCCTCATCCACGGCTTTGGCGGATCGATGTGGCAATGGGAGCATCAGCAACATGCCTTGTCTCAACATTTTCGTACCCTGACACTCGACCTACCCGGTTCTGGGTTGTCCGATAAACCGGACATTGAGTACCTACCGGATCAGATGTTGGACTTCTGTATCGGATTCATGGACGCCCTGCAGATTCCTCACGCCACGCTAGTCGGCAATTCTATGGGCGCAGGGTTGGCCATTGGCATGACCTTGACCCACCCCACCCGTGTCGACAAGCTCGTGCTCATCAGCGGACTACCGTCTCAGGTCATGGCCAAGCTCACCAGCCGGTCCTTCAGGCAAGCTCTGGAATCTCGAGCCCCTTCCTGGCTCGTCTCCTTCGGCAACTGGCTGTTCGGCGGGCTGGTCACCGATTCCGTCCTGAAAGAAATCGTCCACGACCACACCCTCCTCACCCCGGCCGTCATCGAACGGTCTAACCAGAACCGCCGACGCCCCGGCATCATCAAGCCCATCATGGCCGTCAGGAATGCCATCCCTTCCTGGGAAACCGATTTCGCCCCACACCTCAGCAGCATCACGCACCCAACCATGATCATCTGGGGTGAACACGACCGGGTGTTTCCCCTGGCTGTGGGTGAAGAACTGCACTACCGAATTCGCGGATCCACATTCATCAGAATTCCCAAGGCCGGTCATATGCCGCAATGGGAACGGCCAGACCTAGTCAACCGATCGGTGATCGCGTATATTCAACCGTCACCCTGAACAGAGGGGGTCGAGTGGGATCCCCACTCGTTATCTTCAAAAAGGAGCCTACGATGCAGACGAGATATGCTGGTTTCATTGGCACCACACTGTGCCTTTCGCTTGGCCTTGTCGGATGTCAAACGATGGGAGGGTCAACTGGCGCTGGCTTTTCCTACAAGAATATGCCGGTGGCAAATGGAACTGCTATTGCGGGGGAAGGCAACAAGGTCCTCTTCAAGGGCGACCCGTTGACGCTCGCCGGTAACGGAGTCAAAGTCGGCGACGCGCTCCGCGATGTGAAGGTCGCGCAGAACGACTTGTCCCTCGTGAACATCGCGCAGACCAAAGGCGCGGGAAAAGTCCGTATCATCAGTGTGGTCCCCTCGCTCGACACCCCAGTCTGCGAACAACAGACGCATCTTTTGAGCGAGCGCAACAAAGGCCTTGATAAGATGGTCGAACTCATCACCGTGAGCGTCGATACGCCCTTCGCCCAAAAGCGGTTTGCGGCAGAAGCGAAAATTGCCAACGTCACCTTCCTATCCGACTACCGGGGTGCCGAGTTTGGCAAGACGCATGGTCTCTTTTTAGAAGGGCCGCACATTTTGACCAGAGCGGTCTTGGTCGTCGATAAGACGAACACCATTCGTTATCTTCAAGTTACCCCGGAGCTCACTCAACTCCCGGATATGGAAGAAGCCTTGCAATTTGCTCGTCGATTAGTGACGGAGAGTTAACTAGAAGATATCTTGAAGCTGAGATCCTGGGGGAGCTTTGAGTCGCTCTCCCAGGTACCTCCTCACCTTCCCAAAGCTCTAATGGCTCATTACGATCTACTCGTCATCGGCTCGGGACCGGCCGGCCAAAAGGCCGCAGTGCAGGCCTCCAAACTCGGCAAGAGGGTGGGTTTGATCGAGCGGAAGGAAGTCGTCGGAGGTGTCTGCATCAACACCGGCACAATTCCGAGTAAAGCCCTGCGCGAAGCCGCGATCTTTTTTTCCGGAATTCCACAGCGCAGCGTCTATGGCACCCCTTACCGACTCAAGAAAATGATTACAATCAAGGAACTCACCGTCCATACCAACTACGTCATGAAAAACGAGATTCAGATCGTGCAAAACCAGATGGCCCGGAATCAGGTCGATACGTTTTTCGGTTCAGCCAGCTTCGTCGATCCGCATCGCCTGTGCGTACAAACGAACCGTGGTGCGCTCGAACTGACGGCAGACTTCATCGTCATTGCAGTAGGAACAGAACCGGCCAGACCATCAGACATTCCTTTCGATGACCAAAGTGTCATTGATACGGATGGGCTCCTGAGTCTGAAGCGCATTCCCGACTCTATCGTCATCGTCGGAGGCGGAGTCATCGGCACAGAGTACGCCTCCATCCTCGCCGCACTGGAAATTCCCACCATCCTCATTGACAAACGTCCTCGTCTGTTGGAGTTTGCCGATGCCGAGATCATCGACTTGCTCCAGCGACAGATGAAAGAAATCGGCGTCACCCTGTATCACAACGAAGAGGTCCTCGCGATCAAGAGAGAAAGGGACAATTCCATCCATGTCACCTTGCGCCACAACCCGCCGATTCAGGCCTCCACACTGATGTATGCCATCGGCCGGGTGGGAACGACAAAGGGGCTCAACCTGGAAGCGGCGGGATTGAAGTCGGACCATCGAGGTCGCCTGAGCGTGAACGAACATTTCCAGACCGCGGTTCCGCACATTTATGCGGCAGGTGACGTCATAGGCTTTCCGGCCCTTGCCTCGACCTCGATGCAGCAAGGCCGCCACGCCTCCTGCCACGCCTTCGGCCAGCCGGATCGCATGGACAATTCGTTATTGCCATACGGCATCTATTCCATTCCGCAAATCTCCTTGGTAGGACAGAACGAGGAGGAGCTCAAGCAGGCAGACGTCCCCTATGGAGTCGGTATCGCCCGCTATAAAGAAATCGCCCGCGGGCTGCTGATGGGCGACGAAACCGGCATGCTCAAGCTTTTGTTTCATCGGTATACCAGACACCTACTCGGAGTTCATGCCATCGGGGAGGGAGCGACGGAATTGATTCACATCGGTCAGGCCGTCATGGCCTTTCACGGTAAGGTCGACTACTTCATCGATACGGTCTTCAACTATCCGACGCTGGCGGAATGTTACAAGGTCGCTGCACTGGACGGCATGAATCGTATGTCAGGATCTTGGATTCCCTACATCTAGCATTACTGCGCGTGGTGTGAGACGCCTCTCGTGCTTGAGAGCCACAACACATACCTAAAGGAGTAGCCTATGTCATTTTCAAACCACCTGCGCAAGCTCGCCACATCCATCTGGGATGCCCAGCTGAGCCATCCCTTCGTCGTGGCCCTCGGCAACGGCACGTTGCCTGAACAGAAATTCAAATATTACATTCTCCAGGATGCCAGATTTCTCGGCGATCTGGCACGTGTGTTTTCTGCCGCCGCACTGAAGGCACCTGATTCGGAATCGGCCTCGCGGTTCAACAAGCTGGCAGAAGAAACCATCGTCGTTGAACGGAGCCTGCATGAGAGCTACGGAAAGAAATGGGCGCTGACGCCGAAGCAGATGACCTCTGTGCCAATGGCACCGACGAACTATGCCTACACCAGACATATGCTGGCCGTCGCCGCCTCAGGCACAGCGGCAGAGATCACCGTCGTCGCGCTCCCCTGCGCCTGGGTCTACTGTGTCGTTGGACAACACTTGTTGCGGAAAGGTCCACCGGCCAAGAATCATCCCTACCGAGATTGGCTCATGCTGTACGCATCGCCGGAGTTCGCTGAAGTCCAGTTGTGGATGCGAAAAAAAGTTGATCAGTGGGCCAAGACCGCCGGCAAAGAAGCACTGCGGCGGATGGAAGACTCTTTCATCATCAGTTCACGCTATGAGTGGATGTTCTGGGACATGGCGTGGAACGAAGAGAAGTGGCCGGTATAGGCAATGGACGAAGCCATGATCCTGGGGGTAACGGCCGGAACCTTGACCACGGTTGCCTTCATTCCCCAACTCGCGAAGGCCTTGAAATCCAAGTCAACCGGCGATCTATCCTGGGGAATGGTGCTGACGTTCACGATCGGCGTGCTGCTATGGCTGATCTACGGAATCTGGATCGATTCGCTGCCTGTGATTCTGGCCAATGCAGTGACCCTTCTTCTCCAGCTTGGCATCGTCTCACTCAAAATCAAATACGGGTAGCGTCATAGCGATCTCAAGACAACATCTCATCGTCTTGCACGATACTGTTCGCTATACCTTTTGCCTGGCCTTCGCCAATGCCAACGCCATGGCGCCGATCGGCTGAGGCGACCGCGCCGCATGGCTAGACACCGACGGCCCACGCCCACGCGAGTCACGTGTTGCCTGGCTCCCAGGCTGTGCCTGACCAGATGGACGGCTGGCCACATCATCCAGACGCATCGTCAGCGCAATCCGCTGACGCTTCAGATCAACGTCGATGACCTTCACCTTGACGATCTGACCCGGTTTGACCACCTCGTGTGGATCCTTGATAAATTTATTGGCCAGCGCCGACACATGTACAAGCCCATCCTGATGGACGCCGATATCCACGAAGGCCCCGAATGCCGCGACATTTGTCACCACGCCTTCCAATACCATACCGGCCTGCAGATCAGTCAGCGATTCGACCCCCTCCCTGAAATTTGCCGTCTTGAATTCAGGACGAGGGTCTCGACCTGGCTTTTCCAGCTCGGAAAAAATGTCCCTTACGGTCGGTACTCCAAATGTGTCATCGGTAAAATCAGTCGGTGCCAATCCCTTCAAGACCGCCGGCTGACGCATCACGTCGGCAATCCCGGCTCCCAGTCGCGTCAGAATGCGTTCAACCACCGGGTAGGCCTCTGGGTGCACGGCGGACCGATCCAAAGGGCTGTCGCCATCGGGAATGCGGAGGAAGCCTGCCGCCTGTTCGAAGGTTTTTTCACCAAGACGCGGAACCTTGCGGATCGCCGTCCGGTTTGGGAACGGCCCGTTCGCATTGCGATAGTCCACAATATTCCTGGCCAATGCCTTATTGAGGCCCGAGACCCGTTCCAACAAAGGCACCGAAGCCGTGTTGACGTTCACCCCCACCGCGTTGACGCAATCTTCAACCGTGGCATCAAGCGACCGCGCCAAGGCCCGCTGATCGACGTCATGCTGATATTGCCCCACTCCAATCGCCTTCGGCTCGATCTTCACCAGCTCGGCCAGCGGATCCTGTACGCGCCGAGCAATCGACACCGCGCCTCGCAAACTGACATCCAACTCTGGGAACTCGGCCGCAGCAAAGGCCGACGCCGAATAGACCGACGCCCCTGCCTCACTCACCACAAGTTTCATAACATTTTGTTCTGGTCGTTGCGCGGCGACCACTTTGATCACCTCGCCGGCCAACTTATCCGTCTCCCGACTAGCCGTCCCATTCCCAATGGACAGCAATTCCACGCCATGTTGAACGACGAGACGAACGAGCGTCTGTAACGATCCCTGCCAATCATTGCGAGGCTGATGCGGATAGATGGTCTCAGTCGCCAATAATTTCCCCGTTGCATCGACCACCGCCACTTTACAACCGGTACGAATGCCCGGATCCAGGCCGAGAATTACTTTTGGTCCAGCCGGTGACGCCAATAACAACTCATGCAGGTTCCTGGCAAAAATCTTGATCGCCTCGGCCTCGGCGGCTTCGCGCAATTGCACCAAGAGTTCGGTGCTGATCTGGAGATGCATCTTGACACGCCACGTCCATTCGCACACACCGGCTAGCCATTTGTCCGCGGGTCGTCCGCAATCTTCGATGCCCGCGTGAGCCGCAATCGTTGCCACGCAGGGATGGGGAACGACCTTGTCCAGAGCCTCTCCTAAACCCAATTCGAGTTTCAAGACTCCCAGCGAACGACCTCGGAATAACGCAAGGGCCCGATGCGACGGTATAGTCTTGATCGACTCCGCATAAGTATAGTAGTCACGAAACTTCTCCTCTTCCGCCGTTTCCTTGTCTTTCATTACCGTCGACGTGAGGACACCCTGGTCCCACAACCGAGTCCGCAACACGGCTAAGAGATCGGCCGTTTCCGCAAACCGCTCCATCAGAATGTCCCGTGCCCCTTCCAGCGCAGTTTTGGTATCAGGCACATTGATCGCCTCCACCCCTTCGGCAGCCGGCACAACGCGAATGTACTTGAGCGCTTCTTGCTCGGGATCCAACCTCGGATCAGCCAAGAGACTATCGGCCAACGGTTCCAACCCAGCTTCGCGGGCGATCTGCGCGCGTGTGCGTCGCTTCGGTTTGAAGGGGAGGTACAGATCTTCGACAGCCTGCTTGGTGGCCGCGGCCTCAATGCTCGCCCGCAATGCATCCGTGAGCTTCCCCTGTTCTTCAATCGAACCCAAGACAGCAGTGCGGCGCTCTTCCAATTCGCGCAGATAGAGCAATCGTTCCTCCAGCGTGCGCAGGTGTGTATCGTCCAGGTTACCGGTCGCCTCTTTCCGATAACGCGCGATAAATGGCACTGTCGCCCCGCCGTCGAGCAGCGCCACGGCTGCAGCAACCTGAGAAGCTCCGACACCGAGCTCCTTGGCGATGATCGGAACAATCTTGATCTGCACGGCATCTGGAGAAATCTGAATCGTTTCAGTTGTCATCGGTCTCACGTACCTATATTTCCGAACGCGTCATCAGTCCGCGCTCTCTAAGAGTGAGCAGGATGCTGAAAAAGTCTGCCAGTGGCGTTCTCGCGTCGCTCAGAGGCTCAACGTACCGCAGCGTACGCCTCGCCTCTTCGCTCGCTGCGGCCTTGCTGGACAGCCTTTTTGAGCATCCTGAGGTTGTTCTGAATGTTCGCACCGTACAGAATAGATCAGCCATATGGTTGGCATCGATCAAGTTTTCCCGTAGCCCGGTAGAAGAAGAGACATGGTGCTAAAATGGATACTTCGAATTCAGGAAGACATGACAGGAATTCGGCACACGAGTTAATGAGCAAGGGTTCCAAACGCGGCAAATAGTCGCCCCGCAAGGTAATAGGTCCCACGGGCGTCACCCATGTGCTTGCGTCGGAGGAAATCGTTTAGGACTCGCCCATCCAGGGCTTTGTGTGTGTCAGGATGCTTGAGATTCATGCGATACCGTTCAATCCCTGCTGAAACCGAACTGACGAACACCACGGTCCCATCAAGGTCCACCTTCTCGACGACACCAACATGTGTCAGCGGGTCGTTCGGCAATCCATCTCGGTTGAAATCCCACGTGTTGTGGAAAAAGACCAGATCCCCAGGATGGACGGTGGGTCCATAGTGAATCCGCCCATGTTCTACTACATGAGTAAAGATGCGCCCGACGCCGTTGCCGCCATCAAGCTCGCCGAGCCCACCGTACAAGTCCACACGCTGCGAGGCGTAGACGCCTCGAACAAAGCCTGAGCAATCTGGAGTATAGTTCCGTCCATCCACCTGAATACGGGACTGTCCGACAAATCTCACCGCTGTCTTCGCCAGCGCCATCTGCCGTGGAACGCCCTTTTCCATGGCACAGCAATGGGCTCCACGTTTGCCCATCGTAGGAATCACACTCCTCTCATCCTGTAACGTCTGACGCCCGGTCGCGGCACACCCGCCGAGCGTGCCGGCAACGAGCACAACCACGAGACCGATCCTGAAGGAGTGTATGCCGTCGACTGCCCTCATGATGCTTCAGTATACAGACCAGCTGCTGTAAGGCAATACCTGCGCGCGGTTCAGCTACCCTCCCGCGCTCCCCACCGGTCCACCCGGTTCAGTCATACGCCAGGGATCGAGGAGCTGGGCAAGGCGCTTATCCGGCAAAACCTTTTGGTCTTTTGCCGCCTGCCTGACGGTCTTGCCTGACTTGTAGGCGTCCTTCGCCAGTTTGGCCGCAGCTTCGTAACCGATCTCCGGCGCTAAGGCAGTACACATCGCCAAGCTTTCCTCGATGAGACTCTTGCATCGCTCTTCGTTCGCCTTGATCCCTTCAATACACTTGACCGAGAAATTGTTGGAGGCTGTGGCCAGCAGCTCAATGGACTGAAGAAGATTGTAGGCCATCACCGGCATCATGACGATCAGTTCAAAATTCGCCGCCTGTCCACCGACCGTCACCGTCACATCATTCCCGATCACTTGCGCACAGACCATCGTGACGGACTCGGCGATCACCGGATTGACCTTCCCCGGCATGATCGAAGAACCAGGCTGCGTCTCTGGCAGATTGATTTCGCCAAGTCCGCACCGCGGCCCGGAGCCGAGCCAGCGAATATCATTGGCGATCTTCATAAGACTCACGGCCAGTGTACGCAGACACCCGCTCGCCTCCACAAGGGAGTCCTGTGCCGATTGAGCCTCGAAATGATTCTTGGCTTCCTTAAACGAACAGCCGGTCTCTTTGGAAATAATGGCCATGACCTTTTTCGAAAATTGTGGATGGCAGTTCAATCCTGTGCCGACTGCGGTCCCACCCAATGCGACTTCGCTCAAGGCGGCCTGAGCTTGTTTGACCCGTTGAATACCGAGCTCAATCTGACGAGCGTAGCCGCCGAATTCCTGCCCAAGGCGAACCGGCGTTGCATCTTGAAGGTGCGTACGTCCGATTTTTACAATCTGGTCGAACTCCTTCGCCTTGCGCTTCAACGCCTTATTCAATCGAGTCAGCGCCGGCAGCAGCTGCTGCTGCATCATTTCCGACGCAGCAATGTGAATAGCCGTTGGAATCACATCGTTGCTCGATTGGCCTAAATTCACATGGTCGTTCGGATGCACTAACTTGCTGCCTCGCACACCACCGAGCAGCTCCGTTGCGCGGTTCGAGATCACCTCGTTCGTATTCATATTGGTAGACGTACCGGACCCAGTCTGAAAAATGTCGACTGGGAACTCCGCATCCAGTTTGCCATCGACCACTTCAGTCGCCGCCAGGTTGATCGCCTCAGCCGGTTTTTTATCCAACAACCCAAGGGAGTGATTCACCATCGCGGCAGCCCGTTTGATCATTCCCATGGCTCGAATAACTGCCCGTGGCATGCGCAGCGAACTGATCGGAAAGTTCTCGATCGCGCGCGCAGTCTGCACTCCGTAATAGGCCTCAACGGGAACAGCCAGTTCCCCCATAGTGTCTCGTTCGATTCGAGTCGAGGCTGACGGCTTGTTCTGATCCTGTTTCATGCACAGTGCTCCATGGTAAGAGGTTCCAACTCCTTGCGGGCGTCATGATAAACTCAGCCCGCTCACTTTCACAAGAGCAGACAACATGATTTCCCCTGACATGGCCTGAAATTCTCGACCGTCGCTACACGGAGATCGATGGGTATTTTCGAACCCACGCAACAATGACAGGCAGTATGTCTTGAGGTGTCACCCGATGAAGCGGTTTGGGTTTAGTGATTCAGGACGGCGTACCGACAAACAAGAAGTCCCTCCTGGGAAGACGGGCCTTTGCGACAACCAGTGAATCCACCGACTCCCTGCCGATCGGTCATCCAAGGCAAGAGGCCCAGCGGATGGGCTCCTATCAGATCATCACATACGAGCGATTTTTCCCTCGACTCCTTCAGCTGTATTCGTCTTCGGCTGGAACACGTACGCTGGTTCCCGTTTAGTGATCCTGAATACATGCACGATATCGATCCCCATCCCTATGTATGCCAGGCACCATCCAGTGACGATCATCCACCAGGCTAACGAAAACACATCCGAAGGCTGGTCGAAGTTGAAGACGGCCACCACACCCCCGAGTGCCAGCACCATTCCGACTGTCACTAGAGAATAGCTGAGAGTTTTCATCTTTGCCTCCTCAAACAGGTCAGGGGTTTGAATAGGGTCGACAGCTGAGCGAACGGCCGACACGCCTTTTTATTTGTGCAGAATAACGATCAAGACCTCCCCCATAATTTATCCATTTCCGGCCTGATTACCATTAAAATCGAGATGACACTCGCCTCTTGTCTCGTATCAGAGAGGTCATGGCGACGATCTGCCTGACTGATTTGGATCTGTGTGAAGCGGCTGGCATTACCATAGGCGTCAGCCCTTGCGCATACCGATGACACTGAGGATAGTGCGGCGCACTCTACTCGATTTCATCAAACACGCAATACGCAAAGATGACCCTAGGAGTAGATCCAATGGGACCATCACATTCGATATGCTGAATGACCTGATCAGCGACCGCGGAAACCAGCGCGTCAGCGATGGCGCGATCGGCTTTCGCAGTCCGGCGTACTTTCTGATGACAAGTTGAGATTGTGACAGTATTACTAAAGGGCACCTCTAAAAACTCAAATATGTTTCGATGAACGCGCACAAACCAGCTGAGCGACGAGAGGCGATGTGGTAGAAGACGGCATGAACACCATTCCAAAACAACAGCCCGGATTGTTCGACTACGAAAGCCGCATGAAGACGCTGGACCGCGGCCCTGACCCACTGGCGAGGCTCAACGCCAGGATTGACTGGAAGATATTTCGAAAGGATCTGGACCGCGCCGTT
>Ga0224505_10001270_pt1 | contig 16186 bp, 12 predicted proteins | sample SF_Jan12_sed_USG_FD_169102 | JGI IMG/M metagenome (GOLD analysis project Ga0224505, IMG submission 169102) | Sediment microbial communities from San Francisco Bay, California, United States - SF_Jan12_sed_USGS_4_1 | ecosystem: Environmental > Aquatic > Marine > Sediment | place: USA: California... | reverse complement strand
CGACGGGCAGCCCGGTCAGGGCGTCCACCTGTCCGTCGGTGGGACCTCCCGCCGAGGCATCCGGCTCCGGTTCGTTCGCGTCGGCTCTGTCGGCAGCGTCGCCGGTCATCCAGGCGGTGGGGACGGTCTGGTCCGAGTATGAGGTGGACATGAGTGCCTCATCGAATTCGGGGGCATGGTCGCCCGCTGTCGCCACCCGCTTGCGCCGGCCCGATCGGCTCAGTGCGAGAAGGATCAGGACGATGGCGGTATTGGCGATGATGGTCGCGAGAAGGATCGGAAGCAGGATGTCCTGCGAGAACTCCATGGTCCGGGATGACTCCGTGATGATGAGCGGGCCAGGGACCCGAATATAGCCCGGGTCACCCCCGGATGTGACTGTCCGATGGTCCCGATGGGACCTGTTACCGTTGCCGACCCGCACCGCGCGGAGTCATCCGCTGCGGTCGTGATGGGAACGGTGCAGTCGGGTCCGTGGGCCGCCGCAGCGCCTCGACCGCCATCTCGCGATGGTATCGTCCGCGCCAAGGAGGAGCCCTGCCGCATGACGACCCGGACCGACGATCCTGGCGCCCTCGTCATCCTGCCCGGCACTGTGGTCCCCGGAAGGGCGCGCCCTCCCGTCCCTCTTCGGCGCGAAGGCCCGTCCAAGCTGACAGGCGTGGCTCTGTACACCGATGACATCGTCGTTCCCGGGGCCTGGTACGGCTCGACGATCCGCTCGACCGACGCCCACGCGATCCTTGACGGAATCGATCTCGACCCTTCGTTCGACTGGACGACCGTCGTCGTCGTGACCGCCTCCGACATCCCGGGCGAGAATGTCGTCAGCTCGATCCGCAGCGATCAGCCCATCCTCGTCCCCATGGGCGGCGAGATCCGGCACCACGCCGAGCCGCTCGCCCTCCTGGCCGCCCCGGATCGGGGGACCCTGCGAGAGGCGCGCCGGCGGGTGCGGGTCCGCACCACGCCGCTGCCGGGCGTCTTCGACCCGGAGGCCTCCGAGCACACCTTCGCGAGCTACGCGATCGAGACGGGAGATGCCGAAGCGGCGATGGCGGGGGCGGACCTGATCTTCGAGGGGGAGTACCGCGTCGGCCACCAGGAGCAGCTGTACATCGAGAACAACGCCATGATCGCCGAGCCCACGGCCGGAGGCGGCGTCACGGTCACCGGCTCGCTCCAATGCCCGTACTACCTCCACGAGGCCCTCAAGCGCGGACTCGGCCTCGGCGATCAGGGCGCCCGGGTCATCCAGGCGGAGACGGGTGGCGGTTTCGGCGGCAAGGAGGAATTCCCATCCGTCATCGGGCTGCACGCGGCCCTCCTGGCGCGCAAGGCCCAACGGCCCGTTCGGATGATCTACGACCGCCACGAGGACATCGCGGCCACGACCAAGCGCCACCCCGCCATCGTCCGCCACCGGACGGCCGTCACCCGCGAAGGAGTCCTGGTCGCCCAGGACATCGAGGTGATCATGGACGGCGGGGCCTACTGCACCCTTACCCCGGTCGTCCTCTCGCGTGGCGCGCTCCATAGCGGCGGCCCCTATCGCTGCCCCAACGTCCGGATCCGCGCTCGGGCCACGCGGACGAACACCCCACCGAATGGCGCGTTCCGTGGCTTCGGAGCGCCGCAGGTGGAGTTCGCCGCCGAGACCCACCTGAACAGGATCGCGGAGCGGCTCGGCATCTCGCCACTCGACATCCGGCGGCGGAATCTCCTCGTCCCCGGCGACGCCACGCCGACCGGCCAGGTCCTGCGGGAGAGCGTCGCTGCGGAAGAGGTCCTGGAACGGGCGGCGGAGGCCTCGGAGTTCGTCCGCCTGCGAGCTCGCGCGGAGGCCGAGCGTCGTCGGCGGGCCGACGATGGGACGTCGTCGTCGGGACCCTTCCGGACCGGGCGCGAGCGGACCGCGAGCGGGATCGGGATCGCCCTCGGGTGGCATGGCGCCGGCTTCACCGGCTCCGGTGAGGTCAAGCTGGCCAGCGTCGCATCGGTGGAGCTCACGGCAGACGGGCGGATCGTGGTCCTGACGGCGTCCACCGAGATGGGCCAGGGCACCAAGACCATCTTCCCGCAGCTCGTCGGCGAGGCCCTCGGCGTTTCGGACCGCGACGTCGAGATCGCGCCGCAGGACACGGCGATCGTCCCGGATTCCGGCCCGACGGTCGCCTCGCGAACCTCGATGGTCGTGGGCGGGCTCGTGATCCGGGCCGCGGGTCGCCTTCGAGAGGCCGTGGAGCGTGAGATGGGAGCCCCGTTCGCGGAATCCTACCGGGCCTTCGCGCGCGATCACGGGGCGCTGCGTGTCGATCAGCGGTTCGAGCCATACCCGGGCGGCACCCCCTTCGACGATGAGACGTACACCGGGGACGCCTACCCGGCGTTCAGCTGGGCGGCCTGTGTCGCCAGTGTTCGGGTCGATCTCGATACCGGCGAGGTCCAGGTCGACGATGTCGTCGCGGCCGACGACATCGGCCGGGTGATCCATCCCATCCTGGCCGAGGGCCAGGTGGAGGGTGGGACGCTCCAGGCGATCGGCTACGCGACGATCGAGGAGATCAAGCTGCGCGACGGCCGCTACCTCAACGACCGGCTGGCGACGTACATCATCCCCACCGCCATGGACGCGCCGCGGATCAGTGCCATCCTGGTCGAGGCGCCGTTCGACGGGGTCCCCCACGGTGCGAAGGGCGTCGGCGAGCTTCCCATGGACGTCGGGGCGCCGGCCGTCGTGGCGGCCATCGCGGACGCGACGGGTGCCTGGATCACGGACCTGCCGGCCAGCCCGGAGCGCATCCTGGCGGCGCTCGCAGCGATGCCGGACGTCGCCGGGCCCCGACCGGGGATGTCGCCCCCGGAGGATGCGTCGTGACGCACTACCGGCTCACCGTCAACGGCACGCCCGCCGAGGTGGACGTGCCCGGCATGCGACGCCTGCTGGACGTGCTGCGCGAGGAGCTCGCCCTGACCGGTACGAAGGAGGGCTGCGGGGAAGGGGAATGCGGAGCCTGCACGGTGCTCCTGGACGGGGAGCCCGTGGACTCCTGTCTCGTGCCCATATGCCAGGCGGACGGGGCTGCGGTTCGCACGGTCGAAGGTCTGGCGACCGGGTCCGCCGACCCCGGCGACCTGGCCGCGTTGGACCCACTGCAGGCGGCATTCCTGACGACCGGAGGCGCCCAGTGCGGGATCTGCACGCCCGGGATGCTCATGGCTGCGCGCGCCTACATCGACGCCGGCGGTGGGCCCGACCAGGAATCCATCCGCGAGGCCATCGCCGGCAACCTGTGCCGTTGTACCGGGTACACCAAGATCGTGGAGGCCATCGCCCTCGTGGCCGAGGCCGGTCGATGAGCCGCGACGACGATCGCATCACCATCCCGACCAACGGCCACCGACCGGCGCCTACGGGCACCCCGGCCGGCGTCGATGAGATCGGCGAGCCGGACCTTCGTTTCGCCGTCACGCCGGCCCGGCTTGCGGTGGGACTCGGCGTGGTCGCCTCGCTCGCCCTGCTCCTCCTGCGCCGCTTTCGTCGAGGCAGCTGACCGATGCCCATCGAGCCACCGGTCGTCAGTCCGGCCACCATCGCGGACGCCTACGCCGCCCTGGCGGGCGGGACGCCGGACGCGCCGGTCCGGCCGATCGCGGGTGGCACGGACCTGATGGTCACCCTCGCCGGCGACCTCGGTGACCCACCGGCGCGGATCGTGGACCTGTGGGGCCTGGAGGCGCTGCGCGGGATCGTGGTGGATGGCACCGCGCTGTCGCTCGGTGCGCTCACGACGTTCACGGAGATCCGTCATTCCGCGCTCTGCCGCGAACATCTCCCGGTGCTGGTGGAGGCCGCCGCCTCCATCGGTGCCGCGCAGATCCAGAACCGCGGCACGCTCGGCGGCAACATCGCCAATGCCTCGCCCGCCGGCGACACCCTGCCGGTCCTTCTGGCGGTCGACGCGCGGTTCGTGCTCGGGTCGGTCCGCGGCGAGCGCGAGGTACCCGCCAAAGCCTTCTGGACCGGCTACCGACGGACGGCCATGGCCCCTGATGAGCTCGTCCTGAAGATCGTGATCCCACTGCTGCAGGACCGACGGGCGTCCTTTCGGAAGGTCGGGACGCGCCGCGCGCAGTCCATCAGCAAGGTCGTGATGGCCGTCGCCTGGCGCAGCGATGCGATCGATGGGTCCGGGCCCTGGCACGACGTTCGGGTCGCGCTGGGTTCGGTGGCCCCGACGCCGATCCGTGCGAGCCGAACGGAGGCCGTCCTGGAAGGCGCAGCGCCGACCGCGGACGTCGCTGATGCCGCGGCAGACGCGCTGGCGGGTGAGCTGGTGCCGATCGACGACGTACGATCCACCGCCGGCTACCGTCGGCTGGCAGCCGCACGGATCCTCCATCGCTGCATCCGCGAGGCCGGCGGTTGGTGAACCCGGATCGGGGCCACCTCGCCAGGCTCTTCGAGGGGGCCCCGCGGTTCCTGGATCGGCTCGGCGCCAGCGCCCCGTTCGAGGACGAGACCGTCCTGTTCGCGACCGCCCGTGCCATCGCTCACGCGATGCCGGAGCCTGAGCAGATCGAACTCATCGACGCGCATCCGCGCCTTGGGGCGCCACCTCGGACGCTCTCGGCCCTGAGCTTCATCGAACAGGGCGACGGCCGCGTTGCCGCAGCGGAGGTCGCTGATGGAGAACTCGTCCGAACGCATGCCCAATGGGTGGCCGAGGAACTCGGTCGGCTCAACGAAGCCTACGAGGCACGATTCGGGTTCCGATATTGCGTCTTCGTGGCCGGCCGATCGCACGAGGCACTGCTCCCCGCCCTGGCGTCGGCGCTCTCCGCCGACCGGACCTCCGAGATCCACCGTGCGCTTGACGCCGTCGTCGATATCGCGGTGGACCGGCATGCGAAGCTGTCGGCGGGCACGCCGTCGTCTCCGTCCTGAGCCTGTCGCCCACCCGACCAGAGGCCGCCCCATGATCGAACTCTCCGCCAACCGCTACGGCAAGGCCGCCATCCGGCTCGTTCGCGTCGATCGCGACGCGACGCCGCATCGCGTACGCGACCTGACGATCGCGATCGCCCTCGAAGGCGATTTCGCGGCCGCCCATACGGACGGCGACAACGCCAACGTCATCGCCACCGACACGATGAAGAACACCGCCTACGCCTTCGGCGTCGAGCACCTGACCGGTTCGATCGAGGCCTACGCGGCCGCGCTGGCGTCCCACTTCCTCGGGTTCGGGCAGGTCGCGCGCGCGACGGTCAACGTCCGCGAGCACGTCTGGCGGTCGATCGACGTGGCGGGGGCGCCGGCGACGGATGCCCTGGTCCGGAGCGGGGAGGGGACCCGCCTGGCGACGGTCGCGGCGACCCGTGGCGAGATCACGGTCGAGGCCGGTGTCGAGGACCTCGTGGTGATGAAGACCACACGGTCCGGCTTCACCGGCTTCCCGCGCGACCGCTACACGACGCTACCGGGGGCGGACGACCGGCTGATGGCCACCCAGGTGACGGCGGTCTGGCGCTACGGTGCCCCGGATATCGATTTCGATGCCACCTGGCAGGCGGTCAGCGGTACGTTGCTCGAGGTTTTCGCAGAGCACGACAGCCCGAGCGTCCAGACCTCCATCTGGATCATGGCCAACGCGATGCTGGAGCGGCACGAAGAGGTCGACGAGGTGCGCATGGTGCTCCCGAACCTCCACCACTGGTTGGTGGATCTCGCGCCGTTCGGCATCGACAACGATCGTCAGGTCTATGTCGCGACGACCGAGCCGCACGGCCTCATCGAGGCGACCGTCCGCCGCGGCGAGGTCTGACGTGATGCCGCCGGGCGTCGTCGTCACCGGTCCGTCGGTCCCGGGGAGCGATCGAGTCCTGACGGACGAGGCGCTCGCCTTCGTCGCGGACCTCCAGCGCCGGTTCGGTCCGATCCGGCTGGACCTGCTCCGTCGGCGCGAGGAGCGGCAAGCGGAGCTGGATGCGGGCGAGCGCCCCGACTTCCTGGTTGCGACGCGCGACGTTCGCGATGCGGACTGGCTGGTCGCCCCGGCACCGGCGGACCTGCTCGACCGGCGGGTGGAGATCACCGGGCCGGCCGAGCCCAAGATGATGATCAACGCCCTGAACTCGGGCGCGCGCGTGTTCATGGCCGATCTCGAGGACGCCCTGTCGCCGACCTGGGCGAACGTCGTCGGCGGACAGGCGGCGCTGCAGGACGCGATCCGGGGCACGCTCGCCTTCACCTCGCCCGACGGGCGCGAGTATCGGCTCGAGAGTCGGGTGGCCCAGCTTCTTGTCCGCCCACGAGGATGGCATCTGGTCGAGTCTCACGTGCTCGTGGACGACGTGCCGGTCTCGGCCTCCCTGTTCGACGCCGGGCTGTACCTGTTCCACAACGCCGCCGAGCGGGTCGCCCGTGGTTCCGGTCCCTACTTCTACCTGCCGAAGCTCGAGTCGCACCACGAGGCCCGCCTCTGGAACGAGGTCTTCCTCGTCGCCCAGGACCAGCTCGGCGTTCCGCGCGGGTCGGTGCGCGCGACGGTGCTCATCGAGACGATCGACGCGGCGTTCGAGATGGACGAGATCCTGTACGAACTTCGTGAGCATGCGGCCGGCCTGAACGCGGGCCGCTGGGACTACCTGTTCAGCGTCATCAAGCGGTTCCACGCCTCGCCGGACCTGCGTTCGCCGGACCGCTCCCAGCTGACGATGACCGTTCCGTTCATGCGGGCCTACACGGAGCTGTTGGTGCAGACCTGCCATCGGCGCGGGGCGCACGCGATCGGGGGGATGGCGGCATTCATCCCGAATCGGCGCGATCCGGAGGTGACGGAGCGGGCGATGGCCAAGGTCCGCGAGGACAAGGAGCGCGAGAGTCGTGACGGATTCGACGGGACGTGGGTCGCGCACCCGGACCTCGTTCCGCTGGCCACCGACGTGTTCGATTCGGTGCTGGGGACCGCGCCGCATCAGAAGCACCGTCGTCGTGAGGCGGTCGCCATCACGGCGGCGGACCTGCTCGACTTCCACGTTCCGGGATCGAGCGTCACCGAGAGCGGGCTGCGGGCGAACGTCCGGGTCGCGCTCGCGTACCTCGACGCCTGGCTGCGCGGTACCGGGGCGGCGGCGATCGATGACCTGATGGAGGACGCGGCCACGGCCGAGATCGCTCGGTCGCAGCTATGGCTGTGGCGATCGCGCGGCGTGCTCTGGCCCGAGCGCTACGGGGCCATCCGCGACGAGGAGCTCGCCCGACTCGGGGGTCGCACCGCCGGGCGTCTCGCCGAGGCCGTGGACCTGCTGGACCGGTTGGTCCTCGACGAGCATTTCGCAGAATTCCTGACGGTCCGAGCCTACGCCGTCCTGGAGTAGGCCGTCACCCGCTCACCGGGCGGCGTTCCACGAACCGACCGAAACCCCGGCGACCCACGAATCGGCCGCCCCGGATCACGTCCTCGCCCCGGACCAGGACATCCCGTACGGCTCCGCGAACACGCATCCCCTCATACGGCGTGTAGTCGCTGGTGTGGTGCAGGTCGCCGGCCCGCAGGGCGCGCTCGGCCGCCGGGTCGAACACCACCACATCGGCATCCAGGCCCACCTGCAGCGCGCCCTTGCCGCGGATGCCGAACCGCCGCGCCGGCGTGGTGGCGATGAGGTCCACCATCCGCTCGATCGAGATGCGGCCGGTGACGACACCGCGCGTGTACATGACGGCCAGCAGCGTCTCGATCCCCGGTGCGCCATTGCTGATGCGGTCGAAGGACAGCCCGTCCGCGGCGGCCGCCTTCTCGACGCCGAGGCGGTCCGGGACGTGGTCCGTGGCCACGAGATCCAGACTGCCGTCCGCGAGCCCCTCCCAGAGCGCGTCGCGATCGGCCGCCGCGCGGAGCGGAGGGGCGATCACGAAGCCCGCGCAGCGGGCGGGATCGGGTTCCTCGTAGACGGCCTCGGTCAGGACGAGATAGGCGGGGCACGCCTCGGCCGTCACGCGCACGCCGTCCGCCTTGCCGCGGCGCACTTCGGCCAGCGCCGCGGCGGATGAGAGGTGGACGACGTGGAGCGGCGACCCGCTCATCCGGGCGAAGGCGATGGCGCGAGCGGTGGCCACTGCCTCCACGTACGGCGGGCGCGTGGCGGGATGGTGGCGGGGCGCAACCTCGCCGCGGGCGAGGGCCCGCGCGATCCCGGCATCCAGCAGGACCGGGTCCTCGCAGTGGACCTGGAGCATCCCGCCGCGATCGCCCATCCGCCGCATCGCCTCGAACAGGGTCCGGTCGGCGAGCCGGAAGTCGAAGACCATGAACGCCTTGGAGGTGGCGACCCCGGCGTCGATCGTCGCGGGCAGTTCCGCCAGCGGGTCGTCGGCGCGACCGGAGATGGCGAGCGACAGGCCGTAGTCGATGGCGCTGTCTCCGTCGGTCGCGGCGTGCCATTCCGCCAGGCCGGCGACCAGGGAACGCTCACCCGCGGGTGAGGAGCCGGTGCCCGGGTTGTTGAACGACAGGAACGTCGTCGTGCCGCCATGGGCGGCGGCCACCGAGTCCCGGAAGAACCGGTCCGGCTCGGCCTCCGTTGCCACCCGCGTGTGCGTATGGACATCCACGGCCCCGGGAAGGATCAGCATGCCGGTCGCCTCGATGACGGCAGCCGCCGAGGTAGCCGGCCCGGACAGGTCGGGCTCGATCGCACTGATGCGGCCCGCTTCGACGGCAACGTCGGCGACGCGCGAACCGTCGGCCGTGACCACGGTTCCGCCCCGGATGACGAGCGCCGTCACCGGGAACCGGGCCGCTGGCGTCCCGGGGAGCTCATCGTGACGTCAGTCGTCTGTTTCCTGGATCCGGATCGGCTGGGCACCCTCCCACAGCGTCCGACGGCCCACCTCGCGGAGCCGCTCCGCCCAGTCATCGTCGGGTCCCGCCGCGACGACCGAGGCGAAGTGGTTCGCCGCCAATTGGCCCACCTTGGACGCCGTGGTGCAGCCGCCGTAGGGGAAGAAGATCTCGCATTCGCTGATGCCGCCCGGATAGATCGCCAGCTGACCTGGGGCCGGGTGGGACGTGTGGTTCTCGTAGTCCAGGCCCGGCCGGAGGTCACCGAAGGGGATCCACGTGGACTCGCCGCTCCAGCGGCAGTGGATCAGCCTCGAGTCGATGGGCAGCATCCGGCGGATCGCCTCGATCGTCCGGGGTGCCGCCTCCTCCCAGCGGGCGGTAAAGTGGAGGTCGCCGACCTCGATCCGTAGCGTTCCCATCGCGGAAGCATAGCGCGCAGGAGTCCCGTGGCAGACAGCTCCGAACTCGCCACCCACACCATCAGCACCCACGTCCTGGACACACAACGGGGCGTGCCGGCGGCAGGTGTCCACGTGACGCTCTATCGACTGGACGTGGCGGCGGCACCGATCCGCATGACGCAAGCCCTGACGGACGGTGACGGCCGGATCCGTGACCTGCTGGAGCGGCCCCTCGCCGCGGGCGACTACCGCCTTGAGTTCGACGTCGCCCACGAGGACGGCTCGTTCTTCACGAAGATCGCGGTGGACCTGCGGATCACCGACACGGAACGCAGCTACCACGTCCCGTTGCTGCTGGCTCCGTACTCGATGACGACCTACCGGGGCAGCTGACCGCGGGTCGCGCTGGGGTCGTCAGCCCGCACTTCCCAGCGGGCACGCAGCGACGCGCGGCTGCGATCGGGTCCGCCTGCCCGATCGGGATCCTGCCTATCGGACGACGATGAACCCGTCGACGTCCACGCGCGGATGCCCGCTGGTCCCGAGGACGACCAGCCTGACCGTGTGCCTCGCCTTGGTGGACCACGACCGCGAGAAGACGATCACCTTCGAGATCGCGCTCGAGCGATGGAGGTCGACCGTCGAAACGTAGGCCCCGTCTACGTAGACCTTGACGCTGCCACGCGAGGTGCCCTTCGGGCTGACCAGCGCGACCGATCGACCGGTGAAGCTGAATGACATCCACGATCCGCGCCGCGACGCGGTGTGCAGTCGGTGGCCGGTCGCTCCAGCACTGGCGACGGTGGACCACCCAGGTCCATAGGTCGCCAGACTCGAGGCGTCCGGATGCAGCGTGACTCGTACGACCGGGCTGTCCACCGGGCCGCCGGCATTGCCCGCCTGATCGGTCGCACCGAGCCGGAACCGGTAGTCACTGCCGTAGCGCAACGACGACCCGACTGACGTGCCGGTCAGGCTCGCGCCGATCAGCGACCACCCCTCGGGTCCCTGGCGGCGGAGCTGATAGGAGGCGACGCCGCTCATCGGGTCGACGGCGACGGGCCAGGCGACGACGGTGGGGACGGCGCTCGAGCCGACGATGGACCCGACCTTGAAGCGGAAGCGATCCGGAGCTCCGACCGCAGGCCTGCCCGTATCGATCGCGCGCAAGGCGTTGACGAGACGTCCGGTGGCGGTCTTCCCGACCGTCGCGTCGAGGATTCGGCCGGTGGCCAGAAGCCGAGCGCGGAGCCCGATCGGGTTTGCCAGGAGGGCGGGTTGGGCGCTGCCCACCAGGGCGGCAACGCCACTGACGTGCGGTGCCGCCATGGACGTTCCCGCCGCCCACGCATAGCACGGGCTCGGACAGCCGGCGCTGGCCGGGTAGGCGCTCAGGATGTTCGTGCCGGGACCGGCGAGGTCCACCGTCACGGCGCCGTGATTGGAGAAGCCCGCCAGGCGCCCGGCCTGATCCACTGCGGCCACGGCCACGACGTTCGGGAGCACGGACGATGCCGGGTAGAAACGCGGACCGGGACTCAGGTCCAGGTTCGAGCCGCCGTTACCGGCCGCGGCCACGAACAGCGCCCCGGACGCAGCGATGGCGGCATCGAGCACCGTGCTTGCCTGGGGCCCTCCCCAGGATCCGTTGATGATCCTGACGCCGAACGATGCCGCGTAGTCGATCGCCTCGACCGCGAGGTCGTCGGTGCCGCAGGCCCCATCCTGGCCGATGAACTTGAGGGCCATGATGCTGATCCCCGGCGCGACGCCGACGACGCCGGTGCCGTCCAGCGACGCGGCGAGCGTGCCGGCGACATGCGTGCCGTGACCGTCCTCCCCGGCATCGTGGACCGTGGCGTCGCCGTTGCAGAAATCCCAGCCGTGGGCGTCGTCCACGTAGCCGTTGCCATCGTCGTCGATGCCGTTGGTCGCCCTGGATCCGGACTCGCCGGGGTTCGTCCAGGGGCGCTGCGCGAGATCCGGATGGCTGAAGTCGACGCCGTCGTCGATGACGGCCACGACGACGCTCGGGCTCCCGAGCCCTAGCGAAAGCGCCTGCAGGGCATCGATGTCGACGTCGCTGCGCGCTGTCTCGGTGCTCGTGCCGCTCAGCGCCTGACCGGTGTTGTGGAGCCCCCACAGTTCGCCGAACGCCGGTTCGCCCGCGATGTCGTCGGCCAGCTCACGGCGCCGGTTCGGGGCGATCGCCACGACGTTCGGATCGCCGGCGAGGTCGCGCCGCACCGTCGCGGTGGCGCGGCCCGGGGCCGTCACGACCTGCGTTCGACCGTCGGCCGTCGTGCGGACGTGGGTCAGCCCAGCCTCCCGGAGCGTCCTGTCGCGCTCGAGAGCCGTCGTCCCCGGCGCGTAGCGGATGAGGATCTCGTCATCGATCGATCGACCGCTGCCGGGCCCTTCGGCGGCCAGCATCGGCGCGGCCGTGGCGAGCGCGACCGCCAGTACCACCATCACCACGAGGGTGCGTCGCGTCGTATCAGGCGGGAGGGTTCCTGGTCGATCCGGCATTCCGTCCGCATCGTAGGGCCGCCGCGGCGCGTTTCGTGACAGCCTAGATGTCACGGGTGGGTCCTAGTCTTCCGGGCATGGAAGCTGCCGTCATCCCGCTCCATCAATCGGTTCGGCTCGAGGGCGACCGGATCGTGATCGAGCGACTCACCCTCGCCGATCCGTCACTCGCGGCCTTCCTCGGCGAACGCCCCGCGTCGGATCGCGGTGCTCTCGTGGAGCGGGCCCTGCGCATCGGCCTGATCGCCCTCCAGGACGCCGGCGTGACCGTCAACGTGGACGCCGTCCGCGTGGAGTTCGAACGCATGGTCCGTCAGGCGGAGCAGGTCAACGAACGCGCAGCGCAGACGCTGGAGCAGACGCTTCGGGCGAACTTCGCGGACGGTGACGGGCGCCTGCCGCGAACGCTCGAGAAGTTCCTCGGCGACCGCGGGGCACTGCGCTCCATGGTGGACGAACTGTTCGACGAGACGAAGCGCGACAGCGCGATCGGCCGCATCGGAGGGATGCTGGAGCGGTACTTCGACGGCGACGCCTCCAAGCTCGCACGTCTGCTGGACCCGACCCGCCTCAATTCGCCGATGCACCAGTTCCGACAGGAGATCGCCGCCGGCTTCAAGGGGATCGAGGAGCGCCTCGTCGCCATCGAGGCGGCCGCGGCGGCCCGGGGTGCCGAGCGGGCGCGTTCGGCGGCCAAGGGAGGGGATTTCGAGGATCTGCTCGAGGCGATGCTGGGCGAGATCGCCCGCGGCGCCGGCGACCTCGTCGATCGGACGGGCCTCGAGGCCGGGTCGGTCCTCAAGTCCAAGAAGGGCGATTTCGTGGTGACCGTGGACGCGCAGGCAACGCGCGGCCACGACCTGCGAGTGGTCGTCGAGGCCAAGGATCGGCCGATGTCCACGCGGGCGATGAGGGACGAACTGCGCGAGGCGCGGGAGAACCGTGGCGCCGCGGTGGCCCTCGCGGTGTTCACGCCAGCGCACGCCCCGGCCGGGATCGCGCCATTCACGCTGGTCGGCCAGGACGTGTACTGCGTGATCGACCCCGAATCCCCGGAGCCGGCAAACCTGGAGGCTGCGGTACGTCTGGCCCGCCTGCTCGCCCTGGCGTCGCTCGCCGAACACGAGGTGGAGGTGGACGCGGCCGCGGTCTCCGCGGCCCTGACGGCCATCCGCGAGCAACTGGAGGTGGTCCGCCAGCTCAAGTCGCAGCTGACGTCCATCTCCAACGCGACCAAGGCCGTCTGGACGGGACTGGACACGATGCGCTCCAGCATCCTCGCCAGGGTCGGCGAGGCCGAGGCGGAGATCCGCGCCACGGTCGACTGACGCGTCACCGCACCTCTGCCATTGCGCGGCGCCGCCCGGTCTGGCGCATCCCGGACTGGTCGGCTAGGCTCGACCGGGACCACCGGGTGGGTGGTGGCCTCCATCCCTGGGCGGGATGATGGGCATCGAGTCCGGCGCGCTTCCGATGCGAGCTGGCGATCTCCCAGGTCCCCGCAATCGGAGTGGACATGCGTCGCACGCTCACCTGCCTGTCCCTCGCCCTGCTTGTCGCCCTTCCTGCCGTCGCGTCCACCTCGGCCGCCCAGCCGCCCGATGCAGGTCGTCCGACTGCGGTCGCCCCACCTCCGACCGCTGAGCCGACGCCGACTTCCACGCCGCCCTCGACCGATCCGCCGACCACCGACCCGGGCCCGACCGCCGAACCGACGGCGTCGCCGGATGTCGAGCCGACCGTCGAGCCCACGCCCCCAGCCGGCCCGACGGACCAGCCGTCGCTGCCCGATCCATCGGAAGCCCCGGTCCCGGCTGCTCCGGAAACCCCGGGGACACCGTCGTCCCTGCTCGGGGCCGCCGATTTCCCCGGCACGGACGCCGACGGCCGACCCGACCCTGCCGGTCGCTACATCGTCGTCCTCGCAGCCGGGGTGGACGCTGCCTCGGTCGCCGACCGGCATCGTCGCGGCGAGGGCACGCGGGCGATCCGCAGCTTCGACCGCGCCTTCCGAGGGTTCACCGCGCGATTGGATGGGCACCAGCGCGCGGCCCTGCAGGCTGACCCGAACGTCGTCGCGGTCGTCCCGGACGAGGTCGTCGAGCTGGCCGGGCAGACCACGCCGACCGGGGTGATGCGCATCGGGGCGCGGATCTCCCCGAGTGCGGACATCGACGGCGTGGATCAACGAGTCGATGCCGACGTGGCCATCGTGGACACCGGCATCGCCATGCACCCCGACCTGAATGTCGCCGGCGGCATCGACTGCTCCACGAGCGACAGCACGAAGTGGCGGGACGCCCACGGGCACGGAACCCATGTGGCGGGTACGGTCGCGGCGCTGGACAACGACTACGGGGTCGTCGGCGTCGCCCCGGGTGCGCGAGTCTGGGCCGTCAAGATCCTCAACGACAAGGGCTACGGCCTGCTGTCCTGGTATGTCTGCGGACTCGACTGGATCCTTGCCCAGCGCGACCCGGTCGATGCAAGCCGACCCCTGTTCGAGGCGGTCAACATGAGCGTCGCGAAGTCCGGGTCGGACGATCACGCCTGTGGCAGCGTCAACGACGACATCCTGCACGCGGCCATCTGCCGCGTGGTCGCCGGCGGCATCACCGTCGTCGCGGCGGCGGCCAACGACAGTGGCAGTGCCAGCCATCGGGTTCCCGCCTCCTACGACGAGGTCATCACGGTCAGTGCGCTGGCCGATACGGACGGCAAGCCCGGTGGCCTGGGCGGGCCGCGCTGCTACTCGTGGGGTGGGTACGACAAGGACGACACGTTCGCGGATTTCAGCAACTACGGCGCCGACGTGGACCTGATCGCGCCCGGCAAGTGCATCTGGTCGTCCATTCCCGGTGGGTATGCGTACCTGTCCGGCACGAGCATGGCGGCGCCGGCTGTGGCAGGCGCCGTGGCGCTTTACAAGAGCACGCGTCCGGGGGCGTCGCCGCTTCAGGTCAAGGAGGCCCTGCAGTACCTCGGGAACCTCGGCTGGAACCTGTCCACGGACCCGGACAGCCGGCACGAGAAGCTCCTGGACGTGAGCCGCCTCGGCAGCCTCGGCTCGTTCGATTTCACCGACGGCACGCCCGCGGGCACGATCGGCGGCAGCGGCGGCGTGGCCACGCTGCCCGTCGCCATCGATCGCTCGCCCACCCACTTCGAGCGCGTCCGCCTGTCCGTGACGGGCGTCCCGTCGGGCTGGTCGGCGACCTTCTCGCCGAGCAGTCTCCTCGGCTGGACCGCCGACATCTCCGCGCTCGCCGTGACGGTCCCGAGCGGAACCCGACCCGGCACCTACGACATCGACGTCGCGGCCAGCGATCTCTCGACCGCGCGCTCCACGACCGTGCACGTCGTCGTGGGCGAGGGCGGCAGCTGGTTCCCGGTCACGCCGATCCGACGGCTGGACACGCGGATCGGATCGGGCCTGTCCGGGCGATTCCTGGACGGCAAGCCGAGGAGCTTCACGGTCACCGGGAACGGCGTTCCGAGCGATGCCCTTGCCGTGACGGGAAACCTGACGGTCACGGGCGCCACGGGTGCCGGCTACGTCGCGATCGGGCCGATGATGGGCAGCACGGCAACCACGTCCACGATCAACTTCGCGGCCGGGCGCACGCTCGCCAACGGCGTCACGGTACGGCTCGGAACGGGCGGAACGATCGCCGCGCTGTTCCAGGGCCCGTCCGGCTCGGCCACCCATCTCGTGTTCGATGTCACCGGGTACTACCGCGAGGGCGACGGTGGGGGGACCTGGCATCCGACCGGGCCTGAGCGCCTCCTCGACACGCGCGTCGGCAATGGCCTGCGCCGGTCGTTCGTGAGCCGGACGGTCCAGAGCTTCCAGCTGGCCGGGCGCGGCAGCGTGCCTCGCGAGGCCACGGCCGTCACGGCGAATGTGACCGTCACCGGCGCGACGGGGTCCGGCTACCTGTCCATAGGCCCCACGATGACGAGTACGCCGTCGACGTCGTCGGTCAACTTCCTGAAGGGGCGCAACCAGGCCAACAACCTCACGCTGAGGATGGGCAGTGGCGGAACCGTGGCCGCCGTCATCGTGGGCGCGACAGGCATGCGCGCGCACGTCGTCCTGGACGTGACGGGCTACTACCTGCCCGGCAACGATGGAGCAGCCTGGTACCCGGTCGTGCCCAAGCGATTGCTCGACACGCGGATCGGTCGGGGCCTGTCCGGTCGGTTCCAGGACGCGAAGCCGCGCAACCTCCAGGTCTCCGGCGGCATCGTTCCGGCGGGAGCCGTCGGCATCACCGGCAACGTGACCGTGACCGCCTCGACGGGCAGTGGATACGTCTCGACGGGAGCGACGATGACCGCCGAGCCGAGTACCTCGACGGTCAACTTCCGCCGTGGCGAGAACATGGCCAACGGGGTCAATCTGCCGCT
>Ga0224505_10001268_pt1 | contig 16208 bp, 17 predicted proteins | sample SF_Jan12_sed_USG_FD_169102 | JGI IMG/M metagenome (GOLD analysis project Ga0224505, IMG submission 169102) | Sediment microbial communities from San Francisco Bay, California, United States - SF_Jan12_sed_USGS_4_1 | ecosystem: Environmental > Aquatic > Marine > Sediment | place: USA: California... | reverse complement strand
TGCATCATGCGACTTGCCACATCGACATGACCCAACTCGGTTCGAATTTTTTCTTGCGTGTGACTACGGTCTGCAAGGCGTGACCAACCCACCTTTAACTTGTAGCTTTGATGTAGTTTCTCATGCCGAACCGTGAAGGCGTGGTACATACTCGGATGAGATTCTTCCGTGATCACGCAACCGGGAAACTTGCTCTTGAGATAGGCTCGAATGACAGCAAGATTCTTCTTAATAAATTGTTGCTCTGTCATGAGCTCTAGAGTCGAGTCACTTTGTAGCATGCGGCTATGCCGAGCAAAAAGAACTTGTCAAGGTATGGAGCCGAACGTGCCTGGTCAAAGTCGTCATTGTCGTCATCACTACGATGACGGCGTGTATCATCGCACGATCGACAATGCTAAGCAAGGCGAACCACTTTTCCCATCTCTTAAGTGAGACCGCGGCAATTCCTGGGTGTTCGTAGCGTGTCGAACGAAAAGAACGTGGCGTGACATCTCGTATTGTGCCTATTGACTGATAGCGGCTGGAGAGTATTTCCACACAATATTCGAAATCAATCAGAGTCGTCCTGCGCACTACATGCCCTGATTCCTGAAATATGAAGACGAATGCAGGACGGCCGGAGAAGAAGGATGACGGGCCCAACAGAATTCGAGGTATGCACGATTCTGCAGGTACAGTGAAGGAGAAGAGTATGGGGTGGATGACGGGTTTCGAATTGCACCAGACTCATCGCTACATCAACAAGATCAAAGACTTCGCTCGGCAAATCACGGCAAAACCGGGCAAAAAATTCGCAAATCTGCAACCGGTTGCAACCAGGAATCGGACCCTCAAGACTCGTCTCCATCCAAGGGGGATGAGTCATGAGCATTCGTCTCGCCCTTCCCGGAAGTCGTTGGAGTCCATCTCATTCTCGGTGATGACGACCGTCTCTACAGTTTTGCGGCCCAGGGTAGGTCGCTGTGAGGCGACAGTAACAGTGGACGTCCTGCCTCACCTTCCGTCGATTATCCTTCTGAGCAGATAATGTCTGTCGACAGATTCGGAAGATTCCAGGACCCCTACCACGAGTGCTGGTCTGCTTCCGGCAGAGCGGACGCCCAAAAAACTAGGCAACATGCGGAACAGCCCATGCTTCGCGGTGACGCTTGCTCACCACTCAACTTGCTCACAAGGTTATCCCCAGAAGATGTGGATGAAGAACTGGGCCGGTCGGTGTTTTCGGTGGGGATCCGGATGGCTACATCGAAGGAGTTTCTGTGGCCGGACGCTACCGTTGCGTATTGAAGACTTGCGGTTAGATGTGCTTAATGGGCTCTCCACCTTGAACGGCGAGCCGCCCAGTCAGGTGCAACGGATGATGCGGCATCAGCACTATACGACGACAGAAATTTATGGGGAGGAGGTGCAGAAGCTGTTGGAGGGGGCGGACGACGCGGTCACACAAATTTGAGCGGCTGGATGTGGAATGAATGCACCTCGTCATCGACTCAGTGGTCAAGGACTGTTACTGTGGTTTTTCGGTTGGATGTGCTTCATACGCGAAGACGCCCCCTTCTAGCCGTACCGAAGGTTTCTCGCGCCGAACTCCCATGGGAATATGGCAATGAACCATGCGATTTATAAACTCGCTGTGGACCATGAGTCCCTACGTTCGCATCGTGCACATATCTCAATCACGGTGCCAATCGACATGAACGTGTTTGAGGCGCCTGAAGGTTACGGGGGGGCTCCATTGTTTATTCAGTACCTCAGTGACTTTCATGCAATTGACACCCTCGGCGTCTCCCTCCCTGTAACCGTCCAAGGTGCCTGTGTGACTGTGGCAACTCCAAAAAGCACGGGAAACTCCCTCACGCTAACCTACACGTACAACGTGCCGCAGTCGAAGGCTGGCGAAATCGATCTGTCCCTGCCTACCCTCGACGCCTTGCATGGACGCTTCGATAACAACTTAACATTCCTTGCGCCTAAGAATCGCGCCGACTTGTCGGCCCAGCTCGTTATTTCCGCGCCAGCGGAGATACGGGTCGTGTCAAGCTGGGGAGGTAACACAATCCAGAATGTGGAGACAATAAAGAAGCTAGTCGGGGGCATGATAGTCTTGGGTAACTACCGAATCTCTCAGCGGACCGTCAGAGACCATAGTGTTGTCTTCGCGGCGCGCGGCGACTACGACGAGGAGCTCCTCAAGCAGCAATTTGTGAAAGTGCTCGAAAGTCAGTGTGACATTACAGGCTCATTCCCCTCGCCTCGACTGCTCGGTGTTTTTCAGAATTCGGTTGTCGACTGTTGCAAAGGGACATCCCTTACGAACGGGTTTGTGGTCAACATCCCCTCTGGGACGAAGCTGGATCCGCTCAACTTCGAAGTAATTGGAACAATCAGTCACGAGCTATTCCACCAATGGAACGCCATGCAAGTCATCCCGGCTGATGAAGAAGGGGCGTATTTATTAACGGAAGGATTCACAAATTACTTCGCTGTTGCTGCTTTGGTGCGAGCCGAGCTCATTCCGCCTGAACGCTTCGCGAGGTTTCTCTGGAGATATCGAAAGCTCCTGGAGAACAATCCACGCTATCCAGGCTCCGACTTCTCCGCGATGAACTCTGGGTTTACCTCAAAAGACGATGACCTTAGCGGTTTGGCTTATCAAAAGGGTCCGTTCGTAGCCGTCCTTCTGGATCGAGCTTTGCGCGAGGATACAGCAGGGATAGAGTCGGTGACGAGTTGGTTTCGCTCTCTGATGAAGCGGTATCAGGGAAGCTCGGGCTATCACGTTGACGACCTTCGCGCGCTGACTGTCGAGCTTAGTGGAAAGGTGGATGGAAAGGCTCTACAGGAGTTCGACCGCGCGTTTCTTGGAGGTGAGGCACTAGACCTCGACGAATTGTTCTCTTGGCTGGGAATCCGTTGCGATGATCAGGGCAACTGCGAACTAACCCCTCTCCCCCTACCACGTGCGGAGTGGCGTAGGAAACTGTTCTCCGCTCAACCATAGGGAATGCCGGTTGAGCCCCAATTGTTCAATACAACGCTTCAAGCCAATCGTGACACCGTCAACAGCCATGAGATTCAGAGAAGTTCCCGACACTGAACTTGCAAGCCCCCAGGCGCGCACCACTCGCGAAATATTGTCGTGCCAATTCTTGGCACGCATCCCTGTCTAGAGTATGGTGCTCGAAAAACTCCCTAGCACGGGCCTTGTCCAGAGGCGGCAGATTATCTCCGCCTCGAGCGTTCACCCTCGGCGGAAGGTCGATCTGTTCGGCCGAAGACAACATTTCCAAAGCCAACAACAGTTCGCGTACCCCTTCCGAGTGCACAATTTCCTCCAGATGCACGTCGTGGACATGTACCTGTGGTTGGTCGGCGAGAAGCAGCCTGTAATACTCAGCGCGCACAAAAACCTCCCAGACGTACCAGGCGGCGCAACCCCATTCTGTATTCTCTTTCATGAACGGCTCCGGACTCAAGATTCGGTTCCGATATCGGGGATCAAGCCAATGAAGCCAAGTGTGCCCTCCAAGGTATCGAAAATCCCCGCGATCGATAAGGCTCCAGAAGATGTCGAATGCATTCCTACGCAGGATCAATACATGGACGATATGCCCCGCAGACTCCAGGATGTCTACATTTTCGAGGAGGCCTGCCTTGGCTAGCATATGGGATGTCTCCACGTAACACGGTTGGGGCAATAGCTGGTCTCGGGCAAACTTTTGCTTCCAGAACTCCCGTATCCTATCAACATTCCCAAGTGTGTTGAAGAGCATGAGGTGCGAAATCTCCGGCGTATGCCGCCCGAAGGAGTCAAAGTCGATGCGCTCGTGGAAGACATCGGCGTGCCGTACATTACGCCTAAACAGGTCCGAGCAGAAGTAAGTGCCGCTCCGACCAGTGGTGATTGTAAAGACGAACTTCTTAACCATGTGATTGTTTACAGAGGAGTAGTCGTGTTTGTGAATCTAGGCGTTGGACCAAACCTGAGTGGAAAGTGCCATCGACATTCAAAGGATACCCCGCGCGTAAAGCAGATTGAGGATAGGCTCCACGATGACTCGCCCGAGGCCGGTAAGGGCAGAGTTGCTGGTCACATGGCCCGCGAGCTCACGACAGTCCGCAATGTTTCGCTCGATCGCTTCTGGGGTAGGGGCGGAGGCGGCATCACGCTTAGCAATGAGCTGGTAGAGAATGGCAATGTTCGCTGCTGCGTGAAACGCAAACACAACACGTGCCAGCGGTCGTTGCCTTTTGGCAAGAGGAGAGTAATAAAGTCGGCCATCCACAGCCGCGAGATGTCCGAATCGTGTTACCAAGAAAAGATATTGGTGAGCTGCCTCATGGACGATAGATTCTGCCAAGGTGATCGGAGGACAACAGCCGGAAGCCGCAATAACCCCAGGTACATGCGGCCCCCCGCCACTCGCATAGCCGTCAGCCGGTGTCGCGAGAGGGACAATCCAACGGACCATCGGACGGACCCACGTGAGGTATTCGGGAGCAAAGGTTCGAAGCAGGCTCCCTGCAACTCTGAACTGCTCGCACATTGCGGTGAAGTCGCTCTCCGGCAAGGCTCTGCCCAACTCCTCGAACACGTGATGGCCCGCGTGGTTGAGAATTAGAAAGTCACCAGCGGACACCAACGTTGACAATGTCTGCTGTGACCAAGGCGCCAAGATGGAGGCCTTCCGAGGGGACCCGCCCCGGACTTCAACCACAGGGCTCGGGATCCCGAGGGTGAGAGTCTTCCCGTCCCAGCAAGCTCGAATGTGCGTGGAAGTAGGCAGAACCACTGGATCAGCAACTAGAGTAACCGCTGTGTCGAAATGAAGATCCACGGCGAATGATGTAACATGCTCGACGAAGTCAAACACAAGCGCCGCCGCCGCCCATAAGGCCCGGTCGCTCGGGGTTTTGATGACGTCCTCTCCAACCTGTCCCAGGGACGGCGTCCATGTCGGGCGTGAGAAAGTCCCACTATTGCAGAGCTCAGAGAGGGCCACAGCGAGCTCAGGCGCTCGAGCTGTAACAATGGGATGATCCATCCGCATATGGGCAGTTTCACGGACGAGCACTTCTGTGGCCTCGCTGAGAATCGAGCTAGAATCCGACCAGAACGGACCGGAACAGAATGACATGTCAAGTTTCATCTGGTCTCCTGATACTGCTGGTAGAATGGAAATGGAGACAATCATTTCGGTACTGCCCAAAAACAAGCGGGCCTCTCAGTAGGATGCACAGAAAGTTCGACATTACCGACGCCGCCGAAACTTCGAGCGGCCCATCGCTCGGATTGGTAACTTCTAACCAATGACCATCAAATACGGTTGATTGCTTGATGCTTATGGCTGGTTCTTCCATCTCCCGAGTGTTCGTGTGTCCTGATCACGCTCAAAGAGGTATTCGAAATGAATTCTAGTGGAGTTTCGTAGACATTTCGGATTTCAACTCCGCACACGCTTGTTCACGTGATGCTCCGGCGTCAAGATGCGCCGCGTACAAATCAGTGAACGACGGGAGAGATACCGAAGAGAAGTTCTCCTCAACCTGAGCAACTGTCTTAACCCCTACGATGGTCGTCGTCACGGCCGGATGGTCAAGAACGTATCGAAGCGCCATTTGCGCGAGGGTTGGGCCGTTTACTGTGCGCGGACGAATCACCTCGGCGAGGGCGAGACGGACTCGACGGACATCCTCAGTAAAGTCCGCTCGGATGTCACCGCGCTCGAATGTCTCTCCGATATCACGACGTCCCGTCAGAAAGCCATTCGCAAGCGGCTCACGGGCAATCACACCAACACCAGCATTCCTTGCTGCTGTGAGAAGCACCTCAATCGATTGTCCAGGACGAAGAAGGGAGAATACATTGTGGACCACTTGGATTGTGGCACAAACACTGTGTGTCAGACACTCGAGTCCTTCCTCGATGGAATGTACCGAGACACCTGCGTAACGGATCTTCCCCGACGATCGAAGCTCATCTAGCGCGTGGAAAATAGTCCCCTCACGAAGGAGATGAAAAGAGGGATTGTGAAGCTGGTATAAGTCAATTGTCTCCCGACCCAGGCGTCTGAGGCTCGCCTCTACAGCCGCCGTCAAGTGCTCCGGTGAGAAGTCCTGTCCACCAGGAACGTCGTACCGACATCCCCCCTTCGTAGCCACCACGACATTTCTAAACTCGCCTGCTTTGCGCAACGCCATACCAATCAACAACTCGCTGTGACCATGTCCATATACGTTAGCGGTATCGAAGAAAGTACAGCCGAGCTCGAGTGCCCGATGGATGGCGCGTATGGATTCGGTATCGTCTGTAGATCCGTAGCTGTTTCCATGTCGGTTCCCACCAATTCCAAACGCTCCGAAGCCAAGTTCGGAGATGACGAGATCGGTGGAACCGAGAGTCCGGTAATACATATCCTCCTCGTCAGTGATTTCGGTTGGCTGGAAGGGCCAGGCTCAGGAATCGATCGTCCTCGTGCAACATCAAACCCGCCTCACAAAAACCTAGCAGTGTCTCTCGGACCTCCTCAACGGAATAGTTCTCGCCACATTGCTCGGACAGATGCGCCTGAACACTTCTCGGATTTCGCATCGTTTCGCTACAGAACTCGTATGCCATAGCCACCGAGCCAACTAGGCGGTATGTGCCCCGCTTACCCTTACCCTTTTCGTAGTCGACAAACAGCGTGCCTGGTGTGCGCCGGTAGGTAAGCGTATGCCTCTGCGAGGAGGTCCATTGTTCGTTCCAATCCTCAACCAGCGCTCTCGTCTCCGCATGCGCAGAGTCCGGCAATGCGGCGGGCATCTCGTAGTCGAAGAAATATGCGATTCGGTCCAGATTGACGTGCTGTGGGTAGACAAAAGAATAACTATGACTTGCCCGTCGATTACGCACACCCATGGACTCCCCGTCAAAATAATTAGGCGAGAAGCGCTCAAGCCAGATACGGCTGCAAGACATCGGCGGCTCCAGATGAGAGATTAGTTTGAGAGCGTGTAGCTGGTTTGCATAGTCGTGTGCAGTCTCTCCAGGGAAGCCCACCAGAAGATTCCAGCTTACTTGAATCCCATAGTAATGGCACCATTTCAAACAGAGCACGTTCTGGAGCATGGTGCATCCCTTTCGAATCAACTTCAGGACGTTTGTACTAAGACTCTCGATGCCTGGCTGGATACGTTGGACGCCACCGTTAGCCAAACGGCGAACCTTGTCACGAGTGAGATTCGACTTGACCTCATAGAAGAAGCGGAAGTCCAGACGCCGCTCCCTGATGTCATCGAAGAATGGGTCTAAGAAATCAGGGCTAAGTATGTTGTCGACCGCCTCGAACGACGTGATGGCGTGACGTGTAGACAGCTGGGAGAGCTCGTCAGTCAAGCGTGATGGCGTCTTCTTCCTGAAACCCATCCCGAGCCCGTTCAGACCACAAAACGTGCAGTGCTGCTTTGCGCCCCACCAACAACCCCGCGAGCTTTCGAAAGGAAGATTCATTCCTGGACCAAGGGAAGGAAGTAACCCGAGAGACTCAACTCGTTGGAAGTACTCGTCATACCTAGGAACAGGCAGGTCGTCGAGTTGCTGGAGCGGTGCCGATTGCTCCCCCCTCACCGAGCCATCCGCTCGGCGGCTGATCACTCCCCGTACGTGTTCTACGGGACCACCCTGTTCTAGGGCGCGTAGCAATGCAGGAAATGCCTCATCGCCCTCTCCCGATACAACGAGATCCACCTGGGAGAAGGCGCGAAGGAGCTCTAGCCCCATTTCTCCCTCAAGGTTCGCCCCTCCAAAGACGATGCATATCATAGGGAAGCGCTCCTTAATGATACGTGCCAGGGCGAGGGACGCAACGTTCTGTTGAAACGTCGAGGTGAAGCCTACGAGTTGATACCCACCCCAATCAATGCTGGCAGCACAGCGCTCCACAAAGCGGGGGAGCACGCGGCTTCGCAATTCCACCAAAAACGCCCTATCTTTGCCAATATTTGCAAGCCATGCATCCTCACCCGGAAAAGCTTCAAAGTACCTGTCTGCCTCACAGAATTCGCGCTCTCCAAATGCAGCGACGTTGAAGAGCCAATCGCCAGTCATTTGGCCTCGGTGTTCGCAGAGCTGCTCGTAAGTCTCGGGAGAGAGTTCGGAAGCCAGGTCGAGACTCAAGTGGAAGGTATCGCACAGGAAACCGGACGCCTCCGCGATGGAAGATAAAAGTCCTAGCTGGATGGACGGTCTTTTGGCCGAGGCGAAAGGCATGCTCACTAGCGCTGTGCGGAATGAACATCTGACCGACGTATGAAACTCCATACTCGTAGGTTCAATCATGAATCCGTCGCTGTACTTCTTCTAGTAGGGAACAACCGTTGGGGGTGAGCGCCTTCGATATGGTGAGACTTTTTTCCATGATATCTAGTCCTCGGATCAACTGCGGCACACGACTGGCCAGATAGGTCGTGTGACCATGAGAGGCTGCTTCGCGGCAGAAGGTCAACACATTCGAGAAAGCATGATAGGCGAGCAGGATGCGGTCAATCGGGCGATCCAACTCTAAGAATGGGTTGAAATACAAATTGGTATCACTTCCATCGTGGACTGGGCCGAGTCGCAGTGCGACATAAAAGTAATGGTGCGATGCTTCATGAACGAGGCTATCCGCCAGAGAAACAATGTGATCATGGTTGCCTGCGCCAATAAGGCCAGGCGCGAGGTTTGCGCTGCTACTACCCGAAGGACGGACATCGGAGACTACCCGCCATGGTGCAACAAATCGCAGGACGCGCTCGACCCATTTGTAGTGGATCGGCGCGTCCTCACGTAGGAGAGCCATCGCATCTCTGCAGCGGTCGGCAAGGAGCTGCGGCTCGGAATCATCCACCGCAACCGCGAGGTCTCGCACCTCATCAGTCCATAGTTCCCGTCGCCGCCAGATCCGCACACGACGGCCGCCACTGACCGCCTCTGGAAGGGGTGACGGTGCACTGTTTGAGTGCCATTCCTCCCCCTTCCTCTGGAATGTCATGTTTGCATGTTCGCCTGCCCCCAAGATCTTCACGCGGACCTGTTTCCCATCAGTTTCTACCTGGATCTGCTCGCCATTGGGCAGGGGCCAACGATCAAAGTGGAATCTAGCAGAATCTTTGATCGGAGCCCTCCATTCCCCAGCGTAGCCGCGCTCGTGAAGTCGTAGTGCAAACGCGACCGCGCGTGAACGGAATGAATTGGGATTCTCCGATATCGCGTAATGGAGTCCCCCAAGTGCGGGATCCCATGCGGTCTCGAAGTCAAGGTTTGGATTTAGAGATCCAATCAGAGTGGACAGTTCTGCGCTGAACTCGGTCAACTGGTGTTCGTATCGCTGTCGAAACGCCTGGATGATCATCGCGCTGTGCGTTCGCACTACCTGTTCAGAGATGGCATCGGGATCAGGCGTGAGGGCTGAAGCAAGAGGCGAAATTGGAAGTGGATCGGACATGCCTAAACTCCAAGTCGAACGGCTATGGATGGTCCATCGGCCTTCTCGGCACAGTGTTCAGTCGCAGCAAGAGCTCGGCGTTTCGCTTCGAGGGACCGACGTCTTTCCAAGGTATCGTTAGGGGTGACATCCAGGCGTGCGCGCACGTGCGCAAACAATTTTTTTAGATCTGCGCACCAGACGCTCTCGTTGTCGAAAGACCTTTGCCGTGAATATCGATGCGGCAGATGTCCCCCCGCGCATGTATTCACCTCTTCACACCCTCGGCACGGAGTTGGCACGGCAAGGCTTTCGAATATTGCAGCCGCATGTAGGCCACCGACACGTCGTACATCTACAAACTTCGCCGTTTGTACGTTGAGGTTCGTGCCGTAGATCCCATTTTCGCACACACGGAGGGCGTCAAGCCCTTCTATCGCTCCGTCGGTTTCAACAAAGAAATAATGCGGCGCCCGATTACCGATCGTTTCAATGAGGCTTTCACCTCCCATGATGACTCGGGCCACATTCTTAAGGTCACGTATTTCAAAGGACAACGTTTGGTTGAACCACCACTCATCGAACACCGCGACAAGAAAGTCGGCGCAGGGTGTTTCCCCATAGACTTGACGGACTTCCCCGATCGTCTCATGGGTGTAATCCGGCAACAGATAGGTCAGAGAGGAAGCACCGAGGCCACTAAGATGCCGATGAACTGCCACGGCATCACTCCCCAGCGGTACGACACAAAGCAGACCATTTTGCACACCAGCGTCGTTCAACATGCGGATCGTGGCCGTCACCTGAGCGTGAGAACCCCGGCCAGCGTGATCCACCCGGAAGCGATCATGTATCTGCGGTGGTCCGTCGATGCTGACGCCGACACCCATCGAATGTTCGAGAAATGCTTCGATCCATCGGTCATCGATCAAGGTCCCGTTAGTTTGGATGCTGATCGCCAAATTCAGCTCCGCGAGATAGTTGCGCGCCCGCCTACACCACTCAGAAAGCCGACTGACCCCGACCAAACAAGGCTCACCCCCGTGGAATACGAGCGAGACACACCGTTGGTTCATCATTCGGCAATATTCGAGCGTCCGATCGAGGGCCGCGTCGAAAACCTTGTCGGACATGAAGGTCGGCCGATCACGCCAACTAGAATCACCCTTGTTGTATACATAGCAGTACGAACAGTTTAAGTTGCATCGAGATGCTACTTTTAGAATCAACTGCACCATACCCTCATCAACATTCGATGACCCGACGCACGAACTCATCATAGACAGCCTTTAGCTCTCCGAAGTATTCCTCTGGTTTCTTAGTCGTAGGTAAGAAGATCAGGTTCAACGCCTGAAGGGAAGATTTCTCGGTGTCCAGGTCCTCTTCAAGTACGGTAAGCAGCATAGTGTTTCGTGGGTGTTGCACACGAGCGATAGCGTTCTCGAGACGTTGCCGTAAAACAAATCTTTCCTCCGGATCGTTGCAAATGATCGCGACATGGCGCCCACAGAAGATGCCTGTCCCATCCTCCGTCAAATGTCCCTCGCAACTTGAATACGTCACGCAGTTCAAAGTCCTGATGATGCAGAGGACCAAGTCACGCACCCCCTCCTCGAGGGAGTCGACAAACTGCACGTGATCTTTCGTGAAGGTGATCGAAGGGGCTTCAGGGGCGCCTGTGAGGTTGACATGCCCACGTGGGCCGCGACGAACCGGTAGCAGCTCATGCTCCTCTGGCATTTTCCGCCAGTTGCGCAGAAAGACATCCAGCTGCGAAATGCTGTTCACTACCAACCTCTCTAAGTATGTTCAAAAACGAGTGTCCACCACGGCCTATTTAAGATGATATTGTGAGGCGCGCCGCATAGGATGTGACATACGATTGCCTACACGGCGCGACGACTCATTTCTTCAGGACAGACGGACGCGCGACAGTGTCCTGCAGGTTAGAAACTCCCGTGCGCCCATGGATCGTGAGCTTCTCTCCCAGGCCACCCAAATTCCCCACCTCCGTAGCTAGCTGAGCACGAAGCGCCTCCTTCAATCCTTCCTGAACCTTCAGACTGACATCGGGAGTAGCATCCGCTACCCGTGGCCTTTCACCACGAAGCACCCACCCTTCACTGGCTTCTGCAGTCACATTTAAATTGTCTGCCATGTTCCCTCCTTATTAATGAAATTAATTGTTGAACGGACACTACCTATCCCTATCTATCCGCCATTCTCCTTATACGCTACGAACATCAAATGCTCAACTGGGAAGCAACCGTGTTCCCCCTCGATTATTTACTAGTGCCTATACCGAAATTACTTACGCGCTGTCCTGATGTTGGGCAGCACAAATAGTCCTATCTGTCTGGTGCCAGTTTGTTGTGAACGCTCATAAGAGTTCGACACAGGAGGTCACTTCCTCAGCGTTGGTGTAAGAAATGGAGGAAGGTCATGGGCACATAGACGATTGTTGCATCCACAATGGTGCCTCGGCTGACGTGCAGATGGCGGTGCGCTTTGGTCTTGATAAAGTTCTGAACGCAGGGCACGTGGCAGTGTAGATTAGCAAATCTCTAGCTGGTCCGGCGGCTCTTCAGGCATCTCCTAAAGAAGGGCAGAAGCAGGCCAGCAAGTCAGCGCGACAGCCTGGGAAGCGAGGTAGCCAGAAACTCTCTCGTAGGTCACGGCATTAAGTGGCGGGAGCTCAAGAGAGGAACTATTCAGACCTTTCTAAGTAGCTAGCGATTGAGTAACTGCTACTTCCCTTTGGAGTTACGAAACCGTTCGATGAGCCGGTGTCGTCCTGTCGGTATAAGTGGCGCCAATCCAGGATTTAAGTTTGCGCGTCGCTCAATCAGCGGTTAGCTGCCCTCGCACGAAGAACGGGCTCTAGTGGCGGTGCCCCAATTTGAGATCTTTCTCGCGTGCCATCATCTGGATCTGGTGTAGTCGCACGCTTGCATCCGCATCTGCTGGTCGCTAAGGTGTTGCTGGCCGCGTTGGCGAACGATCCATGAAAAATCAGAAGTCCAAGGAGCTCGCGATGTCGCGATACCCGATCGCAAGCTCAAGACCGGCCCCCACACAATCGAGGTGAGTGGGCGCTCGAAACAAAAATCTCCAAGAACAAGGGGCGTGGAATATCTTTTACTGCTTCCCTTTAAGACAGCGGGTATATGAACAGAGTAGACTGTAGCTGATCCCGCAAGGAGGGATCAGCCTTGACATGACGGAAGTGGGATGCCAAGACCAATTCAACTATCGTCCTTGAGGGCCTCAAGTGCAAGCTGATGGCCACAATTTGTCAGGACTATCAGATCAGCCAGGCCCACTATTACCAGTGGCGTGATCAATTTCTGACGAACCCGCGGAAGACGTTTGAGGTGGCCCAACAGATGGACCTCGCAGCGCGCCTGCGGCGTGAGAATGTTCGGCTCAAGGCCGTCGTCGGCGAATTGACGCTGGAGCTCAAGAAAAGCGACAAGGAGGGGTGGCCATCGAGGCGGCGCGCCTCGATGGCCGTCGCGCAGCGCATCCGGACCCTGGAGGCTGAGCATCCGTTCTGGGGCAATAGGTGATTAGTGGCAATAATGTCAGCCGATGTCGGTCGCTTTCATGAAGACATGCGTGGTTCTCGGGATCATGCAGGTGTCACGAGGTACAACCACCCGAACGGGAAAGCCGACACGTAACGGCTCATACGGATGCTGAGGGAAAAACTCCTCTGTCTCTGTGAGAACACGATGCCAGAGATACCATGCAATTCGTGGCCGCTCGTTCGTGGGAGCACTAAACCCTCTCAGGACGCTGCTCACACCTCGTCTTCATAAAGTGAATTCGCGGTGAGGTAAGGAGGAGAGGCGGTAAAGGGGAGGAGATAAGCATATGGATCAAGGAGTGACTATATGGTTTACAGGTCTGTCTGGCGCGGGCAAGACGACGATTGCACGGCTACTCGAAACTGAGTTGCGTGGGTTGGGTCAAAAGGTGGAGGTTCTGGATGGCGATATTCTTCGAACAAATTTATGTAAAGATCTAGGGTTTTCAAAAGAAGACAGGGAGCGAAACATTCAACGCATTGGTTTTGTTTGCCAGCTGTTATCACGAAATGGAATAGTTGTTGTGGTTGCCGCAATTTCTCCCTACCGTGAGATTCGTAAGCAGGTTCGCGAGAAGATCGCTCACTTCATTGAGGTGTACTGCAAGTGCCCTTTAGACATTCTCATTAAGAGGGACACTAAAGGCTTGTATCTTAAGGCTTTGGAGGGGAGAATTCTGAACTTCACCGGCATCTCAGATCCTTACGAAGAACCCTTGTCCCCGGAAGTCGTGCTCGAGACTGATAAGGAGACTCCTGAACACTGTGCCAAGAAGGTCTTGGAGAAGATGGAACAGGCAGGATACTTGGCTCTTTGTAAAGGTGGTTTTGTATCATCACAATCGGTGTAATGTAACGGGATGTATAACATAAGACTTCATCTGGCGGTTACGGGTCTTACTACGAGTCATTGAAGTTGGCGATCTCCGAAGCAGTTTTGTGCCAGAGCAGACGACCACCCGAAAAGACTTTAAGGACTGGCATAGCTAGATTGCCCTGAGTGGGGTTAGTTTATTGAATGACTTATGAGTGGCGAGGTCGATTAAGGCGGACCAACAGGAGTGGCTGATTGCCCAAACAAGGGGAAAATCATTATGTCACCAACGAGCGGATCACTTCGCAGTGGGCAGTGGACGAAAGTTCTCTGGGGCTGGGGATACTATTCCGTTCGCTATAGTATCTCACTTAATGTTTCCGAAGGTGAATACCGCTGCTACACGGCTCCTATCCCTTGGCCGATTTCGTCCGGAAATCTGCCTAATGAAGTTACACATCGGGTAATCGGTTACGGGGATGTATGGCTGCGCTCACCTACTGATTCCACGTACTTCATCGTTCCAATATTCCCATAGTTGTGCACCAATCCTTTGCGGCTTGCCTCGACGATCTTCGTGTACGGTTCCGCTCGTTTCTTTTCGGCCTCATAAGACATCCTCAATGGTGTCAGCAGTCGCAGGACCGTGAATGGCGCCGTGAAGCGCTCCTCCATCCGTTCATGCTGCTCACGTAGCGAAGGCATGTAGGACCAATGGTTGTAGATGTGGGCGACGCCGTGGTTCTCTAAGACCTTACGATAGTCAGGCCCCAGCAAGCCCGCGATGCGAACTTCAACCGCGTACCGAAAGTCCGTGGGCATTAGGCAAAGAAGGTATCCAGGCGTGAGCAGAACTCTTCGCTGGACATCCCGTGCCGTTGGAACTCGAAGAGAAAGGGGCCGGTGTGGGTTCAGCAGTGGGTCATTAGGATAGTGAAGAAGTTTGTAACGGCTGGTACGTGCTGGGTGGTGTCTCAACACGTGGCGTGAGTCGTGGAGTTGGGACGCGTGGCGTTCTTCTTTCTGGCGGGCGGCTGTGGGTGGAGCATCCAGCCGTTCACAAAGTCGGGGCGTCGTAAGGTGCGGCATTTACACAAGCTCGATCTTCAAGCGTCTGCCAACAAGGGCGGCGGCACGTTGCAAGCTGGATAAGGTCACGTCTGATTTCGCATTCAGGATGCGGTTCACCTGTGTCCGGCTGGTCTTGAGGCGTGTTGCCATTGTGGATTTGGAGATACGCTTTTTCTCCATGGCCTGTGAAAGCTGCCAAGCGATGACTTCCTTGATCGCTTTCTCTTCCGCTTCTTCGTACCAGCCTTCCTCTTTCATCAGGTCGTCAATGGACGAGCCGATGTGTTTATTCTTTTTCATGTTCCGTCTCCTTTTGACGTTTACGTGCAAGCTGTAAATCTGCCTCCGGCGTCGTTTCGGTCTTTTTTATAAAGGCGTGCAATGCGACGAGCTGCTGTTGCCAGTAGATAAGAAGTGTTCTGGCTATGCGGCGGCTCGGTAAGGTCGTGCGGATTTCATATAATCCTCCTCCCATTGGCCGACAGAGGGGCATCCCGACAGGCCACTTCCATTGAGCGGCGAGAAGGTCACTGCCAAGAACCTTTCTATCCTCCGTGGGAAGTCGCTTTATAAATCCCCTCACGGGCTCCGCTCCAGAAGGTGTCCGGTAGAAGCTCAAAGGGATTTTCTGTTTCTGAGTCATCCAGTGATGTACCTTACAAGGTTCAGTGTACCTTTAAAGGTTCATACGGTCAAGAGGCTTTCAAGCATGCGCTGTAGAGCAGGCGGTATGCCTTTCACGATCTAGTTCAGGTTCGCCACCACCCACTTCGTCGGGACGTAGCCTTCGTGCCCTCTCCCCTTCAGGCCGGCGAGTTCTGAGGTCGTCAGGTTCACTTCCATGCGGGGGTTGGCTCGTTCTCTCCGCAGACTGACTTGGATCCAAGGAGGAACCTGAGCGTGATCCGGTCCTGGGCTTTTCGAAGGACTGGCTGGAGGGCAAAGCCTGGGGTGATGCCGTGGCACTGACACCATGCCTACTAGGGCCCTTTCGGCTCGCCTAAATTCACCGTGACCGTGGTCCTCCATTTGGCCGCCTGCTTCCTCAGCTCAACCCGCGTCGAGACACCCCGGTTCTCTCACCGACCTGCGTCGGATTTTTGGTCATGGGAGGAGTGTCTGGAAGTGGTCATCGGAACGGCCAAAGAGTATGGACGCGAGGAAAGACCGAACCGAAAATGTAAGACAAATGAGGCCTATAGCCATATCCTGCAACCTCTCCAAAAGGACATGATTATAGGAATGAAGAAAGAGATCTATACCCACCCCCCAGCCTCGGAGTCGG
>Ga0224505_10001267_pt1 | contig 16220 bp, 11 predicted proteins | sample SF_Jan12_sed_USG_FD_169102 | JGI IMG/M metagenome (GOLD analysis project Ga0224505, IMG submission 169102) | Sediment microbial communities from San Francisco Bay, California, United States - SF_Jan12_sed_USGS_4_1 | ecosystem: Environmental > Aquatic > Marine > Sediment | place: USA: California... | reverse complement strand
TGACCCCGAAGTCGTCGACGGCGCGCCGGCTGTGCTCGGCGCGTGCGTGACCGACGCCAGGCTCGACGGTCACCAGCAGCCCGCCCGGGCGCAGCGCCCGGGCCGCGCCGGCCAGCGCCTCGGCCTCGTCGACCGCGTGATGCAGCGCGTCGTAGAACACGGCGATGTCGAAGGTGCCCTCGTAGGGGAGCGTCTCGTAGTCGGACACGACGAAATCGACCCGACCGGTCGAGGGCGGGGCAGCGCGGGCCAGCTCGATCATCGACGGCGCGATGTCCTGACCGACGACGTCGTAGCCGCGTTGGGCGAACATGCGGCTGGTCCACCCGGTGCCACACCCGAGGTCGAGCAGGCGCGCCGGGGGCGGGGGCAGCAGCGACAGGATCGTCCCGATCTCCACCAGGTACTGGCCGCAGCCCGGGTCGGACCACGGCTTGGCGGCCGCGTGGGCGACCGACTCGGCGTCGAGGTTGTCCAGGTAGTCGATCTCGCCCTGCTTCGGCATCGGAGCACGACGGTAGTGGGCGCCCGTGCTGCCCGGCGCCGGCTCGGCACCGCAAACGGGTCGGGTTGTGGTCCGTCCGGCCGGTAGCGTGGCCGGCCGATGACCGCCGAAACCGTCAACATCGGTCTGCTCGGCTGCGGGATCGTCGGCGGGGCGTTCGCCCGCCTGGTCGAAGCCCGCGCCGACGACATCGCCGCCCGCACGGGTCTGCGTCTGCGGGTATCCCGCGTCGCGGTGCGTTCCACGTCGCGGCACCGCGACGTCGGCCTCGCCCCCGAGGTGTTCACCCACGACGCGGCGGCGGTGGTCACCGACCCCGACGTCGACCTCGTCGTCGAGTTGATCGGCGGGATCGAACCCGCCCGCCACCTCATCCTCGAAGCGATCAAGGGTGGCAAGCCCATCGTGACCGCCAACAAGGAGCTGCTGGCCAACGTCGGCCCCGAGCTGTACGGGGCGGCCGACGCGGCCGGTGTCGACCTGCTCTTCGAAGCGGCGGTGGCCGGTGCCATCCCGCTGATGCGCCCGCTGCGCGAGTCCCTGGCCGGCGAGCGGATCACCCGGGTGCTCGGCATCGTCAACGGCACGACGAACTACATCCTCAGCCAGATGACCGAGCACGGCGCCAGCTACGCCGACGCGCTCGCCGAGGCCCAGAGCCTCGGCTATGCCGAGCGCGACCCCACCGCCGACGTCGAGGGGTTCGACGCCGGGGCCAAGGCCGCCATCCTGGCCACCGTCGCGTTCGGCCAGTCGGTGTGTGCGGGCGACGTGTACCACGAGGGCATCAGCGGGGTGACCGCCACCGACATCGCGTTCGCCGATCGGCTCGGCTACCGGATCAAGCTCGTCGCCGTGGCCGAACAGCTCCACGGCGACCGGGTCGCGGTGCGGGTCCACCCGGCGATGATCCCGCTCGAGCATCCGCTGGCGTCGGTGGGCGGCAGCTTCAACGCCGTGTTCATCGAGGGCGCCGCCGCCGGCCAGCTCATGTTCTACGGGCGCGGCGCAGGCGGCGACCCGACCGCGTCGGCGGTGCTCGGTGACGTCATCGACGCAGCTGTGAACCTGCGCAAGGGCACGCACGCCAGCCTCGGCCCGCTGCAGCCGGCCCGCATCGAGCCGATCGACGAGCTCGAGTCCGCCTACTACCTGCACCTCGAGGTGGCCGACCGGCCGGGCGTGCTCGCCAGCGTGGCCGACATCTTCGGGCGGCGCGCCGTGTCGATCCGCTCGATGGAGCAGGAGGGACTCGGCGACGAGGCCCGCTGCATCTTCATCACCCACGAAGCGCGCGAGGCCGACGTGCAGGCCACGATCGAGGACCTGCGCCGCCTCGACGCCGTCCGCAACGTGGTGGGTGTGCTGCGCGTCGTCGGCGCATGAGCGTCAGCTACGTCTCCACTCGCGGCGCCGCCGAGCCGCTCGACTTCGCCGAGGTGCTGCTCGCCGGACTCGCCCGCGACGGCGGGCTGTACGTGCCCGACCAGGTCCCGCCGCTCGTCGATTCGTGGGAGACGGTCGCAGCGCAGGGTTACGTGGCCGCCGCGGTCGAGGTCATGTGGCCCTTCGTCGCCGGCTCCTTCGAGCGCGACGAGTTCGCCGCCCTCGTCGCCGATGCCTACGCGACGTTCCGCCATCCCGACGTCGTACCCGTGCGCGAGCTCGAGCCCGGCCTTTACCTGGCCGAGCTGTTCTGGGGGCCGACGTTGGCCTTCAAGGACGTGGCGTTGCAGCTGGTCGGGCGCCTCTTCGACCGCGAGCTGGCCCGTCGGGGCGAGCGGGTGACCGTGGTCGGCGCCACCTCGGGCGACACCGGTTCGGCCGCCATCGAGGCGCTGCGCGACCGGGCCGCGGTCGACGTGTTCATCCTGCACCCGCACGGCCGGGTGTCCGACGTGCAGCGCCGTCAGATGACGACCGTCGATGCTGCGAACGTCTGCAACGTCGCCATCGACGGAACGTTCGACGACTGCCAGGACCTCGTCAAGGCGCTCTTCGCCGACGAGCCGTTCCGCGACGAGGTCGGGCTGTCGGCGGTCAACTCGATCAACTTCGCCCGGGTGCTGGCCCAGATCGTCTACTACGTCACGGCGGCGGCGGCCGTGCGCGCCCGGTCGGGGCGAGCGGTGCCGGTCGGGTACGCCGTGCCCACCGGGAACTTCGGCAACATCTACGCCGGCCACCTGGCCCGACGCATGGGCCTGCCCGTGCACACGCTGGTCGTGGCCTCGAATCGCAACGACATCCTCACCCGGTTCTGGTCCGGCGGCACGCTGCGCGCCGAGACGGTGGTGCCGACGCTCAGCCCTTCGATGGACATCCAGGTCAGCTCGAACCTCGAACGCCTGCTGTGGGAGCTGCTGGGGCGGGACGGCGAGGCGGTCACCGACCTGCTGGGTCGGTTCCGTCACGAGGGGACCGCGTCGCTCGACGCCGAACGATTCGCCGCACTGCGCGAGGGCTACGCGGCGTTCCGTTGTGACGACGAGGCGACCTTGGCGGTGATGGCGCAGGCGCACGAACGCTACGGCGTGCTGCTCGACCCCCACAGCGCCGTCGGGCTCGACGCCGCGCTGCGTCACGGGTTCTCGCCCGAGCGTCCGCTGGTCGTGCTCGCCACCGCGCACCCGGCGAAGTTCCCCGACGCGGTGCGCCAGGCGACCGGCGCCGACGCTGCCCTTCCCGAACATCTCGCCGACCTCCACGACCGGCCCGAACGGGTCACTCGGCTGCCGGCCGACCTCGAAGCGGTGCAACGGCTCGTGCGGGCCAGGTCCCGAGCGACGACGCCGGGGTCTGACGCAGGCGCGGCACCGTCGCCGCCTGGTTGCGACTGAGGCAGCGGCGCGAGCGGCTGGCATGATGGACGCCATGAAGTACGTGGTGTGCGTGCCCGACGGTTGTGCGGACGAACCGGTCGCCGAGCTCGGTGGACGGACGCCGCTGGAGGTGGCCGACCTGCCCAACCTGGCGGCGCTGGCCCGGCGGGGCACGGTCGGTCGGGCGGCGACGATCCCAGCGGGCATGCCGCCGGGTTCCGACGTCGGGAACATGGCCATCCTCGGGTACGACCCGGCCCGCTACCACAGCGGTCGCGCCCCGATCGAGGCGGCGGCCATGCGGCTCGACGTCGCCGCCGACCGCATCGCGTACCGCTGCAACCTGGTCACGGTCCACGACGGCGTGATGGTCGACTTCGCCGGTGGTCACCCCTCCAACGAGGTCGCCGCGGCCGCCATCAAGGCGCTCGACCGCGAGCTCGGCGGCGAGGCCAGCTTCCATCCCGGTGTGCAGTACCGCCACATCATGCTGGCGCCCGAGGCGTGGATCGACGCCGAGTGCATCCCGCCCCACGATCTGACCGGCCAGCCGATCGTCGAACCTTCCGGGGCGGCCTCGGCGCCGCTGCGCGACCTGATGGTCCGCTCCCGTGAGGTCCTCGCCGACGTCGGCGAGCTGGCCGCCAACCAGGTCTGGCTCTGGGGTCAGGGCCGGATGCCGGCGATGGAACCGTTCCGCGATCGCTTCGGCGTGCAGGGCGGCATGGTCACTGCGGTCGACCTGCTCCGCGGCCTGGGGGTGTTGACGGGGCTGGACGTGGTCGAGGTTCCCGGCGCGACCGGCTGGTACGACACCGACTACGAAGCCAAGCGCGACGCCGCGCTCGACTATCTCGCCGAGCGGGGCGACCTGTTCGTGATCCACGTCGAGGCCTCCGACGAGGCTGGTCACGCCGGCAACGTCGAGGAGAAGGTCCGGGCCCTCGAGAACTGGGATCGCCGCATCCTCGCCGACCTCGTCCCCGGGCTCGACGCGCTCGGGCCGTGGCGGATGCTGCTGCTGCCCGACCACGCCACACCGCTGGCCCTGCGCACCCACACTTCCGACTCGGTGCCCTACCTGATGGTCGACTCGGCGCTGGACGGCGCGGGGGGCGAGTACACCGAGTCGGCGACGGCCGGCTGCGCGGCGGTGCCTGCGCACTCGCTGATGGACCAGCTCATCGGGCGCTGAGGCGGCGCGCCTCGGACGCAACCGGTCGGCGCGCTCAGCTCGAGTGGTTGTGGTCGCATCCAGAGCATCGCTACGATCGGCGGTGCTCGACCCGTCGTCGCACGGTGCCCGGATGGGTCGGTCTCCGCGACGCTGGCGAGGAGGGGACCTGCCGCTCCGCGCCCATTCGTCGCAACTGCCGCCAAGCCGTCGGAACTGGCCCCGGTGCCAGGCCTGACTGTTCCATACGAGCGACATCGGCGTCCCCTCAACGTTTCCAAGTCTCTCCAATCCGCCCGCCGTCTCCGGCGACCGGGTCCGGCGCCTGTCGGCGTCCGGCCGCGGTGAGCCAGGTCCGGCGCCTCGAAGTGAGGTCTCCATGAGCCTCGACGCCCATGAGCTCGAGCGTGCAGCGCTGCAGAAGAAGGACCGCGAGCAACTGATCGCGATCTCGGCGGCGATGGGGCGCAAGGCCCCGGCCCGGCTCCGCAAGAGCCAGATCATCGACCTGATCATGGAGCTCGCTGGCGAGCCGCAGGCGGCGGCCGCCGCCGATGCGGCATCGGCTGGCGAGGCCGGGACCACCGGCTCCAGCGCCGAGTCCGCTCCCGCACCGAAGGACGTTGGCGGCTCCCCGCCGGACGTCGAACAGCTGTCGCTGCCGGACAGCGATGATGGCGAGGACTCGACCGTCTCCGGCGACGAAGCGGCCGGCGGCAAGCGCGAGGGCAACGCCGAGGGTTCCGCCGCTGGCATGGTCGCCTCCGGGGCCGAGGCCCCGCGGCGTCCCTCCGAGGCGGCTTCGGCGGACGGCCGGTCCGAACGCCGGGCGCGGTTCGTCTTCTCCCCCGATGCGTCGGGCGGCACGCGACGCGATGCATCGCGCCCGGTCACCCGGCCGGATCGGCCCGAGCGCCGCGCCGAGGACGGTCGGCCGGGAGAGTCGCGCGACCGCTCCGAGGCCCGCGACGCTCGTGAGCAGCGCCCGAACCGTGAGCAGCGTGACGGCCGCGACTCCCGCGAGGTTCGCGAGCAGCGTGAGGGGCGAGACACCCGCGACGGCCGCGACTCCCGCGAGGTTCGCGAGCAGCGTGAGGGGCGAGACACCCGCGACGGCCGCGACTCCCGCGAGGTTCGCGAGCAGCGTGAGGGTCGCGACACCCGCGAGGGTCGCGAGGCCGCGGCGGCGGGGCGCGGCGGGCGTGACGCCGAGCGCGACGGTGGCCGCAGCGACGCCGAGGACGACGGCGACAACGACGGCGACGCTTCCGGCCGGCGGCGGCGACGTCGCAACAAGAACCGCGACCGGGCCGACGCCGTGCCCGAGGATGCCGCTCTCGGCGAACAGGTCGAGGTATCGGGCTACCTCGACCTGCGCGACGAGGGCTACGGCTTCCTGCGGCTCAACGGCTACATGCCGAGCCGCGACGACGTGTACATCCCGTCCAAGTTCGTGCGCCAGTACAGCCTCCGCAAGGGCGACCAGCTGGTGGGGACCAGCCGGCCGGCCGGGCGGGGCGAGAAGAACCCGGCGCTGCTGCGCCTCGACAGCATAAACGGCGACACCCCCGAAGCGGCCCGGGACCGGCCCAACTTCGAGCAGCTCACCCCGCTGTTCCCCGACGAACGCCTCCGTCTCGAACGCGACGATCGTCCCTACGACATGACCGCGCGCATCATCGACCTGCTCGCCCCCATCGGCAAGGGACAGCGGGGCCTGATCGTGTCGCCGCCCAAGGCCGGCAAGACCACGATCATGAAGCAGATCGCCCAGGCCATCGAGGCGAACAACCCCGATGTCGTGGTCATGATGCTGCTGGTCGACGAGCGTCCCGAAGAGGTGACCGACATGGCGCGGTCGATCTCGGGCGAGGTCGTGGCGTCCACCTTCGACCGTCCAGCCGAGGAACACACCCAGATCGCCGAGATGACCATCGAGCGCGCCAAGCGCATGGTGGAGCGCGGTCTCGACGTGGTGCTCATCGTCGACGGCATCACCCGGTTGGCACGGGCCTACAACCTCGCCGTCCCCACCTCGGGACGGGTGATGTCGGGCGGGATGGACACCGGCGCGATCTACCCGCCCAAGAGGTTCTTCGGCGCCGCCCGTAACGTCGAGGAAGGAGGCTCGCTCACGATCCTGGCCACCGCCTTGGTCGAGACGGGCTCGCGCATGGACGAGGTGATCTTCGAGGAGTTCAAGGGCACCGGCAACATGGAGCTGCGCCTCGATCGGCACCTCGCCGAGAAGCGGATCTACCCCGCGATCGACGTGGACGCGTCGTCCACCCGCCATGAGGAGCTCCTCTTCGAGGCCCGCCAGCTCCAGCAGGTCTGGAAGCTGCGCCGGGTTCTGGGGGGTCTGTCCGACGGCGGGAGCGGCGCTGCCATCGAGATGCTCGCCGACCGCATGCGTCACTTCCGCTCCAACGACGAGTTCCTGGCCGAGATGGCCAAGGCCCCGTCGGCCTGACCGCAGGGCCGCCACTGCCCTACGGTCTCGGACCATGGCGCCGGTCGATCCATCGCTGTCCCCCAGCTCCGGAGGTGACGACGCCCAGGCCGCCCGGCTCGCGCTCGTCAAGACGCGGGCGCTGGCCCGCAAGGTCGTGGGGGAGCGCACCTGGGACGAGCACGCGCTGGCGGGCGGTGCGGCGCTCACCTGTGCGCAGGGCGAGGCCGTCGTCCTGATCGCCGCCACACCCGAGGTCGGCCGGCCCGGCGCGGCCGCGATGGTGTACCGCAGGCTGGGGGCCGCGCTGGCCTGGGCCGACAAGGCGCGGGTCGAACGGCGGCTCCTGCATGTCCTCGTCGACGGCAGGGCTGGGATCATCGCGCGCCAGGCGGCGCTGTTCGCCGATCCGCCCACGGTGTGGGAGATCGACGGTGCCGACGTGCGTCCGGCCACGCCGCAGCCCTACGGGCCCGTCCTCGAGCCCTCCGCCGAAGACCTGGGCGCCGTCCAGCCACTGCTGGCGGCCGGGGCGGCCATCGCGATCGAGCACGGCGTCGTGCTGGCCGAGATCGAGGGCCTCGAGGTCGGTCGGGTGGTCGACGGCCGGCTGGAGGCCGGCGTCGGCCAGTTCGACCGCGCCGCGGGCGTGGCCATGGAAGCCGTGCAGACGCGCGACCAGCTCGTCGCCAACGTCGTGCGCGTCGTCGGCGAGCACCGGCGCGCGGGCGCGCCTCCGCATCCGCTCAACCGGCTCGAGCGGGCTCGCTGGCTGCGCGCGCTGGCGTTGGCCGACCCCTCGATCGTCGACGCAGCCGAGCTGTCCCGTCTCGAGTTGGCGGTGCCCCGGCCCAACCTGGTCGAACCGCTGCCGGCGCTGGCGCACGGCCGTGCGCTCGACCAGCGCCCCGTCGTCGTCGCCTTCAGTGTGGGTGTCAACCTCGACGCGGTACCGCTGGCGGCCGACGCCGCCAACCGGTCCATGCCCGCCGAGGCCGAGTTGGTGCTGGTCACGCCGGCGCGCGACCGCTACCCGGCGCTGGCCAGGTTGCTCGAGGGCCTGATTCGCCCCACCCGCCAGCTCAGCGTCGAGGGCCCCTGGTCGGGCTGAGCCCGTTGCTCGGCGGGGACAGCGGACGGTTCTTGGCGGGTGGTGCTCCGGGCCGCCCACCTCCGACCGGTAGCATCGGCGCCGTGCGCGACCGACTCGATGCCCTGGTGGAGGAGCACCACGAGCTGGTCGCCCGCTTGGCGGACCCCGACCTCATCGCCGACCAGGCCCGCTACGCCGAGCACATGCGGCGCTTCAAGGAGCTCGACGCGATCGTCGCCCAGTACCAGCGCCTGCGGGCCCGTGAGGACGATCGCGAGGCGGCCCGAGAGCTGCTGGCCGAGGCCGAAGGCGACGAGCGCGACGAGCTGCGCGCCGACATCGACGAGGCCGACGCCGAGGTCGAGCGGCTCTCGGACGAGCTGAAGGTTCTGCTGCTGCCCCGCGACCCCAACGATGGCCGGAACGTGATCGTCGAGATCCGCGGTGCGGAGGGGGGCGAGGAGGCCAACCTGTTCGCCCGCGACCTCTACGACATGTACCAGGCGTACGCCGAGCGCCGGGGCTGGAAGTTCGAGCTGCTCTCGGCCCAGCCGTCGGCCATGGGCGGCTACAACGAGGTCGTGTTCCAGGTCGCGGGCGACCAGGTCTGGCCCCGCCTGAAGTGGGAAGGCGGTCCGCACCGGGTGCAGCGCGTGCCGGTCACCGAGGCGCAGGGTCGGATCCACACCTCGTCCGCCACGGTGACGGTGTTGCCCGAGGCCGACGAGGTCGAGGTCGACATCGACCCCGACGACCTCGAGATCGACGTCTACCGCAGCTCCGGTGCCGGCGGTCAGCACGTCAACACGACCGACTCGGCGGTGCGCATCACGCACAAGCCGACCGGCATGGTGGTGACCTCCCAGGACCAGCGCAGCCAGATGCAGAACCGCGCCCGGGCCATGACCGTGCTCCGCAGCCGGCTGCTCGAGGCCAGCCGCTCGGCACAGGCCGCCGAGCAGTCGGGTCTGCGCCGCGACCAGATCGGCGGCGGGGGCCGCTCCGAGAAGATCCGGACCTACAACTTCAAGGAGAACCGGGTCACCGACCATCGGCTGGCGGGTCTCACGCTCTACAAGCTCGACCGCATCCTGGACGGAGGCGAGCTCGACGAGGTGCTCGATCCGCTGGTCGACGACGAGCGGGCGCGTCGCCTGGCCATGGGAACCGACGCCCCGGCACCGACATGAGCGGCACCGACATGAGCGGCGCTGACGAGCCCGGCGCCGACAAGACCGGCGCCGAGGCGGGGCCGGGCCCGCTGAGCTGGGAAGTGATCTGCGCAGAGGCTGTCGACCGGCTCGCCGCGCGCGGGTTCGCCGCCGCGCCGCGCGAGGTCGACTGGATCTTGGAGGTGGTCGCCGGGATCGCGCCGGGAGATCGGTCCGGCCGCGCCGAGCTGGCGACCAGCCGCCGGCTCGCCCGCTTCGACGCGATGGTCGAGCGCCGGCTCGGCGGTGAACCGCTGCAGTACGTGCTCGGCAGCTGGAGCTTCCGCCAGCTCGACCTCATGGTCGACCGGCGGGTCCTCATCCCCCGGCCCGAGACCGAGGTTGTCGCCGGCCTCGCCCTCGCCGAGATCGACCGCGTCGTGCAGGCAGTCGGCGCCGATCGCGATCGGCGGGTGCCGGTGGTCGACCTCGGCACCGGGTCGGGCGCCATCGGCCTGGCGCTCGCGTACGAACGTCCGACGGTGGACGTGTGGCTGACCGACAACTCGGCCGAGTCGCTGGCCGTCGCCCGGGCCAACCTGGCGGGGATCGGTCGCCCGGCCGTGCGCGTCCAGGTCGCCGAGGGCGACTGGTTCGACGCCCTGCCCGACGAGCTGGCCGGCGCGGTCGGCGTCGTCGTGTCCAACCCTCCCTACGTCGCCGCGGGCGAGGACCTGCCGGCCGAGGTGCGCGACTGGGAGCCGCCAGCGGCGCTGGTGTCGGGTCCGAGCGGGATGGAGTGCTTCGAGGCCATCGTCGGCCCGGCCCGTCGGTGGCTGCGCCCAGGCGGCGCGCTCGTGGTCGAACACGCTCCCCACCAGGCGGAGGCTCTGGCCCAGCTCGCTCGCCGCGCCGGGTTCAGCGACGTCGGCGTGCACCCCGACCTCAGCGGCCGCCCCCGAGCCCTGGTCGCCCGGTGACCGCCCCGCGTCCCCCCGCCGGCGGCCGAACGCCCCTCGCGACCGTGACCGCTGCGGTCGAGTCCTGAACGGCGGGGTGTCGGCACGATGGAACCGGGCATCGGTGCCCACCTGCTCGTCGGCCTCGTCGCGGCGCTGACGACCTGGGCGTGCGTTCCACTCACCGAGCGGTTGGCCCACCGCCTCGGCGCCGTCGCCCAGCCCGACGAGCGGCGCGTGCACCAGCGCGCGACGCCGACGCTGGGCGGGCTGGCCATGCTGGCCGGAGTGCTGGCCGCGCTGCTCCTCGCGTGGGTCGGGGGCGCCTTCGACGAGGTGTTCGGCAACGAGCGGGCTGTGTGGTCGATCGCGGCGGCGTCGGTCGCGATCTACGCCGTGGGCCTGATCGACGACGTGATGGAGATCTCGGCGCCGGCCAAGATCGCCGGGCTGGTCCTGGCCGGGAGCCTGCTCACGATCGGCGATGTCAGCCTGGTGTTCTTCCGTTTCCCGTTCCTCGGGGTGGTCGTGCTCACGCCCGATCTGTCGGTGCTGGTCACCGTGCTGTGGGTCATCGTGATGGCCAACGCGGTGAACCTCGTCGACGGACTCGACGGGCTGGCGGCGGGGATCGTGGGAATCGCGGCCGCCGCGTTCTTCGTCTACACGGTGCAGCTCGCGAACGCAGGCCTCCTCCAGCCCGACAACCCGGCGCCGGTGCTGGTCGTGGCGGTGGCGGGCGTGTGTGCCGGGTTCCTTCCCCACAACTTCCACCCGGCCCGCACCTTCATGGGCGACGGCGGCGCGCTGCTGCTCGGTCTGACCATGGCGGCGGCGACGGTGTCGGTCGGCGGCCAGACCCGCGACGAGTTCTCGGGTCAGACCTATTTCTTCTTCGCGCCGCTCGTGATCCCGCTCGTGATCCTCGGCGTGCCGGTCCTCGACACGATCTTCGCCGTGCTACGGCGCGCTCGGAACCGCAGCGGGGTGGCGACGGCGGACAAGGGCCATCTCCACCACCGGCTCATGAACCTCGGCCACGGCCAGCGCCGCAGTGTGCTGATCATGTGGACCTGGACGACGCTGCTGTCCGGCGTGGCGCTCTATCCCACGATCACCGGCAAGGGCGACGGCCTGGTGCTGTTCGGCCTGGCAGCGCTCGCCCTGCTGCTGTACACCTACCTGCACCCCGGCGTGCGCCGGCACCGCCAGCGCAGGGATGGCGACGATCGGGACCCCGAGGATCCCGATCGCAACGTCGGTCCGAATGCCGTCGATGCCCCCTGAAGCCGCCTGTGCTCCCTGAAGCCGCCTGTGCTCCCTGGAGCCGTCGCGGATGGGCGTCGACTCAGACGGCGCCCCGCTGGGCGAACACCGCCGGGAGGGTCTTGGCCAGGATGGCCACGTCGGCGAGCAGCGACCAGTTGTCGACGTAGTACAGGTCGAGCCGGCTGTACTCGTCGAAGCTGGTGTTCGAGCGCCCGTTGACCTGCCACATGCCGGTGATCCCGGGCTGCACCCGCAGCCGGTCCCGCAGCTCGGGCGCCCAGAGCCGGGCCTCTTCAGGGAGGGCGGGCCGGGGGCCGACGAGGCTCATCTCGCCCCGCAGCACGTTCCACAGCTGGGGCAGCTCGTCGAGGGACGTCTTGCGCAGGAACCGGCCGACGCGGGTGACACGGGGGTCGTGCTTGATCTTGAAGAGCGGACCGTCGGCTTCGTTCATCGCCGCCAGCTCGTGGCGGAGCATGTGCGCGTTCGGCACCATCGTGCGGAACTTGATGACGTCGAAGAGTCGCCCGTCGCGGCCCACCCGCGTCTGGCGGTAGAACACCGGACCGCGCGAGTCGATCTTGACGGCGAGGGCGAGCGCCGCGAGCGGCAGGCTGATCACCGCCAGGCCGATGGCCGAGGCGCCGAGGTCGAACAGCCGCTTGGCGATCAGGCGCCAGCCGGACTGGTGGAACGGCTCGAGGTACATCACCGGGAATCGACCGACCGGCTTGATCGTGAGGCGCTCGACCGCGATGTCGGGAAGCGTCGGCGAGAGCTCGACGTGCACGCCGGTCTTGAGCAGCTCGCGGATGAGCGGGTTGGTCTGGCCGACATCGACGGCGGAAGCGGCGATCATGACGCTGGCGATCTGGTGGCTCTGCACGATGTCGACCACGTCGTCGAGGGTGCCGATGACATCGTGGGAGCGACCCTGGCGGGGCGAGCGCTGGACATTGATGAACCCGACGAAGTCGTAACCGAGCGCCGGATCGGCGTCGAACATGCGCCGCAGTTCCTTCGCCTCGGCGTTGTCGCCGATGATCAGCACCCGCCGCAGGCGGTGGCCGCGCCTGCGGGCGCTGGCGAAGATGCGTCTGACGACCTCGCGCTCGGCCATGAGCAGCGCAGGTGCGAAGAGCAGGGTGAACAGCACGAAGTCGCGCTGCACGTCGAAGAAGCGCCAGGCGTTGGGGATCAGCAGCAGCGATGCGGCGCCGACCACGCTCGAGCCGACCACCCGGCGGAATTCCTGGCTGCGCCTGCCGAGGAAGCGGGCCTGGTAGAGCCGGTAGCGCACGAAGGCGGCGCTCCACACCGGCAGCGAGAGGGCGATGAGCTTCCAGGTGTCGCCCATCTGGCTGGCCGTGGGTCCCTCGCCGGTGCGGCGAGCGAGCATCTCGGCGCCCGCCATCGCCATCAGGACCACGACGAGGTCGGCCAGGCCGATCAGCGACTTCACGACGACGGGGGGGAGGGAGCGGTTGCGCTCCGCCTCGGGCAGCCGATCGAGCGCTTTGAGCGTGACGGGAGCAGGTGCGGTGAGCTGGTGGAGAGCCGAGGCCCGGGCCATCGTGTCTACCGGGTGTCTGCCGACCCTCGCCCGCTGCATGTTCACCGTGCTCATCCTCCAACCCGCCCTTTGGGATCCCGCCGCAACAACCACTCGGCGCACGCAGCAGGACCGCGGTGGTGAACAGTGGGGCTGCTCGCCACGTTGGGTGTTGGACGACACGATCCGCCGACGTGTCGTCGCCGCGCTCTCCGCCGAGGAGCACAACGTTCGTGGTACGGAGACCACGATAGGGCGGGTTCCCCCGAGGTCAAGGGTTCGGATGATGGCGTTCGCGTGAAGGTTCAGGGGGATCTCGCAACAAAACAAGTCGATCGTCACGGTTTCGACGCCTGATACCCCCAAGAGTAACAGTGGAACCGCGGAGTGCGATCGAAAGCAGCGAAATCCCACGGATACGGCATTGACACATCACCATTGGTGAGAATTCACGCGAGCCGCGACGGCGCCGGCTGGCCGGTCAACGGTACTGTCGCCGCCCGTGTGGCCGCGGTCGGGCCGCTCCGGGACGGGCGTGATCAGCGCTGGATATCACGCAGTGTGGTCGAGCTGTCACGATAGGCTGAGCCGGTCCGGACGGAGCGGCGACGGTACGACGACGGCACGGCGAGGACGACCGGTCGGCCGCCGGCGTTCGTCGGAGGAACCCGGACCCGCGGCGGGAGGGTCGACCGAGCGTGATCAGCATCGTCATCCCGGCGCACGACGAGGAACAGGTGATCGGGCGCTGTCTGGGCACGCTGCTCGCCGGTGCCGCGGCCGGCGAGTTCGACGTGGTGGTCGTCGCCAACGGCTGCCGAGATCACACCGCCGAGGTGGCCCGGAGCTTCGCCGGGGTACGGGTCGTCGAGACACCGGCCGCGTCGAAGGCCGCGGCGCTCAATTCCGCCGAGGCGGCCGGTCTCGGCTACCCGCGGGTCTACCTGGACGCCGATGTCGAGGTGGACGCGCCCGCCATTCGCGCGGTCGCGGCCGCGCTGGAGAACGACGGGGTCGAGTTGGCCGCGCCGGGTATCCGTTTCGACGTGCGCGGGCGTTCGTGGGGCGTCCGGGCCTGGTGCCGGATCTGGAGCCGTCTTCCGTACGCGACCGAGGACCACGTCGGCAGCGGGTTGTACGCCCTGTCCCGAGCGGGCCGCCAGCGCTTCGGTCCGTTTCCCGACACGATGGCCGAGGACCTCTTCGTGTGGAGCTGCGTGCCGCGCTCGGCCCGTAAGGCCGTTCCGGACCACGAGTTCACCGTGCACCCACCGCTGCGGCTGGCCGGCCTGGTGCGCGTTCTCGGACGGATGCACGCTGCGAGTCGGGCCGACCGGGCGCTGTTCGCGGACGCGACCTCGGAGGTGACCGAGGGCCAGGTCCGCGCGCTCGCCCGGCTCCTGCGCTCGGTTCGCGACGTGCCAGCGGTCCTCGCCTACGCCGGTGTGGCGGCGGCCGCCCGGCTCGTGGCCCGGAGACCCGACGTGCGCAGCGGTCGCAGCTGGCTGCGCGACAACTCGGCTCGCGACGCCCACCGCAGGGCCGTCTCCGACCCGCTCGCTGCGGGCCAACGCGGCCTCGGTCCCGATCCCGAACCCAACCGGCAGCGAGTTGGCCGACCATGACCCCGGGGGGGCCGCCCTGGCGGCGAGCGTTCAACGGGTTGCGCAGCCTCACCGATCCGCGCCTCGTCGTGCACCTGGCGAGGCTGGCCCACTACGTCAACTACAGCCACGTCAGCCAGCGTCGACTGGCCACCATCGGCTGCGGGGCCCGCGTGGCGCCCAACGTGTCCTTCGCCAACGGCGAGCGCGTGCAGATCGGTGCGCGGTCCAACATCGGCGCACGCTGCCACCTGTGGGCCGGCAACCGTCACGGCCGCGTGATCGTCGGCCCCGACTGCCTCCTCGGCCCCGAGGTGTTCCTCACGGCCTCGAACTACCGGCCCGGCGCCACCGAGCCGGTCCTCGCTGCGCCGACCGAGGAATCCGACGTCGTGATCGGCGCCGGCGCCTGGCTCGGGGCCCGGGCGATGGTGCTCGCCGGCTGCCGGATCGGGTGCGGCGCGATCGTCGGCGCGGGAGCGGTCGTCACCGGCGACGTCGCCGACTTCACCATCGTCGCCGGCGTGCCCGCCCGGGTGGTCGGCACCCGGCGACCGATCGGCCCGTCCTCGTCGTCCGATGCGACACCGCCGGCGTCCGCCAAGGCCCGCGACGGAGCCCGCTGATGGTGGACGCCGCGCTCGCCGCAGCAGGCCGTCCCGACCTCACCGTCGTGATCGTGACCCACCAGAGCCGGCGCCACGTCGACGGTCTGCTCGCCTCGTTGCCGGCCGCGGTCGGGGCGCTCGACAGCGAGCTGGTCGTGGTGGACAACGCCTCCACGGACGGCACCGTCGAGCGGCTGGCGACCTGGGCGATGCCGATGCAGCTGGTCGAGCTCCCGAACAACGCCGGGTTCGCGGCGTCGGCCAACCTCGGGGCGTCGCTGGGGACCGGACGCTTCGTCGCGTTCGTCAACCCCGACATGGTGCTCGGGGTCGGCTGCCTCGCCGCCCTGGTGGACACCTGCGAGCGCCGGGCTGGCGCCGGGCTCGTGGGGGGTCGCACCGTGCGGCCGGACGGCACGCTCGAGCCGTCTTCGTGCTGGGGTCGACCGAGCGCCTGGTCGACGTTCTGTTTCGCGACCGGGCTCTCGACGCTGTTGCCCGGTCGGAGGTTGTTCGACCCGGAGTCGCTCGGGCGGTGGCGGCGCGACACCGAGCGAGAGGTCGGTGTGGTCACGGGCTGCCTGCTGGCCGTGGCACGACCGGTGTGGGACTCGCTCGCGGGCTTCGACGAGCGTTTCTGGATGTTCGGCGAGGACGTCGACCTGTCGATGCGGGCCCGGGCCGCCGGCTACCGGCCGAGGATCACCCCGGCCGCCCAGGCCGTCCACCACGTCGGCGGGTCCGCCTCGGACGACCTCGGCGCGCGGCGCTGCCAGCTGGCCGCTGCGCGGATCACGCTGCTTCGCTCGCACTGGCGACCGCCGGCATCGACGGCGCTGGTGGCGCTGTTCCGCCTCGGTGTCGCCTGGCGCGCCGCGTCGAGCGGAGCGCTCGCGTCGGAGCCAGCGCCGCTGGACGTGTCGGCCGCGTCGCGCCAGGGCTGGGTGGAGGCGTGGCGGCAACGGAGGTCCTGGTGGAACGGCTACCGGGCTGGGGTCTCGGCCGGCGCCAGGCGCCAGATCGCCCCGGCG
>Ga0224505_10001266_pt1 | contig 16220 bp, 14 predicted proteins | sample SF_Jan12_sed_USG_FD_169102 | JGI IMG/M metagenome (GOLD analysis project Ga0224505, IMG submission 169102) | Sediment microbial communities from San Francisco Bay, California, United States - SF_Jan12_sed_USGS_4_1 | ecosystem: Environmental > Aquatic > Marine > Sediment | place: USA: California... | reverse complement strand
AGCCGACGAATTCGATATCCCCGCCGTCACGCGCGAGTATCTGCCGCACTTCCGCGATCACCGCTTGTAATTGATCAATAGTCGGCAACTCACCGGCCGCAACGCCCACTGATTGCGCAAGCTGCTTTTGCAACAGCAATTGTTCGCGCGCGATGCGCACCGCGGCGACGGGATCGGTCGCCTCCAGTGCATCCAGCTCAGCCTCGGTGTAGAACGGCGCATCGGTCTTTACCGACATGGCCGCACTAACCGATCCATTTCCGCGCGTTGCGGAACATGCGCAGCCATGGACCGTCCTCCTGCCACGTCGCCGGATGCCACGAATTCTGTACCGTGCGGAAAACACGCTCCGGATGCGGCATCAGAATGGTAAAGCGTCCGTCGGCAGTAGTCAGCCCGGTGACGCCCTGCGGCGAGCCATTAGGATTGAACGGATACTGTTCGGTGGCCACGCCGCGGTTGTCAACGAAACGCAACGCCACCAGCGGTTGCACAGCGGCCAGCGCCGCGGCATCGGCAAACTCCGCATAACCCTCGCCGTGCGCGACTGCCACCGGTATCCGGCTGCCGGCCATGCCGTTGAAAAACAGCGACGGCGACTGCTGCACTTCCAGCAGAGCAAAGCGCGCCTCGAACTGTTCTGACTTATTGCGCACGAAGTGCGGCCAGTGTCCGGCGCCCGGTATCAGCTCATGCAGGTTGCTCATCATCTGGCAGCCGTTGCATACGCCCAGCGCGAAACTGTCCTGGCGACTGAAGAATGCCTCGAATTCATCACGCGCACGCGCATTGAACAGGATGGATTTGGCCCAGCCCTCACCCGCACCGAGTACGTCGCCGTAAGAAAACCCGCCGCAGGCCGCCGCCCCCTTAAAATCCTTGAGGGTGACGCGCCCGGCAATGATATCGCTCATGTGCACATCGACGGCGGCAAAACCGGCGCGATCAAATGCCGCCGCCATTTCGATCTGGCCGTTGACACCCTGTTCACGCAGGATGGCGATGCGCGGACGTGACGCGCGGGCGACATACGGCGCGCAAATGTCCTCATTCGGATCAAAAGTCAGCCTCGGGGTCAGACCCGGATCACCGGCATCGAGCAGGCGGTCGTATTCCTGCTGCGCGCAATCCGGATGATCACGCAATTGCTGCATCCGGTACGTGGTTTCCGACCAGGCGCGATGCAGGTCCACCCGCGCCTCGTCGAGCACCGTCACATCCTGCGCCTTCACCACCAGCCGCCCGCCATCATTGACGCTGCCGATGACTGCGCAATGCGCGCCCAGGCCCGCGCGTGCGGCAATGTCCATGATCCTGGCACGATCTGCGCGACGCACCTGCACCACCGCACCGAGTTCCTCGGCAAACAGCTGCGACTCGGCCACACCCGCCAATTCAATCAACGCACCGCAACGTGCCGCAAACAGCATTTCGCACAAGGCCACCACCAGGCCGCCGTCGGAGCGGTCGTGATAGGCCAGCAGCAATTCCTGCTGATTCAGCGCCTGTATCAGTGCAAAAAAATTCTTCAGGTCGGCAGCATCGGCCAGATCCGGCGTGGCATCGCCGAATGCGTCATAGACCTGCGCCAGCGCCGAGCCGCCGAGCCGCGTGCGTCCCCGCCCGAGGTCGATCAGCAGCAGATCGGTGTCACCGCAGTCCGTACGCAACTGCGGCGTCAGCGTGCGCCGCGCATCGGTCACGGGTGCAAACGCCGAAACGATCAGCGACAGCGGCGCCACCACTTCCTTGCGCGCGGCGCCGTCGCTCCAACCCGTCTTCATCGACAGCGAATCCTTGCCCACCGGAATACTGATGCCCAGTTGCGGACACAGTTCCATTGCGACCGCGCGCACAGTATCGAACAGCGCAGCGTCTTCACCGGGGTGTCCGGCCGCAGCCATCCAGTTTGCGGAAAGCTTGACGTCGCCGAGCGCGGCAATCGGCGCAGCCGCGATGGTCGTGATCGCTTCACCTACGGCCATGCGACCCGATGCCGCCGGGTTGAGCACGGCCAGAGGCGTGCGCTCGCCCATCGACATGGCTTCGCCCCGCGTGGTGTTGTAACCCATCAGTGTCACCGCAACATCCGCCACCGGCACCTGCCAGGGCCCGACCATCTGATCGCGCGCCGTCATGCCGCCGACGGTGCGATCGCCGATGCTGATCAGGAAAGTCTTGTCGGCAACGGTCGGCAGTCTCAGAACGCGATACAGCGCCTCGCGGATATCGATACCCGACGCGTCAAATACCTGCCCTTCGCGCACCAGCCGTTTTACATCGCGCGTCATTTTCGGCGGCTTGCCCAGCAGCACATTGAGTTCCATGTCCACAGGGTTGTTGCCGAATTCACGGTCGCTGACGATCAGGCGGCCGTCCGCGGTCGCCCTGCCGACCACGGCGTACGGACAGCGCTCGCGCTCGCATATCGCCTTGAACACCGGCAGATCCTTGGGTGCAATGCCGAGCACATAGCGCTCCTGTGCCTCGTTGCACCAGAGCTGCAGCGGCGACATGCCCGGTTCCTCGCTGGGCACATCGCGCAACTCGAAGGCGCCGCCGCGATGCGCCGTGTGCACCAGTTCGGGCAGCGCATTTGACAGCCCGCCGGCACCGACATCATGAATGGACAATACCGGATTATTTTCGCCCAGCCCCCAGCAACGGTCGATGACCTCCTGCGCGCGCCGCTCGATTTCGGGATTGCCGCGCTGCACCGAATCGAAATCGAGGTCCTCCTGGTTGGCACCGGTGTCCATGCTCGAAGCCGCGCCGCCGCCCAGCCCGATCAGCATGCCCGGCCCGCCCAGCTGGATCAGCAGCGCACCATCGGGCAGCGGTATCTTCGCCGTGTGTTGCGCGGCGATATTGCCCAGGCCTCCGGCAACCATGATGGGCTTGTGATAACCGCGCACTTCATGACCCACCCGCATTTCATAACTGCGGAAATAGCCTGTCAGATTGGGGCGACCGAATTCATTGTTGAATGAAGCACCGCCGATCGGCCCGTCGAGCATGATCTGCAACGCCGACGCAATGCGTCCGGGCTTGCCGACCGGGTTGGCCTCCCAAGGCTGCTCGAATCCGGGGATGCGCAGGTTGGATACCGAAAATCCGGTCAGACCCGCCTTGGGCTTGGCGCCGCGGCCGGTCGCACCTTCGTCACGAATCTCGCCCCCCGAACCCGTGGCTGCACCCGGAAACGGTGAAATCGCCGTCGGGTGGTTATGGGTCTCGACCTTCATCAGGATATGCGTCAATTCATGCCGGTATCCGTAGGCCTGATCCGTACCCGGATAAAAGCGTTCAATGGCCGCACCTTCGATCACCGACGAATTGTCGGAATAGGCAACCACGGTGCCCTGCGGATGTTTCTCGTGCGTGGTTCGGATCATGCCGAACAGCGACCGGTCCTGCGTTTCGCCATCGACGACCCAATCCGCGTTGAATATCTTGTGCCGGCAGTGTTCGGAATTTGCCTGCGCAAACATCATCAGTTCGACGTCGGTCGGATTGCGCCCCATGCGCACATAGTTGTCGAGCAGGTAATCAATTTCGTCGGCGGACAGCGCCAGCCCCATGCCGGCATTGGCCCGCACCAGCGCATCGCGCCCGCCTGCCATCACATCCACGCTGGCCAGCGGTTTGGGCACCACGTGGTGAAACAGGGCTGCGGCATCATCAAGCGCATCCAGTGCCGATTCGGTCATGCGGTCATGCACGTGGGGAAGCAGCGTCGCGCGTTCCGCCGCCGACAGCGGCGCGCCGTTGCGTGCACACCACCACGCAACACCGCGCTCGATCCGCTCCACCATCGGCAAGGCACAATGCCTTGCAATATCAGTCGCTTTGGAAGACCAGGGTGAAATCGTGCCCAGACGCGGCGTGACCAGCAGCAGGGTGCCGTTCTGCGCTACCGGCGCCGTCGCCGGACCATACTCCAGCACGCGCTCAAGTTGCTGCAGGTCGACATGGCCCGGCATCTGCGCCAGACTGACGAAATGCCAGTACTCGGCAGCAATTTGCAATCCGGGAATATCGGAGGCAACCGCCTCCAGTAGTTTTTTCCTGCGAAAAGCAGAGAGGGCGTCGCGTCCTCTCAGGCGTAGGAAATGCGGCATGATGAGTGGCTGATCGGAAAGCATGATTTTACCCGAAACCCGCCGCGTTCCGCAGGGACACATGCGTTAAACTTGCCGCCATCATGAATATGCCGCATGCCGCACCGATACTGCTGAGCGCCGATCTGCGCAAAATCGAACAGACTGCGCTCGGCGCCCCGCGCCCCGCGCCGCTGATGGAACGCGCCGGGCTTGCCGCTGCGGAGTTTGCGCGCAAGCTGGCCGGCGACAGCGGCAAACCGGTACTCGTCATCGCCGGGCCCGGCAACAATGGTGGCGATGCGCTGGTGGTTGCCCGTCATCTGAAGCAATGGTGGTTCAAGGTGACAGTCGTCTGCAGCGGAGATCCCGATGCCTACACCGGTGACGCTGCGACAGCCATGCAGGCTTGGCGCGAAGCCGGAGGCACCGTCGCCACTGAAATGCCGCCGGTTCAAGACCGGGCCCTGATCGTCGACGGCCTCTTCGGCATCGGCCTGACTCGCAATCTCGACGGCGGATACGCGGCACTGGTAGACGCGATCAATGCCGCGGGCGTGCCGGTGCTGGCGCTGGATATTCCCAGCGGCCTGGACGCCGATACCGGTCGCGCGATGGGCGTCGCGGTGCGGGCGCACCATACGATCACCTTTATTGCGCTGAAACCGGGATTGCTGACCCTGGACGGCCCCGATCACTGTGGCGGCATCGAAGTCGCGGATCTGGGCCTTGCCGCTGCAGTCACTGATGCGCCGCACGGCGTGACCATCGGCAACGGCGTGCTGACGCATCTGCTGCCATCACGCCCGCGTAACTCCCACAAGGGCACTTACGGCAGTGCCGGCATCGTCGGCGGCGCACACGGCATGACCGGCGCCGCGTTTCTCGCCGGGCGCACCGCACTTAAATGCGGCGCCGGCCGGGTTTACGCCGGACTGCTTGCAGATGACGTTCCACTGATTGATCCGTTGCAACCGGAAGTGATGCTGCGACCGGCTGACGGCGTGCTGCGCCTCGATCACCTCACGGCATTGGCTATCGGGCCGGGGTTGGGCACCTCTCCGGACGCGGCGGAATACCTGGACTGGGCGCTGGAAGCAACCGTGCCATTGGTGATCGATGCCGATGCGCTCAACCTGACCGCACTCACAGTATCACTAAAAGTTAAATTAAAACAACGGGTTACATCAACAATTCTGACGCCCCACCCGGCCGAAGCCGCACGCCTGCTCGGATGCGCAACAGATGAAGTGCAACGGGACCGGGTAGCCGCAGCGCTGCGACTCGCGCGCGAAACCAATGCAGGCGTCGTGCTCAAAGGTGCGGGCAGCATCTGCGCCTGGCCCGATGGCCACTGGGCGATCAATACCTCGGGCAATCCGGGCATGGCCAGCGCCGGCATGGGCGACGTGCTCACAGGCATCATCACCGCGCTGTTGGCCCAGGGCGTGGACGAACGCCATGCACTGACGGCCGGCGTCTATCTTCATGGCGCCGCAGCGGATCATTGCGTCAGCGGCGGCATCGGCCCGATCGGGCTGACTGCCGGAGAACTCGGCGACAGCGCGCGGGCGCTGCTGAACCGAATTTAAGTTACGCGCTCAGCGCGCGCACCATGTACAGCCCGAGCATAGTCATCGCCAGCGAGCCGATCAGGTGGCTGCCGATCAATGCCATTGCCCAGCCGTAGCGGCTGTCTTCCAGCAGCATCACGGCTTCAAGCGAGAACGCCGAGAATGTCGTCAGGCTGCCGAGAAAACCGGTAATCACAAACAATCGATACTCGGGCGGCAGCGTTGCATGCTGCAAAAAAAACTCCAGCGCGGCGCCAATCAGAAAACCGCCGGCCAGGTTCGCCGCCAGCGTACCCAGCGGCAATGCCGGCAGGAAATGGTTGAAGGCTACCGACAGGCCCCAGCGCGACCAGGCCCCCAGCGCGGCGCCGATGCCGACCGCGACAAACGCAGCGACGTTCATGCGGTCTGCGACATCAATTAATGATCAACCGGTGACGCCGATATTCCACGGCACGTATTCATGGTCACCCAGCCCCAGCAATTCGCTCTTGGACTTCTCACCCGAAGCCGTACGCAGCATCAGATCGAAAATCTTCTGTGCCACTTCGCTCAACGTTGCCGAGCCTTCAAGAATCTCGCCGCAGTTGATATCCATGTCTTCGGCAAGGCGGTTGAACATCGGCGTGTTGGTCGCGAGTTTGAGCGACGGCACCGGTTTGGCGCCGAACATCGAGCCGCGGCCGGTCGTGAACATGATCATGTTGGCACCGCCGGCGATCTGGCCGGTGGCCGACGTCGGATCAAACCCCGGCGTGTCCATGAACACAAATCCCTTTTCCGTCACCGGCTCGGCATAGCGGTACACCGCGTTCAGCGGCCCGGTGCCACCCTTCATCGATGAGCCCAGCGACTTCTCAAAAATATTCGCCAGTCCGCCGGTTTGGTTCCCGGGACTGACCACGCCGTTGATCTGTGTGTCACGCCCGACCGTGTAGACATCCTTCCACCAGCGAATGCGCTCGATCAGCTTTTCGCCGACTTCCCGGCTTTTTGCACGACGCGTCAGCGTGTGCTCAACACCGTAGATTTCCGGCGTCTCCGACAGAATGAAAGTACCGCCATGCCGCGCCAGCAGGTCCATGGCCGCACCCAGTGCGGGATTGGCTGTAATCGACGAAAAACCGTCCGAGCCGCCGCACTGCAGCCCCATCATCAGGTGGCTTGCGGGCACCCGCTGGCGCATGACCTTGTTCGCCTCAGGCAGCATTTCCTTCAGTGCCGCGATGCCGGCCTCAATGGTCTTGCGGGTACCGCCGGACTCCTGCATGACAAAGGTTTTCAGGCGTGAGCTGACTTCAAGGCCCTCTTCCTTCATCAGCCCCTTGATCTGATTGCGTTCACACCCGAGACCGACGATCAGCGCACCGGCCAGATTGGCATGACGCGCATAGCCCGCCATCGTCCGGCGCAGCAGGTCCATCGGCTCACCGGTCATCTCCATGCCGCAGCCGGTGCCGTGGGCAAAGGCGCACACGCCGTCGATGTTCGGATATTCCGCCAGCCGCTCGGGCGTAAAGTACTCGGCAATCTTGTGCGCAACCGTCGCCGAGCAGTTCACCGTCGACAGGATGCCGAGGTAGTTACGCGTTGCCACCTGGCCGTTCGCGCGCACGATGCCCATGAACGTCGCACGCTCGGCCTCCGGCACCATCTGCACCGGCTTGTAATCGCGCGCATAAGCATAGTCGCGGTCGAACTCGCGGAACTCGAGATTATGCGAATGCACATAAGTGCCGGCAGGAATATCTGCCGACGCAAAACCGATGGTCACCGCGTACTTGAGGATCGGATCGCCCTTCTTGATCGCGCGAGCCGCAATCTTGTGGCCCGCGGGCACCTGGCTTTTGGCAGTCAATCCCTCAAGCAGCTTGGCGCCGATTGCGATATCACCGCGCGCAATCAACACATTGTCGTTTTCATGCAGCCGGATTACCGGTCCTGCCGCGGGCTTGTCTTTGATGGTAATTACGCCGTCGTCCATGATCAGATCTCCTGAATTCCGTTATAGGCGTAGTTTATCGCGTGTCGGTGCTGTCCGGTCGCTTTTGCGTCATTGCCCCTGCAGCGGCTTTTTCCCCATTGTCCAGCACCGTGCATGCAATCAGGTCGCCGGTGACATTCACCGACGTGCGGCACATGTCCAGAATGCGATCAACACCGATGATCAGCGCAATGCCGCTGGCGGGTATCCCTATGGTCCCAAGCAGCATCGACAGAATGACGATGCCGATGCCCGGCGTGCCAGGAGAGCCGATTGACGCCCCCACGGCCAGCACGACGATCAACACCAGTCCGCTGAGGCTGATATCCATACTGAAAACCTGTGCGAGAAACAGCGTGGCGACCGCCTGGTACAGCGCCGTGCCCGCCATGTTGATGGTCGTTCCCAGCGGGATCACGAACTGGGAGACACTGGGGCTGACGCCGAGCTTGTCTTCAGCCGTTCGCAACGATACGGGCATGACCGCGGCCGAACTCGATGTCGAGAATGCGAGCAACAGCACCTCACGCGCCGCCCGCAGGAATACCAGCGGCGACTGCCGCCGCTTCAGCGTAAACAAGACCAGATACATCGCGAATACGCCAGCCAGCCCCAGCAGCACGGTGAACACATAGACACTGACTCCGATCAGTGCATCGAAGCCCAGCCGGGTGGTGATCTGTGCGAGCAGGCCGAATACCGCCAGCGGAACCAGGTACATCGCCCAGTGCACCACCACCATAGTTACCGCCTGCACGGCGCGCAGCAGATCCAGCAATGGTTTGGCGTTATCCCGGGTCAGCGTCATCAACGCAATGCCCAGCAGCGCCGCAAACAAAACGACCTGCATCATGTTCTGCTCGAGCCCGGCGCGCAGCGGGTTGCTCGGCACCAGATCGACAATACGCGCCGGCAGATCACCCAGGCCCGGCGCGCGCGGCGCCTCGCTTCCGGTTGGCGGCGCAGATGTGGTAACGCTGGCGACCAATTTGCTGTCGACGAAATCGCCGGGGCGGATCATCAACGCCACCGCAATGCCGATCAGCACCGCGGCCACGGTGGTCAATACGAAAAACACCACGACACGCAGTCCCGTACGCCGCAGTTGCTCCACGCCGCCCCCCGCTGCCATGCCGAGGACAATCGACGCCACGACCAGCGGGATGACGATCATCTGGATCAGCGCCAAAAAGATATGTCCGGGCAGCGCCAGCCAATTGGTTACGATGTGCGCGGTGCCTGGTGTCAGCCAGCCGGTGCCCGGCCCCATCGCAATGCCCGCTGCAACTCCCATAAGCATCGCGATCAGCACCTGCAGCCACAATCGCGCACGCACGAACCCGGCCAGCTGGACATGCAGTTCGCCGAGGCTGCGCAGTTGCAGGCGTTGTGTTACAGGTTCGCTCAAGATTTGGCTACCGTGGTAATCGGTCTACCCGTTTTTATCAGACTCGTCACAAAGGCGGCAAGCCGGACAGCAGCGGCAACACAGGATTCAATCCGGAAAAAGCAACGGGCCGGAGCATAGTCCGGCCCGTCGTTGCATCATGAATCTCCTCGTGCAGCCGGATCAACCCGCCGCAATCGTGCTTTTGGAACCACTGCCAGGCCTGAGGTCACACAAGGTCGAAGCGATCGAGGTTCATCACCTTGACCCAGGCCGCGACGAAGTCCTTGACCAGCTTCTTCTTGCCGTCGGCACTGGCATAGACCTCTGCGTAAGCACGCAGCACCGAATTGGAGCCGAACACCAGGTCGTTGCGCGTGCCCGTGTGCTTAACCTTGCCGCTCTGGCGGTCACGGCCCTCGAACACTTCGGAACCGGCGTCCTTTGCCTTCCACTCCGTCCCCATATCGAGCAGCCGGACGAAAAAGTCATTGCTCAGCACACCCACCTTGTCGGTGAACACGCCATGCTGGCTGCCGTCGGCATTGGTACCGAGTACGCGCAGTCCACCCACAAGCGCGGTCATTTCGGGCGCGGTGAGGTTCAGCATCTGCGCCTTGTCGATCAGCATGGCTTCGGTCGGCGCGTCACCCCGGCCACGGCCATAATTGCGGAAGCCATCGATCACGGGTTCGAGCACATCGAAGGCATCGACGTCGGTCTGATTCTGGCTGGCATCGACCCGGCCCGGCGCAAACGGCACGTTGACCGTCACTCCGCCGGCCTTCGCCGCCTGCTCCACGCCCACGCAGCCCGCAAGCACGATCACGTCGGCCAGTGAGGCCTTGCCGCTCGCCTTCTGGATTTCTCCCAGCCTGGCCAAGGTCTTCAGCACGGACTTGTTGATGGCCCAGTCCTTCTGCGGCGCGAGCCGGATGCGCGCGCCGTTGGCACCGCCGCGCTTGTCGCCGCAGCGGAATGTCGATGCCGAAGCCCAGGCCACCGACACCAGTTCACCCACTGACAGGCCGGAGGCGGCGATCTTCGCCTTGAGCCTGGCTATATCCGCTGCGGTCGGCTTGTGCTTGGCCGCAGGCAGCGGATCCTGCCAGATCAGGTCTTGCTTCGGCACCTCGGGCCCGATGTAGCGAGCCTTGGGCCCCATGTCGCGGTGAGTCAGCTTGTACCACGCACGGGCAAAGGCGTCGGCAAAGTCCTTGGGATTGTCGAGGAAACGCTTGGAAATCTTTCCGAATTCCGGATCGAAGCGCATTGTCAGATCGGTGGTCAGCATCGTCGGCTTGTGGAACTTGCCCTTCACATGCGCGTCCGGAATGATCTCCGGTGCATTCTTGGCCACCCACTGCTTGGCGCCGGCCGGTGACTTCTCCATTTCCCATTCGTACTTGAAGAGGAGTTCGAGGTAATCGTTGCTCCACTTTGCCGGGGTCCTGGTCCAGGTCACCTCAAGGCCGCTGGAGATGGTGTCCTTGCCATGGCCGCTGCCGTGGTTGCTCATCCAGCCCAAACCCTGAGCTTCGACCGGCGCCGCCTCGGGTTCCGGCCCCTTGTGCGATTCCGGCGCTGCGCCATGGCACTTGCCGAAAGTATGGCCGCCGGCGATCAGTGCGACGATTTCCTCGTCATCCATCGCCATGCGGTAAAACGTTTCGCGGATGTCCTTGGCCGCCAGCAGGTAGTCGCCGCTGGCGTTCGGGCCTTCGGGATTGACGTAGATCAGGCCCATGTGCGAGGCACCGAAGGGGCCCTGTAATTCGCGCTTGCCATCGTCGATGCGCTTCGCGTCCACGCCCAGCCACTTCATTTCCGGACCCCAGTTCACGTCCTGATCCGGCTCCCACACGTCCTCGCGCCCGCCGGCGAAGCCGAAGGTCTTGAAGCCCATGGTCTCCAGCGCGACGTTGCCGGCGAGGATCATCAGGTCGGCCCAGGAAATCTGCTGGCCGTATTTCTGCTTGATCGGCCACAACAGGCGGCGCGTCTTGTCGATGTTGACGTTGTCGGGCCAGGAATTCAGAGGTGCAAAGCGCTGCTGTCCGCGCCCGCCGCCGCCGCGCCCGTCGATGGTGCGGTACGTGCCCGCCGCGTGCCAGGCCATGCGGATGATCTGCGGGCCGTAATGACCGAAGTCGGCCGGCCACCAGGGCTGCGAATCGGTCATCAGCTTGGCCAGGTCTGCTTTCAGCGCCTTGTAATCGAGTTTCTTGAATTCCCTGGCATAGTCGAATTTCTCGCCAAGCGGGTTGGAACGATTGCCGTGCTGGTTAAGCAGGTCGACACGAAGCTGGTTGGGCCACCAGTCGCGGTTAGACGTGCCGCCGCCGGCAGCGTGATTGAACGGGCACTTGGATTCGGTTGACATTATTTCTCTCCTTGATCGTTTGCAGCTCAGCCTGATTTCAGGCCCGGGCAGTTGTCACTGATAAGTCCAATTCGGATCGGAATGCTTGATATTGATCAACGTCTGTTCAAAACCCGGACCGGCTGGTGCGCGGACCAAAAAGCGACCGCGCCAAACTCGCCAGCAGGAACGCCGGCATGGTCCACTGCAATGGAGTACTGTTGAAGCGGGTCAACGAGTATTTCGGGATCTTGCTCAAGGTGGCCTCCTGTGGAAGTGAACTCGACCACAGCCTAAGGCCAGGCGATTAATAGCGCCAATTGATTGTTGTCATCGATTTCATAGCTAAGCGCTATTCAGGCGGAACAGCGGTGAAACAGCGAACTGACGTGCTGCTCCACCGGCCGCGCGGTCGATCTTGCGGGCTCAGGCAATACCCCGCCAACGTAGTGGATGTAACTTTGCTGCAGATTGATGCAGAACAGACCTGACCTTGCTCCAAACGCCCGATATCGGCCGGCGGCAGATGCAAGCACAACCGTTTCGCACCTTATTCGTGCGCGATGGACTTGTCGGTGAACAGGAAATCCTTCAACTCCTTGGAGAACGTCGGGTCTTTGCGCCGTATCCACTCGAGCACCATTGCCGCATGCTCCTTTTCCTCGTCGCGGTTGTGCGCAAGGATGGCCTTCAATTCCGCATCTTTGCACGCATCCACGCGCTGGTTGTACCAGTCCACGGCTTCCAGTTCTTCCATCAGCGACACTATTGCGCGATGCATGTCGCGTGTTTCATTGCTCAACTCCGCGACTGGTTCGTGATAACCCTCATTGGACATGATGTTCTCCTGGAATCAAATATGATCGGTAATTATCTCGTGTCTATCGCCGGAATTTCAAGCGACCCCGGTCAGGATTGCACCCAGCATACCCATGCCAAATCCGAATACGGCACCAAGCGGCGGCGCCCAATGACGCCGCATACGCGACTGCGGTGCGATGTCTTGAAAAATTAAATACAGAATACCGCCGGACGCAAACAACATGATAACGCCCAGCAGCACCGGATAATCCTGCAGATAAAACCAACCGGCAATCGCCAGAATCGGTCCCAGCGGCACCAGCAACAACATCAAACCGAGGATGCGCTTCCGGTTGGAATCGGGCGCTGCCATCAATTCACGATAGGCATTGAAACCTTCCGGAAAATTCTGCAAGCCGATGAATATCGCCAGCAACGGTGCCGATGCAGCGCCCAGCGCAAAAGCACCGCCCAGAGCCAGCGATTCCGGAATGTAATCCAGAAGCATGGCGCTGAATTGAGGTTTCTCCCGTTTCCGAGTGCCCAGAAAGCGCTCCAGGAGAAAAAAGGTGAGCCCGCCCGCCAGCAGCGCAATTGCGCCGGACATCGGGTCGGATAAATACCGGGTACCTTCCGGCACCAGAACAAACGCGATGGCGGCGAGCAACACTCCCCCGCCAAATGCGATTACAAAATGCCGCAGTTCATTGTCCAGCCAATTCGGCCGGACTCGCTCAATACTGGCGAGCAATCCACCAGCGGGTATGCAAACTCCAGCACCTAGCGTGTACAGCAGCAGGGTGGCGATCTCGTTCACAATGCAGGACGCGTCGGTTCCGAAGCGGCCTTGGAAACCATGGTCCTCTTTCGTAACTCCGCATACGTCAGCCACAGCAGCAACGCCGGAATCAGAAAACCGACGAACAACGGTGCGAAGCTGACGATCCACGTGAACAGGCCGGTGTCACTGCGGTACAACGACCAGGCCTCCAGCCCCAGCGGCAGCACGGTAAACAGTAGCGCCGGAATCATGAACCAGATCCGGTTGCCCACGCCTGCATTGGCGCGCTGCGCGCAAAAGAAAGTGACTGCCGCCACAAAAACCGCAGTGGCGCCACCCGCAGCGGCATTCGCCAGCCCGATTACCGCGGTGGTCGCCTGATAGGTGAACAGCAGGATCAACGCAGCCCCCACCATGCGTCGCAATGTTGTATCAGTCACTCAACGCTCCCTTCGATCATACGTCTGACGTCTGAATTCGTAGCACCTGCGGTCAGCCGTCCGCCCGCGCGACTTCTCCGGCTTATGCCATGCCGGAGATCACCCGGTTGCGCCCCTCGTGCTTCGCCCGATACATATTTTCATCTGCTGCGTGCACCAGCTTGTCCATGTCGGCAATTTCGTCGCTGAAACTCGCGACACCGATGCTGACCGTCAGCCGAATATCGAGATCTTCACCGCGCTCATTGGTCAGCTTGAATTGGTGCGCTTCGATGCACTTGCGCAGGCGTTCAGCCAGATCAGTGGCACGCAACTGCGGCGTATGCGGCGCAATGATCATGAACTCCTCGCCGCCGTAGCGCGCAAAAATATCGGACTCCCGCAATACTCCGGCCACAACCTCCACCAGTGCGCTCAGAACATGATCCCCGATCTGATGTCCATAGCCGTCATTGATCCGCTTGAAGTGGTCGATATCGAGCAACATGACCGACAGCGGCCGACCGTATCTGCGCGCGACTGCGGTCTCCTCATGCAGCCGCCGGTCGAGGTAGCGGCGGTTGAAAATCCCGGTCAACGGATCTGTCAGCGTCTCCCGCTCGAGGCGGCTCACGCGCATCACATCCATGGCCGTCTGCAGGGAAAGAACACCGGTCAGCCACACAAAACAGGCGCCCAGAAGAAAAATCGAAGGAACGATGAGATCGAGGAGCACCTGATGTCTGCCCCAGAAGACGCCGATATAACCCAGATAGCCCAACATGAACAACACGATCAACGCCATCATCGCGGACCAGCGAGTGCGCAGCAGGCCCGAGGGTAACTGGCCCACCAATTGCCAGACCTTGATCAGCGCACTGATCAATATCAGCGTGCTGCCAAACACTATTCCTTTTGCCAGCAGCGCAATCATCGCCTGTTCCGTTTGGCCTCGCGTAGCATATCGCTGATCACCCCTTGCCCTCGCCGCTCGGCATGCGCGAGCGGCGTCACGCCGTCTTTGTCCGCGATATCGACGTTAGCACGAGCCGCAATCAGCAGGCGGACGATTTCCACATGCCGCGGGCCACCGTCACCCAGGATCACCGCTTCCAGCAACGCGGTCCAACCGAGGTCGTTGACGTGGTTGATGTCGATTTTCGATTCCAGCAGGACGCGGACGGTCTCGACGTGTCCGTAATGACAGGCCGGAATCAATGCAGTCCCGCCATAACGATTGGTGCTTTTCAGATCCGCTCCGGCCGCCAGTGCCAGACGCACGATCTCCGTATGCCCCCTCGCACCCGCCAGCAGGAACGCGCTGTCGCGAATATTGTCCTGCGCATTGACATCAGCGCCGCGCGCAACCAGCAGCCGCGCAGTCTCGACATGACCGCCCTGCGTCGCGGCGAGCACTGCGTTGCGGCGCCGGCCGTCACGGACGTTTACGTCAGCTCCCGAATCCAGCAGTTTGCGTACCATTACGAGGTCGCCGCGCCCGGCGGCAACAACCAGTTCAGCGTCCGCTGCCCATGCATGCACAGGCAGCAACATCAGCGGCAAAAGCCAGCAAAACCTTCTCATGCGGGTGGCCCGGCATCGATCAGCCCGTCACCATGCACCATGCGCGATATGCGCGCCCACCCGGCGGCGGCTTCGCACATGCGGCACGGGCGCGACGTGGACACCAGTATGCAACCGGAGAGGTCACGGCTGCCCAATCTTCGCGCAGCGTCTCGGATCGCCTCCATTTCAGCATGCGCAGTCGGATCACCCGCCGTCACCACACGACTCGGCGCCTCCCCCACGATCTGTCCGCCACGCAACACCACGGCGCCAAACGACTGGTCACCCGATCGCACGGCTTCATCACGCATTGCCCGCGCCCGCTGCATGGCCTGCTGCAGCGGCGACGACGCGTCCGCCAGCGCCGGCAACAACAACGGCAACATGATCAGGCATTCGCGACGAGTCAGCATGGAACGGCCTCAGGACCGATCAGAACGGCACAAACCCGGCGCGCTTCGGATCCATGATCTGGCGAATTTCGAAAATGGAGATGCAAACGCGCAGCAGGATATACAGGCAAAGGCATAAGCGCACTTTCGATGCATACACACTACCACCGAACCAGGAAACATCACACCGCCGATTCAGTCAGTAACCGCGCGTGAACCGCCGCGCCTACTTCTCCCAGCGCTGCGCGGCCTTGTCGTCTGTCACGCGCGCATCGACCCAGCGGCCGCCCTGCGGCGTCAGCTCTTTTTTCCAGAATGGCGCCTGCGTCTTCAGGTAATCCATGATGAATTCACACGCGGCAAAAGCGTCGCCGCGGTGGGTGCTGGCGACGATCACCAGCACGATCTGGTCGGTAGGCTTCAATGTGCCGACACGGTGGACCACCAGTGCATCCAGCACCTCCCAGCGGCCACGCGCCTGCTCGATGATCGCGGCTATCGATTTCTCGGTCATGCCCGGGTAATGCTCCAGCGTCATCGTGGCAACGCTGTCGCCGTCATTGACGTCGCGCACCACGCCGACAAAGCTGGCGATTGCTCCTATTTTCGGATTGCCGCTGCGCATCGCGGTGATTTCGGCACTGATGTCGAAATCCTGCTCCTGTACGCGCACGTTCATCGCGACCCTAGCCTCCGGTGACCGGCGGAAAGAACGCCACTTCGTCGCCATCCGTCACCGCGGTATCCGCAGTCGCCACGGTCTGATTGACCGCAGCACGCAGATTGCGGCCTGCAGCCATTTCGACGGCCCAGGCCTCGCCGCGCTGCGCCAGGTACGCACGCAACGCACCCAG
>Ga0224505_10001265_pt1 | contig 16226 bp, 16 predicted proteins | sample SF_Jan12_sed_USG_FD_169102 | JGI IMG/M metagenome (GOLD analysis project Ga0224505, IMG submission 169102) | Sediment microbial communities from San Francisco Bay, California, United States - SF_Jan12_sed_USGS_4_1 | ecosystem: Environmental > Aquatic > Marine > Sediment | place: USA: California... | reverse complement strand
ACGTCCTCGGCGGCCTGGGCACTCGAGTCCGCGAGCTGGCGCACCTCGTCGGCCACCACGGCAAACCCCGCCCCTTGCTCCCCGGCCCGGGCCGCCTCGATGGCCGCGTTGAGGGCGAGCAGGTTGGTTTGCGACGCGATCCGCTTGATCAGGTCGACGAAGTCGTCGATCTGGATGGAGAGGCGGGCCAGCTCCTCGACTTGGGACGCGCTCTGCTCGACGACGCCCTGGACCCGTCCGAGCGTGGTCGCCGCCGCGCTCATGTCACGTTCGTGCACCGAGGCCAGCCGGTGAATGTCCTGTCCCAGTTGCGCCACGCGGCGGGCGACATCTGCGTTGGACGCCGCCGTCGCACCGACGCCGTCCATGCGCTGAAATCCTCCTTCCAGTCCGGCGGCTTGGCGTTCCGCACCCGTGGAGATCTCGACCATCGCCGTCGTAATCTCGCTCGACGTAGCCGCCAGCTCTTCGCTGACGGCGGAGAGGTCCTGGGCCGTGCCCGTCATCCGCTCGCTTTCGTCGCTGAGCCGGGTGACGATCTGGTGCAGCCGCGCCCCGACGCCCGCGAGGGCCGCACCGAGGTCGGCGAGTTCCTGGGGCATGTGGGTGAAATCGATCGCGACCGGGCGCAGATCCCCGCTTGCCAGGCGGCCCGCAGCATCGAGCATCAGGCGGACCGGGCGATCGACCGAACGGTACAGCGCGATCGCGATCCCACTGCCGATCACCGCGGTCGCGCCCAGGACGAGGAGCACGATGAGGAGGCGCCGCCGCGCCTCGCTGGCGAGGCGGGTGGCCGTCAGCTCGGAGCGAAGCGCCTGGGCCGCGTTGACCGTCCGGGCCTCACCGATCAACGCGTCGGCGGGAACCCGGGCCGTGGTGGCGGCGGCCAGCGCCTCCGCTGGGCGACCGAGGTCCGCGAGCGTGTGCGCGTAGTGGTAGGTCACCTCGACCTGGGCCTGCAAGGCCCCGAGTCGCGTTGCTGCCCGCTGTTCGGACGCATCGAGCTCGACGATCGAGGCGAGCCGGCGCTGGATGCGCACGACCTCGCCCGCCGCCTCCTGGAAGCCCTGGACGTCGGCGGGGTCGCCACTGTTGAGGTACTGCTCCGCGTGGCGGATCTCGTTGGTCACGGCGGAGGCCAGCCCGCTGCTGAGTCCGGAAACCCGCTGCAGCAGGCCGAGTTCTCGCGAAACCGCCTGATTGATGGCGGACAGAGCGCCGATCCCGATTATGGCCACCGGGATGAACCCCGCGGCCACGGCGATACCGGCCACGACGATGCGCCCGCGGAGGCTCCCGAGCAACGAGCGCAGGGTCATGATCCCTCAACCACCCGCAGCGCTCCGTTCCGAACGACCCCCATGACGGTGGACTTCTCGGGGACGTCGCCGTGCTCGTCGAACGCCACCCGACCGGTAACGCCGTCGTAGGCGGGCTTACTCGTGCCGACCCGGGCCAGGTAGTCCCGGATGTCCTCACGCCCCGTCCCGACCGCCTCGACCGCGCGCGCAATGAGGTGGACAGCGTCATACGCACCAGCGCCGCGGTGGTCGGGCAGGCGATTGCCCGAGGCGGTGCGGTAGGCCCGTACGAACGCGGCATTGGCGGCGCCCGGTGCCTCCGACAGGTACGCGGTCGAGATGAAGACCCCTTCCGCCGCGGCGCCGATCTGCTCGACACCCACGATGCCGTCTCCCCCGATGACCGGGAAGTCGAGACCCAGGGAGTCGCGCGTGGCGAGAATGCGCGCCGCCCCGGTCCGCGTTCCCGCGATGAGCAGGACATCCGCGCCGCCCCGGCGCCGGAGCCGCTCGAGATATGGACGAAAGCTCGGGAGGTCGTCGAGGTAGGGATCCAAGGTGACGACCTCCCCGCCAGCCCCGGTGAAGGCTTCGACGAACACGTCGCGCAGCCCACGGCCGTAGTCGTCGTTGATGTACAGGACGGCCGCACGCCGGGCACCAAGCCGCTCTTTGGCCCACGCGGCCAGGCGCACACCGTGGACCGCGTCGGCGGGGCAGACCCGGAACATCCAGGGGCCCGCGTCCGTCAGGAGCGGGCTCGATGCCGATGGCGATACCACGGCCACCGGCCTGGTGCCGCGGTAGGTCGGGGCGGCGGCAAGGGTGGCGCCGCTCGTGAGGTGACCGACCACCGCCACGACCGACGGGTCGGCCACGAGCTGCTGTGCAGCCGCCACTGCGCCCGCGGCTTGTCCTGAGTCATCTAGGACCACCAGCTCGACCGGGCGCCCGCGCAGGCCGCCGGCCGCGTTGATCTCCTCCACCGCAAGTTCCGCCGCGATCCGCATGGAGGTGGCGCGCGGCTCCGCGAACGGTCCCACGAGGCCAATCTTGATCGGCACGTCGTCGCCGCAGCCTGCCAGCAGGAGGGAGAGGCACAGAGCGCGCAGCGTGCGGAAGGATGACACCAGGGATCTCCACAAGGGGAATGCGGTCGCAAGAGTAGCGGTCGCTCCGGCTCGGGGCAATCTACTAACTTGCCGTCGATCCATGTCCGTCGTCGTCGAAGGTTTTGCCGAAGCCCTCCGGGCCCTCCTGGACGCCCCCACGCTCGAACGGGTCGAGGGGGTATGGCAACGCGACCGCATCGAAGAGCGTGGGTGGAAAGCCCTTGCGACGGTTGACCGATCGACCGATCCGTCCGTCGTGCCGCCGCTGGACGAGGCCGACGGCCTGCTGCTCCGCCTGCTCGACCGCCTGCCGCTGGTGGCGCACGGAGCGAGCGGCGCGCACTTCTTGACGTTCCGCATCCCGGCCCTCGAACGGCTCCAGCACGCCACTGCGGCGGCCCTGGTGGCACACCGATTCGGGACCGCGGGACTCGCGACCGTGGCCACGGACGCTCGGGCCCCGACTACGCGACGCTATCACGCCTTCCTGCTCCTCGCTCGGCTCCATGCCCACACGACATGGCCGCTGTTCGAACGCTATCTCGTCCCCGAAGCCCACCATGCGTTCCTAGGAGTCGCGGCGGAGGCTGCGCGGTACTACCCGAACGCGCACCCCGCCGGCCGGCTGGTGGCGCTGTTCGATGCCACGCGGCGTGACTTCCAGCTACGAGCGTTCCTCGGGCCCCGCTTGCTCGAGTCGTTGTTCGTGCTCGCCGACCCGGTGTCCGTGCCGCTGTGCCACGAGTTGGCGACGGCCGGTCACACGGACCCCGACCCCACGCGGTGCGAGGTGACCGTTGCGCTGGTCATCCTGCGCCGCCTCACTGGGGTGGTGCCCGTGAACAGCAAGTTCCCGGATGAGGCAGCCGCCGCGCCCCGGCTCGATCAAGCGGAGGTCGAGCTTGAGGCGGAGCGGGATGTCCTGCGGCCTGTGGTCGTGCTCTAGTGGAGCGGCCTCAGCGGAAGATCCGTCGGAGGATCGTCGGGCCGGCGTCGGCGACGGTGACCTCGAACAGCATCGCATTGCCGATCGGATCGTATTGTCCCCGCCACTCCGATTCATCGGACCAGGTGAACGTGATCCATCGCATCTCGCGATCCCACTCTCCGTAGGTCCATCCGCCGGCGGGCAAGCGCCGCCATCGTGCGGTACCGTCGGGGGTGATCACGAGCTCGGTCTCCACACCGTCCTCCGTCCCGAGCGGTCCACGCCACCGCCCGGTCAACGGGCGGGCGAGCGCGTTCTGGACCGCCATGGTCACGACCTCATCGACGGTTTGGAAGAGGAGCCGGTCGAGCACGAGGCGGTAGCGCCCCACCACCGACGTATCGCCGAAGGCCACGAGCGAATCGTAGGTGAGGCGGTAGTCGAGCGCGTGCTGGTCGTTCACCACCAGCATGGTGTCGCCGTAGAACTCGAGCTGCAGGGGGCGGCCGTGATGGATCCCCACCCAGCGATGTGTCAAGACGGAGTCCCGCTGCGCAAGGGCCGCGGTCGGGCTGATCGACAGAGTGGCGAGCAGGACGAGGAAACGCCGCATGGCTCCAAGGTATCCGGGCGCTCGCGCAACGTCCACGCACCGAACTATGGAGCGGTCCCCGGGGTAGTTATGTTGACTCCTTCATGTCTACTCCTGGCGAGGTCCGGGCTACGCGCGTCTTCACCGATCGGGGTGAGGCGCTCGGCCATTTCTTCCTGCGCGCGGCCGACGCTCCGCGGATCCTGGCCTATGAGGACGAGGTCGGGTGCCCGTTGCACAACGTGTTGGCCGCCCTCGAATGGACCATTGCCATCGGGATCCTGATGGAGACGGATTTCGTGCATGCGGCGCGGCTGGGAAGCGAATCCGCGGCGGCCATGGTCGAGCGCAGGCGCGACGAGCGCCGTGTGTTCGTCTACATGGGGCCGCGGATGGACGCCCCGCCCGCGGATCCCTACGAGGGCATGCTGCTCTACGACGAGCCCGGTGTCCGCGCTTTCGAATTCGGGCAGCGCGTGCACGCGCTGGCACATTTTCTTCGTGCCACGCAAGGCGCCGGCGTCGCGATCTCGGCACTATCAAAGCGCGCCCCCGAACTCCGCCACGTGCGCCGCTGGCTCGGAACGCTGTTCCATGGCCCGCGTGAGGAGGTGTCGAACCACATGTTGGCCGGGTGGTTCTCCGCTGGCGGCGCGGGGGTGCTCTTTGCGCCGCCCCGCCCGGGCGAGCCGTTCGTCTACGAGGAGGTCGGCCTCGAGTCATGAGATGGTTGCTGGGTCTTGTCTGGCTGGTGCTCGTGAGCCACCCCGCCGCGGGGCAGGTGGCGATGCCCGATTCGGCGACGAAAGCGGGGTACCGCCAGTTATTACTCGAACTCCGTGACACGGTCGGCGCGGTAGCGGCGCGCGGCAACGAATTCCGCCGCGACCTCCAGACGGTCGGTGAGACCACTGTGCTGTCTCGTGCCGCGCGACTCGAAGCCGCGTGCGTAGGCGCCCGACAGGCGCTTGATGAAGCGCGATCGGAGCTCGCGGCGGCGAAGTTCGCCGCCCACCATGCCGGCGTACGGGACACACTCGTCACGGCCATTGGCGCGCTCACCACCAGTCTCGAGCGTGACTGCCACCGGGGCCTCAGCCCCACCGGACCCGGCAGCCGCGCGGACACGCTCCGCGCCTGGGGCCCCAACCGCACGGCGCGTCTCACCCAAGCGATCAGTGGCTACCATGCCGCGGTTGGGCGGTTCGCTCGACGGCTTGGCATCGACCTCATCGTCCGCTGAGCGGCACGGACCACCGGGTTGTCCACTCCCGGCTGTTCACCGCATCAGAGTTTTCCTTTCGACAATTCCACAATCCGTGGAGAAACGGCGAAACGCCTTTGTGGGCGGTGATTTGCCCATCAACACGTAATGCACACGACGTGTGTAAACCGAAGAGAAATCGGCGCTTGCGCGGTTCTGGAGCGATTCTAGATTGACACTGTGGTCGTCGGGGGAAGGCCTGAGACTCGCTGTCTCGGACACGCCCTGAGTGACCGGTTCGAGCGGGAATTCCGGGGAGAGCGCCGACAATCAAGGGCTCAGGCGCTTGACGATCCGGGTGGCTACTCCGACTCGAACAGGTGGGGCCAGTTCGCGTGCCTCATCCATGCCGATGTAGCGCCTCGGCATGCCGTGCGAAGGGTCGCTCCGCGACGCGATCCGACTCGCAGCGCTCGCGCCGGCGAACCTCGCGGTCCGGCCAGACCGCTTGGGGATGGAAGCCGGAGCTCCTGGTCGCCCTACCGCGGACGGTTCAGTCCTTGCGGCGGTGGCAGGAAGAAGAACAGTGGGAGTCAATCCCCTGACTCCGGGTAACCGGTGCGGAGACGGCGGGCAGCTCGCGAGAGTTGGCCCGCCGTTTCGATTCTTTTGGACGGGATGACGGGATGACGGGATGGCGGGGCCGTCAGCGGCCGGCGGAGCGCAGAAGGCCGAAGCGGCCACGCGTAGTCTCGATGCGGAGTCTGTCGATCGTGGCAATCCGTTGCTGATTGATCGCGTAGAGGTCAGGCAGTATCCGCACCATGGAATCAACCTCTGCCAAGCTGCCGATGGCGCAGTTCAGGAATTGGTGGAGTTGCGCCCGCCCCCGACGGGCATTGCCTTCCGCGATGTTGTTCGAGACGGACCAGACCGCGCGCCGCAGCTGAGCGGCCACGACGAAGCGTTCCTCCGCGGGCAGTGCATGGGTGAGCGCGTAGATCTCCGCAATCAGGAGTTGCGCGGCCCGCCAAGCCGGGAGCTTCGTGTGCCCGTCCACGAGCACCCAGGGTAGCGGACTCCGACGCGAACGCGGGTACCATTCCCTTGCACACCCCGTCCATCCCGTCATCCCGTTATCCCGTTATCCCGTCTCCTCAATCTGGGCAGGTCCCCGTCACGCTCCCGCGCGGGATGCATCTCGACCCGCGGCTCCGATCCTCCGGGCAGGAGATGCCGTATCGAGTTGGCGTAGTACTCGAGCAGCGGACGCTGAGACGGCAGGATCACATAGCTGTCGCCCTCGCGGGCAACCAGGCGTCGCATGCGGAACGTACGCCACGCACGGTCCAGGATGGCCTCCGCGTCCTGGTCGGCGTGTAGCAGTTTGGCGGCACGCTCGAGCAGATACGTGCGGTATCCCTCGAGCCGCTCCCGCAGGTCGCGGTGGCGCACGAGTGTCTCACCGAAGGACAGGAGCGCGGCGGCGACGAGCGGGACCGGCGTCACCGGGATGACGTCTCCGATCCGGGCCAGCATGGTGTCGGCGAGTTCCTGCATGCGCGGGAGCCGCTCCTCCCGCGGAAGATCGAGCATGCCCGGGTGATCCACGAGCCATGAGCGGACGGAGAGCGGTGTACCGAAGTTCACCGCCACTCGCCCGTAGCGGCGCAGCCGCCCGGTGAACAGCCGCAGCGAGTTCCAGCCGGTGTAGTGCCCAACCCTGGCAAGTCGAGCACCGCGGCTCTTCGGTCGGACGCCTTCTTCCAACTCACGGATCAGCGAGCGGTCTTCGAGCACGCGGTCGTAGTTGATGCCGACGGGAACCAGCCAGATGTCGCGGTCGAACTCGGGTTCGCGGAGCGTGCGGGCGAGGTAGTCCAGCAAACCGATCTTGGCCGGACGCAGTGCGCCGTCGCGGGTGAGCCCGCCCTCGAGGAAGATCCCCTGCGTGACGCCGTTCCGCGTGATGAGCTGGAGGTACCGCTCCAGCACCGTGTGGTAGAGCGGCTCCCGATAGCGCCGACGGATGAAGTACGAGCCGAACGACTTGAACACGTACTCGAGGGGCCAGACGCGTGCCCACTCACCCACCGCGTAGCTGATGCTCACCCCCTGCGCGAGCACGTAGGCCACCACGACATAGTCGGCGTTGGATCGGTGGTTCATGAGGTATACCACCACGTCGCGTCGCGGGATCGCGTCGAGCCGAGGGCGATCGGCGTACGTGATGGACACGCGGTACAGCAGATTGATCAGGATGCGGGAGAGGTTGTAGCCGACCTTGTAGTACGACAGGACGTTGAAGAACGGCACGATCTCGCGGATGTAGGACTCGACCTGCGCACGCACCTGCGGCTCCGGCAGCCCGTGCTCCCGGCAGTGCGCGCGGATGGCGGCGTGGACCGTGTCGTCGAGCAGCAGTTCGTCCCGGATGACGGCGCGCCGCACGAGCTTGTACCGGTCGAGGCGGACCTGGAATCGGTGGACGGCGCGCAGCACGGCACGGCGGAACCAGACACGGATGGCCCCTCGGGTGCGACGGACGGCCCACAGGGTGATGGCGCCGGCGAGCAGCAGGGCAGCGGCGAGGAGGGTCCAGGCGAGGGGGGACACGGGGGATAGAGTGGGGGGGGATTGGGGTGGGGGCAAGCGAGGACGGGATGGATGGGATCACGGGATAGACGGGATCAACGGGATGGCGGCATGGCCCGCATGCTCCTGCGTCCCCTGGATCCCGGTCATGCCGTCATTCCGTCCATCCCGTCAGACAAAGCCTCACGGAGCCCGGGCTAGAGCGCCGGCTCCACCAACTCCCCGGTCTTCTCGTACTGATACGCCATCTGCTTGAGGCGAGCGATGCGTCGTGCCATGGGCGGGTGGGTCGCAAGCATATCGGCGACGAAGCCTTCCTTGCTCGTGAGACGGCGGCCCAGGGGATCGGCGATACAGAGGTGCGCGGTGCCGTGCTTGATGGATCTGGTGGGAGCGTCGGCGTGCTCGATCTTCTCGAGTGCCGACGCGAGTGCACCGGGATTGCGGGTGAACTGCGCGCCCGTGGCGTCCGCCAAATACTCGCGCTTCCGGCTCACCCCGAGGGCCAGCATGCGCGAGATGATGGGTGCCAGGATCACGGTGATGAGCCACAGGACGATGAGCACGATGGCGAGGCCGCCGGCGCCCCCGCCCTTCTTCCCGCCTCCGCCGGACCGGCTGCGGCCCCTCCCTCCAAACCGGAGGCCGCGCATCGTCACGTCGGAGATGATCGCGATGACGCCGACGAGCGCGGCGAGCAGCGTCATCAGGCGCACGTCGAGGTTGCGGACGTGCGCCATCTCGTGGGCGACCACACCCTGGATCTCATCGCGGGAGAGTGCATCCAACAGCCCCTTCGTCACGGCGAGATGGGCGGCCTTGGGATCGCTCCCGGTGGCGAACGCGTTGGGGTCGTTGTCGGGGATGATCCAGATGCGCGGCTTGGGGAGCCCGGAGGCAATCGCCATCTCCTCGACCACGTTGGCGAACTGGCGCTCCTCATCCGTCGAGGGCGTGATGAGCTCCCACGCGCCAGCCGCGCTCAGCACCTGCTGTGCGCCGCCGCGCCACGCGAACCAGGTCATGCCCAGACCGAGGATCGTCGCGGCGATGCCGATGAACGGGAACGTGTGCCGGTACTGCCCGGGCTCGGCGCCAGCCGACTGGAGATAGAGGATCCCGTCGGCACCGAACCCGATCCACGCGAAAAACAGAAGGAACACCGCCACCAGGATTGCCGACCGGCGCCGGTTCTGCCGCTGTTGCTCGAAGAGATTCGTGGTGCTCACGCCTTCGGCTTCATGGACAGGTCGACGACCGGCACCTCACGGTCCTTGGGCTCCTCGATCTCCCACAGTTCCACGGCCTCGGCCTTGGCCAGCCCGGCGACCAGGTTCCAAGGGAACTGCATTTGCTTCACGTTGTAGTCCGTCGCCGTGTCGTTGTAGAGTTGGCGGGCGAACGCCACCCGGTTCTCGGTGGAGGTCAGCTCTTCCTGGAGCTGCCCGATGTTCCCGGTGGCCTTGAGGTCGGGATAGCGCTCCACCACGACATTGAGCCGCGACAGTGCGGCGCCCAGGGCGGCCTCCGCACCGGCCAGGGCCTGGATTCCGCCCGTCGGCGACGCGTCGGCCTGGATCTTCACCGCGTGATTCCGCGCCTGGATGACGGCCTCGAGTGTCTCCTTCTCGAAGTCCATCGCGCCCTTCACGGCGTTGATCAGGTTGGGGATGAGGTCGTGCCGCCGCTTGAGCTGCACGTCAATCTGCTTCCACGCGTTGAGCGTCTGGCCCTTGAGGGCGATCAGGCGGTTGTACGCGCTGATGACGAAGCCCACGACGACGATCAGCAGGATCAGAAGAAGCCACTGCATGTGTCCGTACTCCGGCTGGAGGTTCGTGGACGCCCGGTAGCGCGTCCGCCCGACATCGACTCAATAGTGGGGAATCGCCCCTCCCGCGCAAGCGGGTGAGGGGACTATTCGGTGTGCCGGCTGTTGGCCAGCCGCTCAAGGGCGGCCCGCACTTCCGCCGCAACCGCCTGGCTCGGGAGCCCGGCGGCCGGATGCCCGGCCCGCAGGTGTACCTCGAGGCCGGCTTCGACCGCGATCCGGCGCCACGTATCGGCGCCCGTGGGGCGGACCGGTGCCGACTCGATGTGAAACGCGCGCCCGGCGTCCGCCACGCCCAACTCCTGGGGGTGCGGGAGGCGATCGCCCAAGGCGGCCGCGAGGCGCCGCTCGAGCACGTCGCCGGTGGCTTCGTGCAGCTCCCGCGCGATGGCCTCGAGCGTTGCGCCCTCCATCTGGCGCAGCTTGATCGTGAGGAGTTGCAGCAAATGCCGGTAGGAATAGGTCGCGGCGGGACCGCGTCCGTCCGGCGCATGCAACAGGCCGCGCGTGACGTAGAACCGCACCGCACGTTCCGACACGTCGTCGCGCGCGGTCGCCCCTACGGGCCGGACGCGGGTGCGCTCGAGGATCGCCGTGGTGGTCGCAGCGAGGTCGCGCAGGTTCCACGGCGCCAGCTGTCGGAACTCACGCAGGGCGAGCAGGGGATCGGGCGGCACGGGGGCAGTATGTCCGCCCGTCCATGCTCTCGGCAAGGTGTGGTCAGCGGCGGAACGATCCGGCAAGCGACGATCTGGTGACAGCGATTGCCGTCCGGTCCCCTAGCGTAGTGGCATGCGCCGTGGATTCACCCTCATCGAAGCCCTTGTCGTGCTCACGATTGCCGGCGTGCTGCTGGGGCTCCTGGTCCCACGGTGGGCCCTGTACCGGGACCGGCTGGCCGTCGGGCGGGCGACCGCGGAGGTCGCGAGCTTCTATCACACGGCGCGGTACGCGGCAATCCTCCGCGCCCAACGGGTCCGGATCGAATTCGCGGCGGCGAGCCTGCGCGCGGTCTACGAGGGGGTCACGGACTCCACGTTCCTGCTCCGGGCCGGTCCGGCCAGGCTCGGTGTCACGTTCGGGGTCTCCCGGACGACGATCCGGATCGCCCCCAACGGCATGGGCTACGGAGCCGCGAACACCCGCTTGGTGCTGAGCCGTGGGGCGGCCGCCGACACGCTCACGACGTCGCGCTTGGGGAGACTGAAGCGGTGGTGACCGGATGACAGGATGAGGGGACGAGGGGTGAAGCCACCCGGCTGGCCCATCCCGTCATCCCGTCGTCACCTTATCCCGTCCCGGTATGTCCCCAGCCACGTCGAGTGGGGGCCATACTCCGGCCGGTTGGCGGCCGTTTCAGCCGCGTAGTGCTCCAGGAAGGCCTGGTCAGCGCGACGGGCGGCAGAGGTATCCCCCCGGGCCCGCGCGGCGTCTGCTCGGAGCATGAAGGCGTACAGGTGGGTCGGGACCGTCTGGGCGAGCGTATCCGCCTGGGCGTCGGCTCCGTCCGGGTTGCCCGCGGCCACCTCCAGCAATCCCATGTGGAACCGCGCATCGGGGTCGAGCCCATCGAGCATGCCATAGGCGCGCAGCGCCATCGGGGCGAAGAACGCCGCCGAGTCGAGTTTCCCCGCTTCACGCGAGATCATGACGCGGTCGAACAGCCGGTCAGCAGCCTCCCGTGGGGAGAGCTGCGACAGGTCCACCGGCTCGGAGAGCTGCGCCGCCGCCGGAACCGGTGGCGGCACCGTGGCACCGGGCTTGAGCTGCACGATGGCCACCACCACTAAGACCACGATGACGGCACCGCCGACCAGGAACCAGGGGATACCGTCGGCGCGCGCGGCAGCCGCAGCTCCTCCGGCCGCCGGCGCACCGCAGGCGTGGCAGAACTTGGCGCTCCCGCTCAGGGCCGCGCCGCACGTGCTGCAAACCTGCTTGCCGAGCGCCGTACCGCATTCGCTGCAGAACTTGCCGCCGCTGGTGGCGCCGCATTTGGGACACTTCATGAAGGGCTCCGGAGAGTCGGGTCGCTGTGAGGCGCGAAATGTAATGAGGTCCGGGCGATCCGCGGGTTAGGGTGGGGTTGGCGAGGGTGTGGCGGGATCCTGCAATGGTCAGGATGGAACCGGTCCTCGCGGGATGTTCCGCTCCGCGCATCCTGCCGATCCCGCCTCATCCCGTTGTAGTTATCCCTCCACCGCATTAGTGTAGCGCCAATGTCCGAGCCCCCCCGCAAGAGCACCCGCTTCGATCCGCCCCTGAGCGAAATCCAGGCCCGCCAGATGGGCGAGCTGCAGCGTGGCGAGAGCCACTGGGATGTGCTCATCGAGTTCGCCCGCGACGAGGAAGTGGGTGTGCTCCGCGGCCGGATCCACTTCGTCTCCGGCGTCGTGCACCGCCTGTCCGGCTGGATCTTCCTCGAGTGGTCTGCGCGAGACATCGAAACGCGCTTCGCGGAGTTCTCCGCGCAGGAGCTCTGGAACCTGCTCGACTCGATCGCCTGACGGCGGTCCGCCTCTGCCGCTCCAGTCGCATACCAGCCCCGGATCGGCGGGATGACCAGGATCCACGAAATGTCACAACCGTGGATCCGAGTGTTGCGCAAATCATGCACTTTGTGAAGGAAATGAGCGTCATTTATGCAGGAAATCACACATTTCCGGCACGAAAGGTCTCATTCTTCTGCAAGTGTGACCGGAATTCCTTGACACCATGAACTTGCACGGGTAGCTTTCCGCGTCCCAAAGTCCCCACCCCTTCTTTCGTTCCGAGGAGAGCAACGTGCCGCCGAAGTCCGATGCCGCCGGGAAGCCGGCGCTGCGAGGTCGTGTGATCGATACCCGGGGTGCCGGGAAGGCCGAAATCCTGAAGCTCTGCAAGGACACGCAGGTCGACTTCCTCCGTCTGCAGTTCTCGGACGTCACGGGCGTGAACAAGAACGTCGAGGTGCCGCAGTCGCAATTCGAGAAGGCGTTGTCGGGCGAGGTGATGTTCGACGGTTCCTCGATCGAGGGTTTCGTCCGGATCGAAGAGAGCGATATGCTCCTCAAGCCGGACCTGGACACGTTCAAGATCCTCCCCTACGAGGACGAGGGAGGCCGGGTCGGCCGGCTCATCTGCGACATCTACCTCCCGGACGAGACGCCCTTTCCGGGGTGCCCGCGGCTCACGCTGAAAAAGCAGATCGACCGCGCGCGGAAGATGGGCTACCAGATGATGGCGGGCTGTGAGGCCGAGTTCTTCATCTTCCATCTCGACGAAGACGGTGAGCCGACCCTCCAGACGCACGACACGGGTGGCTACTTCGATCTGGCGCCGGTGGACAAGGCGGAACCGATCCGGCGGCTGATCATCGACGACCTCGTGCACTTGGGCTTCGAGGTCGAAGCCGGGCACCATGAGGTGGCGGTTGGCCAGCACGAGGTTGACTTCAAGTACGCCGACGCGATGGAGACGGCCGACAACATCGCGACCTTCCGCTTCATCGTCCGGAACGTGGCGTACCGAAACGGGTTCCTGGCCACGTTCATGCCGAAACCGATCTTCGGGCAGAACGGGTCCGGCATGCACACGCATCAGTCGCTCTTCAAGGGATCGAAGAACGCGTTCTACGACGAGAAGGCGGAGTGGCAGATCTCGAAGGTGGGGCTGAGTTACATCGCCGGCCTACTGGACCACGCCCGTGGGTTCTGCGCCATAACGAATCCGCTGGTGAACAGCTACAAGCGGCTCGTGCCCGGGTACGAAGCGCCGACGAACGTTGCGTGGAGCATGCGCAACCGTTCGCCGTTGATCCGGATTCCGGACCGTCGCGGGCAGGGTACCCGGTGTGAGCTGCGGATGCCCGATCCCTCCACGAACTCCTACCTCGCCCTCACCGTGATGCTCGCGGCCGGGCTCGACGGCATCGAGCGAAAGCTCACGCCGCCCGATCCCGTGAACAAGAACATCTTCACGATGAGCGACCGAGAGAAGCGTCGGCACAAGATCACCGAGCTGCCGCGCGACATGCACGAGGCGTTGGACACGCTGGAAAAGGACACCGTCGTGAACGACGCGCTCGGGTCCCACATCGTGGAGCGGTTCGTGGAAGCCAAACGCCAGGAGTGGATGCAGTACTCTGCGCAGGTGCACCAGTGGGAGTTGGAGCGGTACCTGGGCAAGTACTAGGGGAGGAGCGGGAGGAGCGCGGGCGGAGGGGCAGGAGGAGTGGTGACCTTCTGCCCCTTCTGCCGCTCCTCCCGGCAGCTATCTACCTTCCGTCCACCATGCAACGCACCGTTCCCTGACCGGCCTATCGTGCTGCGCGTCCTGTCCCCACGTGTCCCCCGCCCCTGGCTGATTGCGGCGCTCCTCGCCGGGCTCCCCGGCATCGCGCGCGCGCAGCACGTGATCATCGACTCCGTCGCCATCGAGACCTTCGACATCTTCCTCCCGGAGGAGGTCGAGGGGAACATCTTTGCGGGAATCATGAACGCGCTCCATGTGAAGACCCGACCGTCCGTGGTGCGCAAGGAACTGCTGTTCCGTGCAGGCGACGCTCTCGATGCACGGCGACTGGAGGAGACCGAGCGGAACCTGCGCCGGCGCGGGATCTTTCGGCGCGTCGTGATCGACACCGTCCGGGCCGACGGCAAGCTGGTGGCGCGGGTGTTCACCTCGGACGGCTGGACCACGAACATCGATTTCGGTCTGAGCTTCACTGGCAACACCGTTACCTGGCGTGCCGGCGCCATCGAGCAGAACGTGCTCGGCACCGGGCACGCCTTCGGCATCATCTACCGCGACGAACCGGACCGCAACGCGCTCCGCCTCCTGACCCAGATCAACCGACCATTCGGCACTCGGGCCGTCCTGTCCGGCTTCTATGACAACCTGAGTGACGGCAGCGCGGGTGCATGGTCCGCGGGAGTGCCGTTCCTGGCGCTGGAGCATCGTGTAGGGATCGAGCTTCCCGGTGAGGCGGCAAGCCGCCGCGTGCTCCAGTGGCGCGATGGGGATACGCTCGATGTCCGATGGCGCCGGGCGTTCGTGCAGCGCGCCGCCGTGGGGTGGGCGCCGAGCGCGAGCCCGGCCGGCTACCTGCGCGTGGGCCTGCTCGGCCAGATCCGGCAGGAGCAGTTCCTCCAGCTTGCCGATACGGGACTCGCCACGCCGGACAGTGTTTCGGCGGCGTTTGGTGTCTACGCGGACTTCTTCCGCCCACGGTTCCTCGAAGTCACGCACTACAACGGGTTTGCCCGCGAAGAGGACGTCGATATCGGGCTACGCGGGATTCTCCAGGTCTGGATAGCGCCCAAGGCGTTCGGCTATCGCGAGGGTGGCGTCGCACCGCTGCTCGAGGTGCAGACCGGGGTGGGTATCCCACAGGTGTTCGCGCGACTCCGCGCCCGGGCGCACGGCATGTTCACCGCGAGCGGCCTCGACTCCGGTCAGGTGTGGGGCGGACTGACGATCGCGTCGCGACTGATCCGGAGGCAGGCGACCGTCGTGCACGTCGAAGCCGGAGCCCAGAAGAACCCGGCGCCGGGGGCCCAGTTCGACATCGGCCATGGCCTCGGGCCCCGGGGATTCGAGCCCCACGCGTTCACCGGGACGCGGACCGCCTGGGGGGTCTTGGAGCACCGGATCTTTCTGTTTGACGCCCTTCTCAACCTGTTCGGCCTGGGCGTGGCCGGGTTCCTGGACTACGGCGGTGCGTGGTATGCGGATCAGCCCGCGCGCCTCGGTGGGAACGTCGGCCTCGGGCTCCGCATGGGGGGGACCACGTCCACCGGTCCCAACGTCGGCCGCTTCGACCTGGCCTATCGATTCGGTGATGGCTGGTCCGGCAACCGCTGGGTGGTGAGCTTCGGGCAGGCGTATGAGTTCTGAACGTTCGCCGTTGGCCGATGGCCGTGAGCCGAGCGTTCCCGAAACCGGGGGGCGACGACATACCCGGCGTCCAACGCTCGCGGCGACCAGCAGTTGACGATCGGCTATCGGCCCTCGGCTAACGCCGTCACCACGCTACCCGCACCGCCGTCCCGGACACACTCACCATCAACATGTTCCCCATCTGGCCCATCTGGATGGTCTCGTAGTCGAGGTCGACGCCGACGACGGCGTTCGCGCCGAGTTGCTCGGCGTCCGCGGTCATCTCAGCCACGGCCACAGCCCGTGCCTTGCGTAGCTCCTGCTCGTAGGCGGCGGAGCGGCCACCCACGATGTCACGGATGCCGGCGAAGAAGTCCTTGAAGATGTTCGCGCCGAGGATGGCCTCGCCGGTGACGAGTCCGAGGTATTCCACGATCTCGTAACCTTCGATGGATGGGGTCGTTGTGGTCAGCACGCCGTACTCCAGCCAGTTGAGGGTGTCCTAACCTAGGGCCTGGATGCCGCGTAGGGGAAGCGCGGCCGCTGTCGTGGTCACGCCGTCCGGGGCATATTGCACCCTCATGTTCGCTACCGAATTCTCGCTCACCCTGCCCGTCACCGAACCGGTGTTGATCTTCGCCCTGGCGATGGTGGCGTTCCTCATCGCGCCCCACCTGGTGGAACGATTCCGCGTGCCGGGCATGGTCGGGATCATCGTGGCCGGGGCCATCCTCGGGCCGCACGGCTTCAACGTCCTCGAGCGTGGCCAGACGATCGTCCTGCTCGGTGAGGTTGGACTGA
>Ga0224505_10001263_pt1 | contig 16242 bp, 17 predicted proteins | sample SF_Jan12_sed_USG_FD_169102 | JGI IMG/M metagenome (GOLD analysis project Ga0224505, IMG submission 169102) | Sediment microbial communities from San Francisco Bay, California, United States - SF_Jan12_sed_USGS_4_1 | ecosystem: Environmental > Aquatic > Marine > Sediment | place: USA: California... | reverse complement strand
GCGCGGGGTTGCGTGGCCCACCGCCTCGACACTGACAGACCACATCATACATGGCCTTTTCAACAGACCCAACCTGATTGCCCTTTTTTAATAGCGGTGTTATGCTGACGCCATGAACCAGAGCCTCGGACCCCTCGCCACCCCGCTGCTCACGTCGACCGACGAGGTGCGACTGGCCCGGCAGATCGAAGCGGGCAAGCAGGCGGACACCCGCATCCAGGGCGGCCTGGCCGAACCCGGCGATCGAGTCACGTCGGCCGTCGGACGGTCTGCACGCCAGCGCTTCATCGAGGCCAACATCGGCCTCGTGCTGCGCATCGCCGCCGGAACTCGAATCCCCGACCACGTCGATCGAGACGACGTGGTGCAGGACGGCATGCTCGGGCTCGAACGGGCCGTCGCGAAGTTCGACTGGCGCAAGGGCTACAAGTTCTCGACCTATGCCACGTGGTGGATTCGACAATCCATCCAGCGGGGGATGGAGAACACGCTGAGCACCGTCCGCATCCCCGCCCACCGCACCAGCGAACTCCGCGGCGCAGCGGATCGAGACAGTGGGATCAGCGACCGTTCTCCGGCCCTGGCCGCGGCCGCCGCGCTCGCACACGTCGACTCGATCCATCGCCGCGTCGGTTCGACGAACCGGTCGGTCGGCGATCTGATCCCCGACGAGCGAGGCCACCCCGACCGCGAGGTCGAGGCGAGAGCCGACCGCGAAGCGATCGCGGCGATGATCGCCCAACTCGATCCCACCACGGCCCGGGTGGTGGTGGCTCGATTCGGCCTCGACGGGGCCGAGCCGGCCACCTTCGCGGCCATCGGCGCCGAGCTCGGCGTCAGTCCCGAAGCGGTACGGCGTCGCGTCATGCGGGCCCTCGACCGCCTGCGGCCGATGGCCGAGCAACTCGTGGTGGCCGACAACAGCGCCGTGCTCGCGGCCTGATCTGAGACCCGGAGCGACAGACCGCGTGCAGATCACCGACCCCGGAAGGACGTGAACCTTCCGCCATGGACCCGTGACGGGCGTACTCACCTTCCTGGGCGGGCTGGCCGGCCTGCTGGCTGCGGGCCACCTGGTGATCCGCCAGGCCTCGAGATTGGGCATCCGGATGGGCCTCTCACCCATGGTGATCGGGCTCACGATCGTAGCTGCGGGCACGTCGGCCCCAGAGCTCGCGGTGGTGGTACAAGCCATTGCGGCCGACGACACCGAGCTCGCCGTCGGAAGCATCATCGGCTCCAACATCGCCAACGTGCTGCTCGTTCTCGGGTTGGCCGCCACACTCGGAGCCATCTACGTCCGCTCCCGCGCCGTGCGCGTCGACATACCGGTGATGATCGCCGCGTCGGCGCTGTTCCTCGTGTTCGCGCTCGACGGCGTGATCGGGCGGGCCGACGGCCTGGTCCTGTCCATCGGACTGGTCGTGTTCGTCGGGTGGACACTGCGGGCGGCCGGTGCCGGCCGCCCGACCACCGAGCCCGACCAGAGCGAGGACACCCCGCCACCGTCGGTCGTGCCCACGATCGCCGGGCTCGTCGCGGGCATCGGCACGCTCGCCGTCGCTTCTCCGTTCGTCGTGCGCGGGGCCGAGGACATCGCCTCGTCGCTCGGCGTTCCCGAGCTGATCGTGGGACTCACCGTGGTCGCCCTGGGTACGTCGGCCCCAGAGATCGTCACGACACTCGTCGCCGCCGCGCAGGGCCACCGCGACCTCGCCGTGGGCAACGTCGTCGGGTCCAACATCTTCAACATCTTGCTGGTGCTCGGCGCCACGGCTCTGTTCGCGCCGTCCGGCATCGCCGTCTCCGACGATGCGCTGGGACTGGACCTCCCGATCCTGCTGGCTTCGGCGGTGGCCTGCCTCCCCATCGTCGCCGTCGATCACCGCCTGAACCGGTGGGAGGGCGGCCTCTTCCTCGCCTACTACGCGGCCTATCTCAGCTTCCTCGTCCTGGACGCCACCGGTCACCGGGCCAAGGACCCCTTCGCCCTGGTGATGGTGGTGTTCGTGATCCCGCTCACCGTCATCACGGTGGCCACGATCATGCTCCGCCAGCGAAAGCGTCTCCGAACGACTACCAGTAAAGAGGGTTGTTTAGATAGGCATGTTCAATAAGGTGTGTCAGAGGAGGTTCGATGTCATGATGACACTCACCCGACAACCCCCGGCCGTGCGTGATCAGCTCGAACGACTGACGGCCGATGCCCGCCGCTTGTGGGACCGAGAGCCGGGCGCGCTCCCCGAGCATCGAGAAGAGCTGCTGTCCGAGCTCACGGCCGTCGACCTCGATCTCGAGCGCCTCGGCCTGCGATCCCGTTGCACCCCATTCGATCGTCGGGACCTCGACGAGTTGTCGGCCTGTGCACATCGCCTGAACCGGCTCCGACGTCACTGGGCCCTCGACGCCTGACCCAATCCAGGAGGAACCGAGATGCTCCATGCCGCTGCCGTCATCAGAACCCGGCAGGCCGCCCGCGACCGCCGCGGGCCCCAGCCATGCCCCCGTCACACTCATCCGCTCCCGAGCCGACCGCGATGGTGGAGGCGCCCGTCCTTCGGCCGCCGCCATCGCACCCACGACCGAACGCCCGGCGCAGCGATGAGCAGCGGGGGCGACCCGATCGGGCACCCCTGGGCCGGTGCGTCGTGAGCGTCATCATCCTGTTGAGCTGGATGCTGAGCGGCATCGTGCTGTCCGTCGCCCTGGCCCGACCAGCCGAGCCGCCGTGGGCCGGCGCACCGATGGCGGCGTTTCTGGGACCGTTCTGGCTGTGCGTGACCCTGGACCAACGGACGACCGGGCCCGGGCGGGTCACCACCTGGGGCGGGTCGTGACGCCGGCAACCGTGCTCGACGACCGCCGAGCGCCCTGGACGTTCCTGACCAACCACGGACACGTCTTGTTGGCCCTGTATCGCAACCCGGACCTGCGCCAGCGCGAGATCGCCTCGCTCGTTGGCATCACCGAAGGCGCGGTACAGCGCATCCTCCACGAACTGGAGCAGTCGGGTTACGTCGAGACCCAAAGGGTGGGGCGATGCAACCACTACGTGCTCCACCCCGAGGGCGGACTCCGCCACCGACTGGAGGCCGGGCGCAGCGTGGGCGAGCTGTTCGCACCGCTCGTACCCGATCCGGCTCCGTCCCGCCCGCCCGACCCGCTGCCGGCGGCGAACCCGCGGTAGAGGCCTCGGCCTTCCTTCGTAGTCTGACGAACCGGTCCCCCAGCGCGACGGGCATTCAGAGAAGGGCTTACACCGATAGGTATGATTCGATGATGGATTCGTGGGCGCCCGACACAAGACCGGCATCGTGGACGTTCCTCACCAACCATGCGCACGTCCTGATCGCCATCGATCGGAACCCGGAGCTCCGCCAACGTGACATCAGCGATGCCGTGGGCATCACGGTGGGCGCCGTCCAGAAGATCATCCACGAGCTCGAGCTCGGCGGCTACCTCCACCACGAGCGAGTCGGCCGCCGCAACCGCTACCAGGTCAACCGCGAACGGCCCCTGCGCCACCCCTTGGAAGAGCACCACACGGTGGGTGACCTGCTGCGATCGCTCGATGTGTGAGCGCCGCGTGACCCATCCCCAGCGGCGGGTCTCGATTGAGAACGAGTCCCACTTTCAGCGAGTCCGCCCTATCATTGGGAGTCGTTCTCGATCGTAGAGGCCAGCCCGGTGTCCCGACCCGCACACGCATCGCCCAGCATCGTCAGCGGACTGATCGCGTTGACCGTGCTCTCGCTGGCCGCCGGGGCGTGTGGCAGTGACGAGGCCGCCCCGGGCGCCTCGGGCCCCACCATCATCGCCACGACATCCATCTGGGCCGACGTGGCCAACAACGTCGCCTGTGACCCGTCGGCCGCCGTCCAGGCCGTGATACCCGCAGGCGGCGATCCTCATGCCTTCGAACCGTCCCTGTCCGATCGTGGAGCCATGGAGGACGCGGCCCTCGTCGTGGCCAACGGCTTGGACCTCGAGCAGGGCCTGAGTGACACGCTCGATGCCCTCGACACGCCGGTGCTGCGCATGGCCGACGAGATCGCGCCCGACACCGGCGACCCACACGTGTGGTTCGACCCGGTCCGGGTGTCGGCTGCGCTCCCCGCGCTGGCCGAGTCGCTGGTGGGTGCCGCCGATCTCGACGTCGCGGCGGTCGATGACTGTCTCACCGACTACCAGGAGGAGCTGGCGTCGATCGACACCGAGATCACCGCCATCCTGGCCGCAATCGACCCGGCCCGGCGCAAGCTGGTGACCAGTCATGATTCGCTGGCCTACTTCGCCGACCGATACGGATTCGAGATCGTCGGCACCGTCGTCGCCTCGTCGTCCACGCTGGCCGAGACCAATCCGGCCCAGCTCGAGGACCTGGCCCGGGTGGTCGAACGGGAGGCGGTGACCGCCATCTTCGTCGACCGCGACCAGTCCGCCGATGCCGCCATCGCCCTGGCCGATCGGGTGGGTGACGTCGAGGTGGTGACGCTACGGACCGGCACGCTCGGCGAAGCCGGCAGCGGGGCCGACACCTACCTCGGGTTTCTCCGCACCAACGCCCAACTCATCGCCGACGCCCTCGGCTGACGGTGTTCGAATCGAGCTCGCCGTGACCTTCCTCACCAACCCGATCGACTGGTGGATCGATCCCTTCACGGCCAACGAGTTCATGCGCAATGCGCTGTGGGCCGGTTTGCTGGCCGTCCTCGCCACCTCGGTGGTGGGCACATGGGTCGTGCTACGGGGCATGAGCTTCCTGGGTGATGCCCTCGCCCATGGCGTGCTCCCCGGCATCGCCATCGCCTTCGTCGTCGGCGGCAACCTCACGGTCGGGGCGCTGGTGGCCGCCTTGGCCATGGTCGCCGGCATCAACGTCATCCGCACCTACTCCCCGCTGCCCGACGACACGGCCATCGGCGTCCTCTTCGTGGGGTTCCTGGCCCTTGCCGTGGTGATCATGTCCAGTCAGTCGGGCTCGTACACCGGTGACCTCAACCGGTTCCTGTTCGGTTCCATCACCGGTGTCGACGACACCGACCTCATTCGCCAGGCCATCGCCGCAGCCATCTCGATCGGCGGGGTGACCGTGTTCTACCGCGCGTTCCTGGTGATGACGTTCGACGAGACGCTGGCCCGGCTGTTGGGCCTGCACCCCCGGCTGGCCCACGCCGTCCTGCTGGCCCTGCTCGCCGTTTCGATCGTCGCCTCGTTCGAGGCGGTGGGCAACCTCTTGGTGTTCGCCTTCCTGATCGCTCCGCCGGCCACGGCCACCCTCCTGGTTCGCCGGGTGCCCCTCATCATGGTGACGGCGAGCGGGCTGGGCGCGCTGGCGGTCGTCGCGGGGCTGCTCGTCAGCTACCACCACGACACCGCGGCCGGGGCCACCATGGCTCTCGCCGCCGTCACCATCTTCCTTCTGGCCCTGTGCGGCCACGCCGTCGGGGCGGCCCACCAGCGGCGCACCGGCAGCCTCGCCGACCCCGATCCGGTCCCACACACCGACACCTCCCCGCACTCGGCCCGGTAGCGAGGCGCGGCCGATCGGGAATCTCTTCCAATCCGTCGGGGCTGCTCGTGCCGATCCCGACGGTCGCGTCCGCACCATCGTCGACCTCGCCGGGAACCCCGCCGGGTGGGGTCTCCATCGAGCCCGAGTCAGGGTCTCCGCAACCCACCGGCGACATCCTCTTCGTGGCCGAGGTCTGACCCCTTCCGGTACGGAGTGCGCACAAGGTTCCAGGCCGCACCATGATGGCTCCAACTGCGAGAGGAGCGCCGAGTGCAGCTGGGAATGGTCGGCTTGGGTCGGATGGGGGCGAACATCGTGCGTCGCCTCCACGAACAGGGTCACATATGCGTCGGCTACGACCGGGACCCGACGGCGGTCGCCGCCCTGCGCGCAGAGGGGATCACCGCGACGGACTCCACGGCCGAACTGGTCGAGGCGTTGGACGCGCCGCGCAACATCTGGGTGATGGTGCCCGCCGCGCTCGTGGACCGGGTGATCGATGAGCTGACACCGCTGCTCGGCCCGGGCGATCTGATCGTCGACGGCGGGAACTCCCGCTGGGCGGACGACCTGGCCCGAGCCGCCCGCCTCCAGACCCAGGACATCCACTACATCGACGTGGGTACGAGTGGGGGTGTCTTCGGGCTGGAGCGCGGCTTCTGCCTGATGGTGGGCGGAGAGACCGAAGCAGTGGGGCGCCTCGAGCCCGTCTTCGCCAGCCTGGCCCCTGGCATCGATGCGGCCGACCGCACCATCGGCCGCCACGGTCCGCCCGAACCGGGCGAGGTCGGCTGGCTCCACTGCGGACCAGCCGGCGCCGGTCACTTCGTGAAGATGGTCCACAACGGGATCGAATACGGCATGATGGCCGCCCTGGCCGAGGGCCTGGCCATCCTGGATCAGGCCGACCTCGGCCGCGACGATCATCGCCATGACGCCGAGACGGCGCCGCTCGTGCACCCCGAGCGCTACCGGTATCAGCTCGATCCCGCGGCCATCACCGAGCTGTGGCGCCGGGGCAGCGTCATCAGCTCGTGGCTGGTCGACCTCACTGCCAAGGCGTTGGCCGCCGACCCCGACCTCGAGGCGTTCGAGGGACGGGTCGCGGACTCGGGCGAGGGGCGCTGGACGGTGGAGGCCGCCGTGGACCTCGGCGTCCCCGCCCACATCATCACCGCCTCGTTGTACCAGCGCTTCGCCAGCCGAGGCCGAGCCGACTTCGCCGACCGGGCCCTGTCGGCCATGCGCCGGGAGTTCGGCGGTCATCAGGAGCCCACCGAGCCGTGAGCGCACCCCGAGCCGACGCGCTCATCCTGTTCGGCGTCACCGGCGACCTCACCCGCCGCAAGCTGCTGCCCGCGCTGCTGGCCCTGGACCAGGCGGGCCGATTGGACCTGCCAGTGGTGGGGGTGGCTCGATCCGACTGGGACACCGACACCCTCCGCGACCACGTCCGATCGGCCCTCGAGGGCCAGGATCCCGCAGCCGTGGCGCAGTTGGCCGGCCGCTTCACTTACGTGCGGGGCGAGTACACGGCCCCCGCCACCTTCACCCGGCTGCACGAGGAGCTGGACGGGGCCCGGCACCCCGCGGCGTACCTCGCCGTCCCCCCCACGCTCTTCGACGAGGTTGCCGCTGGACTGGCGTCGGTGGGGATGAGCGAAGGGGGCCGCATCGTGGTCGAGAAGCCCTTCGGTCGCGACCTGTCCTCGGCCATCGAGCTCAACGCCATCCTCCACAAGCACTACGACGAGCGCGACATCTTCCGGATCGACCACTTCCTCGGCAAGGAACCGGTCCAGAACCTCCTGGTCTTCCGCTTCGCCAACTCGATCCTCGAGCCGGTCTGGAACCGCCACCACATCGCGTCGGTTCGGATCACCATGGCCGAGTCGTTCGGCATCGAGGGACGGGGACGGTTCTACGACGGGGTCGGCGCGGTCCGTGATGTCATGCAGAACCACCTCCTGCAGATGGTGTCGCTGCTGGCCATGGAGCCGCCGGTGTCCGATGACCCCGACGCCCTCCGGGACGAGAAGGTGAAGGTGCTGCGGGCCATGCGGCCGGTCGACCCGGCCGACGTGGTGCGCGGCCAGTACCGCGGCTACCGGGACGAGGACGGGGTGGCTGCCGACTCCGACACCGAGACCTTCGCCGCGCTGTCGCTGAAGATCGACACATGGCGATGGGCCGGCGTGCCGTTCTGCATTCGCGCGGGCAAGGGAATGGCCCAGACGGTGACCGAGGCCGAGATCGAGTTCGAGCGCCCCCCGCATCTGCTCTTCTCCAACGAGACGCGCGTGGCCCAGCCCAATCGGCTGCGATTCCGCATGAAGCCCGACAACGCCATCTCGCTGACCGTGCAGGCCAAGCGGCCCGGACCCGACATGACCAGCCGGCCCATCGACCTCACCGTCGACAACGCCGCCGAGGGCGACCATGGCGACGATGCCTACGAACGACTGTTGGGCGATGCCATCGCCGGCGACCCGCGCCTGTTCGCCCGCCAGGACGGGGTGGAGGAGGCATGGCGGGTGGTGGAACCGCTGCTCGCCGCTCCCCGACCGGCGCTGCCCTATGACCTCGGATCGTGGGGACCTCAGGAAGCCGACACGGTGCTCCCCGGCGACAGCTGCTGGTCGGCCGAGAACCTCTGCTGGGGCTGAAGGTGGAACTGACGGTCACCCGAGACGTCGACGTCATGGCCGATGTCGCTTCAGCCATGGCCGCCATCGTCCTGCGTTGGACGCTGGCGAGCGGCCCCACGGCATCGCTCGCCCTCAGCGGCGGGCGGACGCCGCGACCCATGCTCGAGCGGCTGGCCGAGGAGTCCGACATCGACTGGGCTCGAGTGGTGGTGTTCCAGGTCGACGAGCGGTTGGCTCCGCTCGGCCACGTCGACCGCAACCTGACCATGCTCGAGGATGCCCTGTTGTCTCGGGTACCCGCCACGGTTCACCCCATGCCGGTGGGCGGCGACCCCGACCGCGACGCCGAGGCCTATGCCGCGCTCCTCCCCGCCGCCCTGGACCTGGTGGTGCTCGGCCTGGGCGCCGACGGTCACACGGCGTCGCTCCTGCCCGGCGATGGTGCGGCGAGCCAGGTCGACCAGTCCGTGGCCGTCAGCGGCGAGTACCAGGGCCGTCGCCGCCTGACCCTCACGGCACCCACGCTCAGCAGGGCTGACCACAAGCTCTGGCTGGTCACCGGACCGGACAAGCGACATGCGTTGGACCTTCTCATGAAGGGCGACCCCTCGATCCCGGCCACACTGGTGTCGGTCGAGGGTGCCCGGGTGGTGACCGACCGGTACGCCGTGTTGGGCGCCGACTGAACCCGATCAGATCTCACGGCGCACCGCCTCGGCCGTTCGTCGCCCGGAAGCCATTGCCCCGTTGATGGAGGGGTCGGCACGATGATCGCCGGCGATCCAGACACCCGACGGGAGTCGGGGTGACTGCGGCCCGACGGCGCCGATGGGCAGGGCCGGCTGCGCTCGTTGGATGCGATCGACCCGGAGGGTCTCCCAGTCGTCGATGCCGGCGAACCACGACCGCAGCTGTTGCTCGATGGCGTCCGCCGTGTGATCGCCCACACCCGGCGCCGAGGCCACCACCAGATGCCGACCGGGTGGCGCGTAACACGGGCTGACCGCGCTCATGACGGCCATGTTGGACAGCGCTCCCCGACCGGTTCCGTCCAGGAGGATGACGGGGTCTTCCACGGGTGGCTGTCGGGTCGTGAACCACACGCTCGTGACACCGTTCCAGCCGTGCTCTGCGCTGCCCACCAGCGTGGCCGCCGCGGACATGTCGGTGGCCACGATCACGGCCTCGGCGCCGATCGATCGCCCCGATGCCAGCTCGATCCGATCGGGGGACACCTTCGCAACAGGGGCCTGGAGGTGCACGCGATCGCCGAGGGGTGCGGCCAGTTGCTCACCGATGGCGCCCATGCCCATGGCCGGAACGGCCGCGTCACCCTCGGAGAGCATGCGAAAGACGAACTCGAGGGTTCGGCTGGACCCGGCCAGCCGGGGATCGAGGGTGATGCCCGAGAAGAGGGGTACGAAGAACCGCTCGATCATCGTCGTCGAGAATCCAGCGCGCTCGAGGCGGGTCCGAGCGCTGCTGGGCGAGCGCCGCCACAGATCCTCGACCTCGTCCCGGCGAACACGACGGCGCAGACGCAGGACCCGAACCTTGTCGGCCAGCGACCCCACACCGGCACGCAGCGTGGGCAGCAGGTCTCCCGGCCGCCGGAGCGGGTCGCCCAGTCGTTCGAAACCGTGGTCGGTACGAATCAGCGCACCGGGTTGGAACGGGCGCAGGTCCAGCGCCTGGTAGTCGAGCAGACGCTGGGCTTCGGGATAGGCGGTGAGCAGCACCTGGAAGCCCCGATCCAGGGCGAAGCCGCCGACCCGGTCGGTGCGCACCCGCCCCCCGACCCCGTCCGACGCCTCGAAGACGACGACGTCACGACCGTGGTCGAGCAGCGTTCGGGCGGCGGACAGGCCGGCCATCCCCGCACCGATCACGGCGACCTCTATTTGCTCGCTCATCGGTCGACCCCGCCGTCGGGGTCGGGCCCGGCGAGCGGTGGGCTGAGATCGATCGGCCGCGGACCCGGTGATCCGCTGCCTGCCGAATGATCGACGTCGCCGTGTTCAGAGTTGGCCGGCATCGAGCGCCTCCAGCACCTCGCGGGCCCGCTCACGCACGTCGGGAAGATCACCGAGCCGGCGCAGGCCACCCAGCGGACGGGCCATGCGGTGGTTCGCCGACAGCCCAACCTGGTTGCGGGCGAGGAAGTCCCAGTAGAGCGTGGTGAACGGGCAGGCATCGGCCCCGACCCGCCGACGGGGGTCGAAGCGGCACGACGAACAATGGTCGCTCATCCGATTGATGTACGCCCCGCCCGACGCGTAGGGCTTGGTGGCCATCCTCCCGCCGTCGGCATAGAGCGCCATACCGAGCACATTGGGCAGCATCACCCATTCGGCACCGTCGACGAAGCTGGCCCACATCCAGTCGGTCATGGCCCGCGGATCGACGCCGGCGGTGAGCGCCAGATTGCCGAGCACCATCAGCCGCTCGATGTGATGGGCATAGCCGCGTTCGTGGACGTGGTGGGCCACTGATGCGACACACCGCATCTCCGTGGTGGCCTCACCGGTGAACGCCGGCGGCACCGGTCTGGTGGCCCCGAGGTGGTTGTGCGTTCGGTAGTCGGGCATCCACAGCCAGTAGAGCCCCCACACGTACTCCCGCCAGCCCATCACCTGGCGCACGAAGCCCTCGACGCTGTTCAGTCGGGCCTCACCTCGACGGTAGGCGGACTCGGCCGCCTCGATCACCTCGGCCGGGCGCAGGAGACCCAGGTTGAGCGAGCTGGACAATGCCGAGTGGGCCAGCTTCCACTCCGAGGCCAGCATGGCGTCCTCGTGAGGACCGAAACGATCCAGACCCCCGCGGATGAATTCGTCGAGCCGGGTGAGCGCCTGCCCGCGGGTGACCGGCCACCACCCATCGGGATCGGCGCCCCATCCTTCGGGTAGGCGGGCCAGCACGGCCCGGTCGGTGTCGTCGAGGAGGAACCGGGTCATGGGCGGCCAGTCCCGACCGTCGGTCGGTGGTCGTTCCCGGTTGTCGTGGTCGAAGTTCCAACGACCCCCAGCCGGCTCGTGGCCATCCATCAGCACATCGAGCCGACGGCGCTGCCAGCGGTAGAAGTCCTCCATCCTCAGCTCGGCACGATCGGCCGCCCACTCACCGAAGGCGTCGTAGTGGCAGAGGAACTGGTTGTTGGGGACCACCTCGACGTCGAGCTCGCGCAATCGTCGGCGGCCGGTCCAGCTCATGGGTTCCATGGCGATCACTCGATCGACCGCGTGTTGCTCCACGTGGCGCTGCAGGCCATCGGTCAATGTGTCGGCCGGCCGGTAGTCGACCTCGAAGCCTTCGTCGCGGAGCTCATCGGCGAAGTGGGCCATGGCCGACACGACCAGGTGGGATCGTTGGCGATGCCACCGCTTGGACCGGAGCTTGGCCGTGCTCTCGACGAACAGCACCCGGCAGTCCCCGGGTCCACGCTCGGCCAGCGACGCGACGTGTCGGTGCAGTTGATCGCCCAACACCCAGACCGTGGGACGGGAGGCCATCAGTCAGCCGGGGGGCGGGCCCGCGGCCTCGACCAACCGCTCGGCCAGGCGACGCCAGATCACCTTGTGGATCGGGAGCAGAGTCCACCAGTACAGGCGGCCGGAGATCCCCCGCGGGTGAAATCGGGCCAGCTGGGCCAGTCGGGTCGCTCCGTCGGGGTCGGTGGACACCCGCCATTCGAGCCACGCCTCCCCGGGCACCTTCATCTCGGCTCGCAGCCGCAGTACGCACGGCGGGTCGTGTTCCTCGACCCGGAAGAAGTCGAGGGCGTCACCCACCCGCAACTGGTCCGGGTGACGACGGCCCCGGCGCATCCCGACCCCGCCGACCAGCTTGTCGCTCCAGCCCCGAAGTGCCCAGAGGGGCCGAGCCACATACCAGCCACGCGTCCCGCCGACCCCGGCCACGGCGGCGAACACCGCTTCCGGCGACTTCGAGGTGGTCACCTCCTGACGGTCCTGGTACACGGTCCCACCCGCCCAATCGGGATCCTGCGGCATGGGTGAGGCCGGTGTGCGGTCGGGCGAGCTGTCGATCCAGCTGGTCTCGATCTGGAGGTCCTGCACCATGGACAGCGCCCGGGCGATGGCTTGGTCGATCGGGAACGGATCGTGGGGGATGAAGCGACGGACATCGCGGTCGGGATGCACCACCACATCGTTGATGAGACTGTCCACCAACGGGCGAGCCAGCCCGTAGGGCAACGGCGTGACCAGGTTGATCCAATGGGAGGACAGTCGAGGCGTGAGGAGCGGGACCGGGACGATCAACCGGCGTGACAGGCCGGCAGCCCGGGCATAGCTGTCCATCATCTCGCGGTAGGTCAGCACAGTCGGTCCGCCGATCTCGAGGATCTCGCCGGCCGTGTCGGGGCGCTCGATCACCGCCACCAGGTAGTACAGGACGTCGGCGATGGCGATGGGCTGGCACCTGGTGCGGGTGACCCAGCGGGGGCACACCATCGCCGGCAGCACCTCGGCCAGGTGACGCAGCATCTCGAACGACGCACTGCCGGATCCGATGATGACCGCGGCCCGCAGCTCCGTGACGGCCACCGCGCCGTCGGCGAGGATGCGGCCGACCTCGTGACGGCTGGCCAGGTGGTCCGACAGCTCGTCCGGATCGTCCTCGCCCAGGCCGCCGAGGTACACGATGCGGTTCACTCCTGCCGCTTGGGCGGCGCGGCGGGTGTTCTCGGCGCCGACTCGATCGGTGTGCTCGAAGTCATCGGCCTTGCCCATCGCGTGCACCAGGTAGAAGACCACCTCGATGCCCTCGAACGCCCGGTCGAGCGAAGCCCGGTCGAGCACGTCGGCCTCGACCACATCGACCTCGGAGCGCCACTCCACGCCTTCGAGGCGGTCCGGCGTGCGAGCCACACAGCGCACCTCGTGGCCGGCTTCGACGAGATCGGGTACCAGTCGGCCGCCCACGTAGCCCGTGGCGCCGATGACGGCGATCTTCACGACGCCGCCAGGACGGACGCGGCCAGGCGATCCAGCCGCACCAGCGCCCGGCGGCAGATCGCGAGATAGGGCGCGACGACGATCGGTACGCCGAAGCTCACCCGGCAGTGTCCGTCATCGATCTCTTCGACCAGGTGGTCGGTGGCGGTGACCCCGGCCACCCGCCAGGCCCACCGCCGACCAGCTTCGAAGTCGGTGATGATGAACGGCAAGGACACTCCCAACGCCGTGTGTACCGAGCCCTCGGCTCCAGCCCGGACCCCGTCGGCCCGTAGCTCGGCCGAGCGAACCGACGGACCCCACTCGGGCCATCGGTCGGGATCGGTGAGCAGGTCCCACACGACCGGCCCGGGAGCGGCGACCTCGGCTGATATCCAGACCATCCTCACGACGGTGACCCCGTGGCGGCATGGGGGGCCGAAACGGCGAAGACCGAGCTGGGAAGGTCACGGTCGCCACGCTCGAGACCATCGCAGATCACCTCGGCCACTCGCTCGGGGGCCAGGCCGGCACCCATCTTGGGCGCGACTCCTTCGATCGATCGCCGGGCCAGCCCGGTTTCGGTATGAGGGGGACGAGCGTCGATGACTCGGATGTGTCGACGACGGGCCTCTCGGGCGAAGCCTTCGTCGAAACTGCGCAGAGCGGCCTTCGAGGCCCCGTAGACCGCCATGCCCGGAAGGTTCTGCTCGGCGATGACCCCGGAGATGTTCACGATGGCGGCGCCGGGCGAGAGGTGCTCGAGGGCCGCCTGGGCCAGGAAGATGGGCACGAAGGTGTTGGTGAGGAACAGCTCCTCCATGGCATCGACCGACAACTCCTCGACGACGCCGAAGGCGACCACACCGACCGCGTTCACCACCGCATCGATTCGGTCGCCGCCGTGCGCGAGAGCCGCGTCGACCGCGGCACGACAGCCTTCGGGGCTTCGAAGGTCAGCGGCCAGCCGGGCGCCCGGTGTGGGCAGACGGTCGAGGGATGCTTGTCGGCGGGCAACCAGCGTGAGCGTGGCCCCACGCCGATGGAGCTCATCGGCCACCGCCGAACCGATGCCGCCGGTGGCCCCGGCGACCAGAACCGATGCGCCACCCAGCGGATGCTCGATGGGGGCAGATTTGGGTGACATGGTGGCTCACAGGACTGGGGGGCGAGATCCTTCTCGTACTTCGGGCCGACGGGGCGGCTTGGATGCACCGACTCCGGCTACCCGCCGATCGGGGGGACGTGCGCCGCACGGACCGGTCGCACCGATCGACGCCGTCCCGTAGGCTCCCCGCCATCTTCGACCGGAGGTGCCCGATGGTGCAACCCATCCCCGACGATCGGCCCTACGTGGTGCCCTACCTCACGGTGGAGGGCGCCGAGGCCGCCATTGCCTGGTACGGCAGGGTGTTCGCCGCCACAGCGCAGTCGACCATGCCCTCAGCCGACGGTCGGTTGCTGCACGCCGAGATCGAGATCGGCGACGGGCTCGTGTTCGTCGCCGACGACTTCCCCGAGATGAGCGATGGTCGCGGTGCCTCACCATGGGCCGTGGGAGGGTCACCGGTGACGCTGCACCTCTATGTGGCCGACGTCGACGAAACCGTGGCCGCGGCCGTGGCCGAAGGCGCCACCGTGTTGGTCGAGCCCACTGACATGTTCTGGGGTGACCGCTTCGCCAAGGTGCAGGACCCGTTCGGTCACCTGTGGTCGCTGGCCACCCACGTCCGCGACGTGACCGAGGAGGAGATGGCCCAGGCTTCGGCCGACTTCGGCACCGCATGAGCGGTCCGACCAGGCCCGCCATCCGTCTGCCCTCGGACGCCCTGGTGGTCCTGGCCGGACCGTCGGGTGCGGGCAAGTCGACATGGGCCGGTGAGTGGTTCCGCTCCGGCCAGACCATCGCCTCCGACGACCTGCGGGCCGTGGTCGGCCACCACCAGAACGATCTCCGCGCCAGCGCGGACGCCTTCGCCGTGCTCGACCTGGTGGTGCAACGGCGGTTGCGACGCGGCCTGTTCACGGTGATCGACACGCTCGGGATGGACACCGAGCAGCACGATCGGTGGCTGGCCATGGCGGCCGAGCACCGGCGGCCCACACACCTGTTCCTGTTCGACACCGATCCCAAGACCTGCCGCAAGAACAACCGGGCCCGGCCGAGCCCGGTGCCGGCCGCAGTGCTGACCGCTCAGCTGGAGAAGTGGAGCGCGGTCAGGGACTCGCTGGGCGCCGGCTTCGACGGGGTGCACCCCGCCGGGCCGGCCGTGATCGCCCCGGCCGCGCTCGTGGCCTCCGGACCGACCGATCCCGGCTCGTTGTCGTTCGGACTCCACGTGTCCCGCTTCGACTGGCCCGGTCCCCGCGACGAGTTGGCCCAGCGACTGAGCGACATCGCCGCGGCCGCCGAGCAGGCCGGTTTCACCAGCCTGTGGGTGATGGACCACCTGGTGCAGATCCCCCAGGTCGGGCGGGAGTGGGACCCGATGCTGGAGAGCACCACCACTCTCGGCTACCTGGCCGGGCGCACCAGCACCATCGACCTGGGGGCGTTGGTGAGTTGCGTCACCTACCGCAACATCGCCCATCTGGCCAAGATCGTGGCCACCCTCGACGTGCTGTCCGGAGGCCGAGCGCGCTGTGGCCTGGGACTGGGGTGGTTCGCCCGCGAGCACCAGCTGTACGGCTACGAGTTCCCGCCCGTGGGCCAGCGCTACGAGTTGCTCGAGGATGCCCTCCAGCTGTTGCCGCTGATGTGGGGTCCGGGTGGTCCACCCTTCGAAGGGCACCGGGTCCACATTCCCGAGGCGCTCTGCTACCCGCGGCCGTTGCGAAACCGGGTGCCGATCCTGGTCGGTGGGTCCGGCGAGCGAAGGACCCTTCGTCTGGTGGCCCGGTACGCCGACGCCTGCAACCTGTTCGGTGATCCCGAGACGATCGCACGCAAGGTGACGACCCTGCACGCGCACTGCGCCGAGCTCGATCGCGACCCGGCCGAGATCGAGGTGACCCAGCTCAGCTCGCTCGTGTGCGGACCCGATGCCCGCCGCGTGGCCCGGCGGGTCGACGAGCTCCGCGGCAACCTGGCGCCTGAGGATGCGGCCGAGCGTCTCCTCGC
>Ga0224505_10001262_pt1 | contig 16251 bp, 12 predicted proteins | sample SF_Jan12_sed_USG_FD_169102 | JGI IMG/M metagenome (GOLD analysis project Ga0224505, IMG submission 169102) | Sediment microbial communities from San Francisco Bay, California, United States - SF_Jan12_sed_USGS_4_1 | ecosystem: Environmental > Aquatic > Marine > Sediment | place: USA: California... | reverse complement strand
GAAGTCGCCCGGCTCGACCATGGCGACGTGAATGCCGAACGGCCGCACCTCCATGCGCAGCGCCTCGGTGTAGGCCTCGACCGCGAACTTGGACGCGCAATACATCGCCTGGAAGGGCACGCTGACGAGTCCGCCGAGCGAACTCAGGTTGACGATGCGTCCGCAGCGCTGCGCACGCAGCTGCGGCAGCACCGCGCGGCACATCCGGTGCATGCCGAAGAAATTCGTCTCGAACTGGCGGCGCGCTTCCTCGACCGACGTGTCCTCGATCGCGCCGGCAAGGCCGAAGCCCGCGTTGTTGACGAGCGCGTCGATGCGGCCAGCCTGGCGCTGCACCGCCGCGACTGCCGCCGTGACCGACGCCTCGTCGTCCACGTCCAGCGTGACGAGCGAGCAGCCGGACGGCGCCGTCGCTGACGCGCGCCGCGACGTGCCGAAGACGCGATGCCCGCGCGCCTGCAGTTCGGCAGCGATCGCCTGTCCGAAGCCCGAGGACACGCCCGTGACCATCACCACCTTGCTCTCGTCGGTCGTCATCGTGGTCCCCGTGGAGCGCGGCCCCGCCTGTAATTCCGATCAGGGTGGTCCGTCGGTGAAGGCATTCAGCGCATGCGTGAAGAACATGCGCGCGATGGCCGGGTTGGTCAGGTCCATGTCGCCGCCGCCGCCGTACACACCGCCGCTCTTCGGCTTCACTGTGGGCGGATTCTTTGCGTAAGGCACGGCGTCCGCGAGATCACGCGCGAACTCCTCGACTAGGCCGGGCTGGGTCTGCGGTCCCGTGACGCACATGTGGATGGCGTTCGGCTGCTGCTGTCCGTTGAAGCGCCAGCCGCGTTCCTGCATGAAGTCGTTTACGTGGTAGATGTCGAACGCGTCCGACGAGAACGAGAAGCAGAACGTCGGCTTGCCCATGAGCTTCAACTCAGGGTGGCTCGTGACGGCGTCCTGCATGCGGAACGCGGCGTCGAAGATCTGCTTCGCGCGCTGCAGGTAGCCCTGCCGGCCGAGGTGCATCATCGATGCCCACGTCGCGGCGATCAGCCCGCCGGAGCGACTGCCCGCGAGGCCCGGCGAAGCGTAGGCGCCGCCTTTCCAGTCGGTGAGCATGTAGTACTGGTACTGCCGGTACGACTTGTCGCGCCACGCCAGCACCGACGTGCCCTTGAGCCCGTAGCCGTACTTGTGCGTGTCGGCGGAGATCGACGTCACGCCGGGTAGCCTGAAGTCGAACACGGGGATGTTCGGGTAACCGAGTTCCTGGCCCCACGGCAGAATCCAGCCGCCGAGGCAGCCGTCCACGTGCAGGCAGACGTTCTTCTCCAACGCCACGTCCGACAACGCCGCGATCGGGTCGATCGTTCCATACGGATAGTTGCCCGCTGACGCGATGATCAGCGCGGTATTCGGCGTGATCGCATTGCGCACGAAGTCCACGTCCACCTGCGTCGTCACCGCGTCGGTCGGCGCCACGACCACCTTGAGGCCGAACATGTGCGCGGCCTTGCGGAACGCGGGATGGGCCGTCTCCGGCCAGATCATCTCCGCGTGTGCGATGCCGCGCTCGGCACGCGCCCGGTCGCGATAGGCGAGAACCGCGTTCTGGATGCTCTCGGTACCGCCCGAGCCCAGGGTGCCGCAGGCTTGCTGCCCGGGGTTGTGCTGCGCCACCGCCTCGCCGTGCAGCATCGAGAGCGTCATGGCGATGATCTCGCTCTCGAAGCGACTCATGCTCGGGCAGATGTCGCGCTGCAGCGCATTGACGTGGCTGAAATGGCTGAAGGCCTCGTTCAGGAACGCGTAGTGCCCGTGGTCGCCGCAGTACATGGTGCCGGAGCACTTGCCGCTCTCCCACTTGCGATCCTCGCGCTCAGCCATCGAGCGCATCTGCGCCAGGATCGTCGCCTCGTCCAGCCCCTGCTCGGGGAAACTGCGGACCACGCCAGACTCCCCGGCATAGGGGTAGAGCGCGCGAATCGCTTTCTCGACATCCATCTTTCGTCTCCTGGCGACTCAACTCCCGGCTGACGGCCGCGTCATGATTTCCAGGGCCGCGGCGTGCAGCCGTGCGTTCGCTGCGGCGATGACCGTGCCGCCCTGCAGCGGCGAATTCCCCTGCAGGTCCGTGACCACGCCACCCGCGCCTTCGATGATCGGAATCAACGGCACGATGTCGTACGGCAGCAGCATGCTGTCGATCATCAGGTCGATGCCGCCCTGGGCGACCAGCGCGAACCCGTAGCAGTCGCCGCCCCAGCGTTGCAGCCGGCAACGCCGGGCGAGCTCCAGGTAACGCGGCAGCGTCCCGGCGCGCTGCAGCATTGCCGGGTGCGTACTGTAGAGCACGGCGTCCGCGAGCGTAGCGTCGGCACGGGTCTGCAGGCGCGTCTCGGCACCATTGCGGCGATAGCGTGCGCCGCCCGCGGCATCTGCCAGGAAGGTCTCGCCCGTGAAGGGCTGGTGCATGATGCCCACGACCGGCTCGCCGTCCTCGACCAGCCCGAGCAGGATTCCCCACGTCGGCATGCCGCTGATGAACGAGCGCGTGCCGTCGATCGGGTCGATGAGCCAGTAGGTGTTGCCGTGGCCGGTGTCGCCATGTTCCTCGCCGACGATGCGGTGCGACGGGAACTGCGCGCCGAGGCGCTCGCGGATCAGGGTCTCGATGCGCCGGTCCGCTGCCGTGACAGGGTCGTAGTACACGCCGGGCAGTTTGTCCTGCACATCCATCGGTTGGCGGAAGTACTCGAGCGCGATGGTCCCGGCCTCGAGGACGGCCGCGAGTCCTGCGTCGAGGTAGCGCCCGGTGTCGCGGCCTGTCACCTGCCGTCCCCGCCGGCATTCAGAGCGCGGAAGATCGGGCGCGTCCTGGCGAATGCGCTGACCAGCTGCGCCGACATCTCACCGTAGACCTGCCGGTTGGCCGGGTTCGGAGCGTAGACCCGGTGAACGGGCACCAGCGGCGCAAAGTCCCCGAACCCCAGCAGCCCCAGGCGCTGGAAGGCCAGCAGGCCTGCGCCGAGGCACGTCGCGTACTGCGGGTTCGACATCTGGTGCACGGGAATCTCGAGCACGTCGGCGAGGATCTGCGACCAGGCATCGGACTCGGCACCGCCGCCGTAGAAGACGAAGTGCGAGAAGCGGCGCCTGGCAAATTTCTCCACGGGCCCTTTCATCCAGCGCAGGTTCATCGCCACTCCTTCGAGCACCGCGCGCGCCATGTGGCTGCGCGTCGTGTGCAGGCCCAGGTTGAGAAAGCCGCCCCGCATCCGTGAGTCGGCGGCTGGCGCGATGGAGCCGCCCATCCACGGCAGGAACAGGACGCCGGCACTGCCGGGCGGCGTGTCGTCCACAGCGCGCTGCAGCAGCGCAAAACGGTTCTCGCCCGTGAGTTCGCCGAAATGATCGCTCGCGTAGATCAGATTCTGCAGGAAGTGCTCCAGCGTCCCGCCGCCCATGCCGTTCTCGGCCATGACGAAATACGTGTCCGGCACCGGACTCGGCATGCTCAGGATCACGTGGCGCACGTCAGTGCGCTTGAAGTCGACGTGCGTGATCATCACGCTCGTGCTGCCGATCGACAGCGCGGCATGCGCCCCGCTGAAGGCAGCCGTCGCCATGCCGCCGCACTGGGTGTCGTTGATGCCCGTCACGACACGCGTCCCGGGAGCGAGGCCGAGTTCTGCCGCGACATCCGGCGAGACCGTGCCGACGATCGAATCGAGCGGCACGAGTCCGGGCAGCTTGGCGGGGTCGATGCCCGACTGCGCCAGCAGCGCGCCGTCGTACTCGGTGACGTTCAGGCGGCGGTTGTCCGTCGCGAGCGACATGAACGCGGTGCACTGGTTGGCGGTAACCCGCCCGCAGAAGCGCATCGTCACGAAGTCCATCGGCTCGAGGAACGTGGCAGTGCGCTGGTAGACGTCCGGTCGCGCGTGCCGGATCCAGCGCATGTGAGTGAGCGAAATGCCGCCTGCCACGGGCGGCAGGCCGTGCACGCGCAGCCAGCGCAGCAACTGCAGCGGTGAGTCGGAGCGCCGCGGGTAACCGGGCATCCGCCTCAGGCGTTCCCTGGAGCCGCGCTTGTCCAGCCAGAGAATCATGTTCATCGTCGGCCGGCCCCGCGCATCCACCGGCACGATCGACGAGTACTGGCTGCTGCAGATCACCGCGAGTACGTCGCGTGCGGCGACGCCGGATTCTCTCACCGCCGTCCCGCAGGCGGCCTTCACAGCCGTCCACAGCGCCTCTGGGTCCTGCTCGACGCCATCCTCGGCGAGGAAGATCGTGTCGACGTGTGCGCGCGCCGTGGCGAGGATGCCGCCCTGCAGCGAGACGATCGCTGCCTTGGGGCCGCTGGTCCCGATGTCGATCGCCAGCACGCAGGGGCCGGGAGCAGGCATGCATCCGCCTCAGGTGCGGGCGGCCGCGGCCTGGCTGCCGCGTCGCGCGCCGTTGCTTCGCGTGGCGGCTGAACTCAACGCGTGCGCCACCTGCGCGGCAATGCTCTTCATAGTGCCCCCGGTTCGCATGGATCTGGGTTCAGCCTTGCGTCGCACGGATCAGCGGCGGACTCCTGCGAGAATGCAATCCAAGCGGTTGCATGTGGGGGGAAGCAACCCCGCGCTCGATCCTGAGGCGAGGGAATTCAGACCGCTGCGATCAATGCGATCCCGGGCGTTACGGACAGTTCGGATCGGCCGCCGGCTGCTGTTGCGATGGCTCCTGTTTCTTGCGCCCGCCCATCAAGCCGCCGAGAAGCGCGCCGGCCGCTGAGCCGACGCTGCGTCCGTATCCGCCGCCGATCGCCTGTCCTCCAACTTCTGCGCCGGCTGCCGATCCCGCCTGGGTACCGTCCGCCGAGGCGCCACCCGCGCCCGCTGGCTTGCACGCACCGGACTTCTGCGCCGTCTGCGCCGGCGCGGCTGCAGCCGGCGATGCGGCCGCTGCGTCGCCCGCCGTCGCGCCATCCGCACGCACGAACTGCCTGTTGCCCTTGGCGCCGCCGGGCCACGGCGATCCCTCGACGATGTCGCTGACGGAATAGGGCTGCTGTTCCGGCGTAAGCGGTGTCAGCGTCTCGGGCGGATCGACCATAATCTGCCAGATCGACTGATCGGAATTCCTCTGAATGTGCAGCTCCGTGCCGGACGTGAGGAAGAGACGGTCGCTTCCCAGCGGATTCCTGAACCACACGCGCCCCATCCCGTCCTCCTCGGTGCGACGACGAATGTTCGGATACAGCGCGCCGATGACCTCGGCCATGCTGCGTGTGGTGGTATAGAAATAGCGCTTGGGCGTCGGTCCGTCGCACTTGGGATCGCCGCTGGTCTTGTTCGCGTCGAGGACCAGGCCGTCAAGCGTCGGCAGCCCGAGCTTCGCGGCTGCAGGCGGGTTGCGTGCAAGCGCAGCGCCGGCCTGTTTGGCGCGGGCTTCACTGTAGTCAACGCAGTCGGCCCGGGCTGCGCTGGCAGCAACCTGCAGCGCGAATGTCATCACCGCCGTGGTGAAAAGCAACTGCCTCATCGGTGTATCTCCCTCGTTCGAATGCGAGTGCGACAGTGCCTGGACGAGCGCACGTTCAGCTCGAGCTTTTTTACAGAAGCAGCTGCTGCGCCGCAAGGCTGAGCACGGCAGGTTCTGCAGTAGAGACCCCGGGATTTCACTGGAGCGGCCGTCGGCACCGCCGTCGGGGTGCGATCACATGGGCTCCGGGCCAACATGGCACTCGTCGTCGCGGGGTAACATCGTCCGCGCAACCTGCGGAATGCATCACACATTGGCACACCCGCGTGGCGAACGCTTGTCTCGGTCGACGGGCCGCGTTTAAGTAAGGCCATCGCAGATGCAGGTGATCGCGTGGCCTTCATTATCGTCGCTGCAGGACCGATGACAGCCTGCCGGATGCGGACGATCCCGGCCGGCCGGTTGCTGTCCTGCGCCCTGGCGGTCGCGGTCACGCTGATGAGCGGCTGTATCGGTCTCGGCTACTACCTGGCAAAGGACGCTGCGAGCGAGACGACCACTGCCGGGATCGCTGCCGCAGGCGACTTGAAGCGCCCCAATGGCCGCGTGGTCATCGATCGTATCGGCGACTTGTCAGGCAGGTTGATCCGCCTGGAAATCGAGGCGGCGGCGCTGGCCAGGCGGCTCGGCGTTGCACCGTCGCCGGTGAATGACGGACCCGTGAGCGGGAAGCCAGCAGGCGATGACCGCCCTCGCGGCGGACCATTGCTGCCACTTGGCAATGCCGCGCCCGTGACCGGGGCACCAGCGGTAGCCATGGGCGACCAAGGCATCGGCCTTTCGCACCTCGAGACGGAGATCGAGTTGCTGGAGGCATCGCTCGATCGCATGGCCGGCATCCTGGACGACCGCGAACTGACGACCATGACGTATCCGAACCGCCCGCCGGTGCAGGGACGCATGCCGAAGATCAGCTCGGGATTCGGCGTTCGTCACGATCCGTTCACGGGACGGCTTGCGCGGCACATGGGCCTGGACATCCCTGCGGCCCATGGCACTGCGATTCTTGCGAGCGGTGGTGGCCGCGTGGTGACGGCCGGGTTCCGCGGTCCGTACGGCAAGGCCATCGTCATCGATCACGGTCACGGCACGCAGACGTTGTACGGGCATTGTTCGGAACTGTATGTGCGCGCCGGGGAAATCGTGATGCCACGGCAGAAGATTGCGGCGGTGGGCTCCACCGGCCGATCGACCGGACCCCACCTGCATTTCGAGGTCATACGCAACGGCCAGCGTGTCGAACCCGGGCAGGTGCTGGCCGACGTCCTCGCCAGGAACACCAATTGAATCCTGCCGCCACCCGCACCACTACGCTGAAGCTCGCCGCCGCTCGCCTGGAGTTCAGCCGCGATCGTCGCTTCAAGAACGCGCTGCACCTGGCAGCCGTGGCGGCGCTCGTGTTCCTGTTCATCATGATCGGCTGGCGGCTCCACGCGGACAGCCGCTCGTCGGCGGCCGTGCTGGCCACGCTCAGGCAGCAGAACGCGACGCTCGCGGCGGACCTCTCGCGTGCCCGTGTCGAACTGGAGCTGGAACGTTCCACGCGGGCGGCACTCGCCCGCCAGGTCGCGGAACTGAACGACGAATCGGGCGAGCTCAAGAGCCGCCTCGAGTTCTTCAACGCGCAAAGCGGCCGCCCAGGCAAGACGCGCTGACGTGCCAGGCGCGACGATGCTGCCGATCACCCGAGGACCATGCCATGTTTCGCAGAAAGACTGACCAGCCCGCCATCGACGTCTCGCGCCTGTCGAGCCTGATCGCGGCCGGCGTCGAGATTGCGGGCGACGTCATCGTCACCGACGGAGTGCGCATCGACGGCCAGGTCGTCGGCAACGTGGTGTCGAAGCCGGACACGCGCGGGCTGCTCGTGCTGAGCGAGCTCGGCCGCATCGAAGGCAACGTCAGCGTGCACGACGCCGTCATCAACGGCACGATCTGCGGCGACCTCGAGGTGGAGAATTTCATCGAGCTGCAGGCGAATGCCCGCATCACCGGCGCGATCAAGTACCGCACCCTGCAGATGACCTGCGGAGCCCGCGTGGAAGGCAGCATGGTGTGCATCGTCGATCGGGCCGAAGCCCGGGCGGTTACGCCCAGCAACGTGGTCAGCCTGTCCAAGGTCGCTGAAACCTAGCCACGGGCTTGCCGCGCAAGCACAGAGATCCGATTACCCATGCGTGCCGGCCCTGATTGAGCTGGCTGCTGTATACCCGGGACGCCGGGAACGTGCCGCGTCTCAGTTGCAGCGCGCGAGCGAGTCGATCCAGCGGGTCACCAGCTCGACCCCCGCTGCATCCACCACGGTGCTCGCGAGCGGCGGCATTGCCTGCGTGTCACGACGATTCATGCGTGCGACCAGCACCGATCGCGTGGCGGCACCCGGCGCGATGATCCTCGCGTTGACCAGGCCCAGCTCGCCCGCCTGCGGCGGACGATCGCAGCCGTTGGTGGCGGCAAGGGGCGTCGTGTAGCGCAAGTCGAGGTCGGTGGGAGTGCCGCCGTTCGGGCGGTGGCACTGCGAGCAGTTCGTGTGCAGGTAGGCGCGCGCGCGGTCATCGAGCGTGCCGGCGCTTCCGAAGGGATCCTGCAGTGCCGGCAGTGCGGCCGGCGCGGTCGCGAGCGCCGGGCTGAACAGGCCGATCGAGTTCAGCGTCGCGATCTGGTTGGCCGTACGGCCAGTCTGCTCATATCGCAGCAATCCGTTCAGCTGCGCGATCTCGAGCCCGAGACTGCGTCCCGCGGCGGCGGTGTGGCATGCCAGGCACTGGGACTCGCTCGGGAACACCCATGTCTGTCCGCCGACGCTGACGGTCTTGCCGCCGATCACGCGCGCGGCGTCGGTGCCCTGCGCGTTCCACTCGTAGCTGTAGCCGGCCCACTCGCCGTCCGTGTGCCGCATGAAGAGCCGGGTCTCGACGGGCCGGCCGCCCAGGCGGAAGTTCTTCATGAGCACGGCGCCGTTCGGGAAATCGATGTCGCCTTCGGGTGTCACCGTGAGGCTGCTGCCGTTCGGCAGCGCGAAGTAGCGCTCCTTGTCGGCGCCGTCCGACCAGAACGGCGCGTTAGGCGCGTACGGCAGGAGACCCGCCGCGGGTTTCGTGGGATCGCCAGGCAGCACGCAACCGGTTGCCGACAGCTGCGACGGGACGGATCCGCCGGCACTCGCGCCCTCGCGCAGTCGATGCAGCGTGCCGCCGTAGTTCACGACGTACAACTCGCCGTCGCTGCCCTGCCCGAAAGCAGCGATCGACAGGCCACTGTCGAATCCCGCGCTCACGGTCAGGGTCGGCGGCGTGTCGCTGGCGATGTGCCAGATGCGGCCGGTGACGAAGTCGCCGAACACGTAACGCCCGACCAGCGCCGGCAATCCCGTGCCACGATAGACGTAGCCGCCAGTAACCGATTGCCCGACGCTGCGGCCGTACTGCGCGATCGGCGCGATGCTGCTGGCGGCGTTGGGGCCGCAGTTGGAATTGTAGGAATTCGTGCCTTCGAAGCAGCGCCAGCCGTAGTTGCCGCCCACGGTGATGCGATTGACTTCTTCGAGCGTTCCCTGGCCCACGTCGGCGAGCCACAGCTCGCCGCTCAGCCGGTCGAAGCTCCAACGCCATGGATTGCGCAGTCCATAGGCGAAGATCTCGGGGCAGTTCTGCGTACCCGTGCCGCCGCTGCACAGCGCGTTGCCGGCATACGGATTGCCGGCAGGAATGCGGTACGGCACGCCGCCGGTCGATCCGCCGATGTCGATGCGCAGCAGCTTGCCGAGCGTCGTCAGCAGGTTCTGGCCGTTGCCGATCGTTCCCCACGGGTCGCCGCCGCTGCCGCCGTCGCCGAAGCCGATGTACAGCAAGCCGTCCGGTCCGAAGGCGATGTTGCCGCCGTTGTGATTGGTCGCAGGTTGCGCGACGGTGAGCAGGATGACTTCGCTGGCGGGATCGAGAGTCGCGCCGCCGTCGCGGCTGCGAAACTCCGAGATGCGCGACACGAGCCCGCTCGTGGCGTTGGTGTACGAGAGGTACACACGCGGATCTGCGGGGAAGGCTGGGTGGAAGGCCATGCCGAGCAGGCCCTGCTCGCCACCCGAACGCACGCGTGCGCTGATGTCGACGAAAGCGCGGCTGGTCGTGACCGCAGGCTGGTTGTCGAACACCCGCACGGTCCCGCCTTGCTCCACCACGAACCAGCGCGTAGCGTCGCCCGGCGCCTGCAGCAGCAGGACCGGGCTGGAGAACGCGGGCAGGCTGGCGAACACGGGCTCCGTTGCAAGCGTGACGGCCTGCGCCGGCCGGTCGCCGGCCACGCAGGTCTTGTTGTCGGGACGCGCGTCGAGTCCCAGGCTCGCGCTCGTCGTTGCGATCGCCGCTGCAGACAGCGCCGATTCGTTGGCCGGGGTGGCCGCGTCAAAGGCGCGCACCGTGTACGAGTACTGGGTCGCAGCAGCGAGACCGCTGTCGGTGAACGAGGTGCCCGTGACCGTGGCGACGGCGGTCGCAGCGCCGTTGCGGTACACGTGATAGCCGGCCACGCCGGTGCCGGAATCCGTTGCAGCCTGCCAGCTTACGACGATCTCGGTCGGGGACGCGGCACTTGCGCTGACGCCTTGCGGCACCGTCGGCGGCACGGTGTCCGCCAGCGGCGGCGCACCGGCGCCGGATCTTCCGCCACCGCAGCCGGTGAGCAGCAGCACCCCGAGCAGCACGGTCGCCCAGCACCCGCGCGGCCAGGGTTCGAACCGGTGACGTCTGCGCTCCATCCCGGGAGTATCTCAGCATCCGTCGCCATCGCAACGCACCGAGGCGACGTTCCCGGCTGCCGCCGCCGGATCCGGGATTTCCATCACGTCCCACGGGCTGCGCCCACGCAATGGTGCCGTGCGCGTTCGGTCGCGGTGCGGCTCCTACAAGCCGAAGGTCGACCAGAAATCGCAGCGGGCGGTGTTGACGCCCTCGCCCATGGCAAGCGCTGCGGCGTCGAGGACCAAGTGGTTGTCGCGACCGGCGTCGTACGGCGTCCACGCCGGCGCGCCGGCGGCGCTCGGGGTGCCGTTGGCGGCCAGGCCGCCCCAGTACGCCTGCATGGAGGTCGAGAGCGCGCGCTCGGCTGCGGTCGGTGAGTAGCCCTGGATGTCGAGCACACCGAACACGTACAGCAACTCCAGGCCGTGGACGGCGCCGTAGACACTCGAGGCAGGAGCGTCGGGGACCTCGGTGAAGAAGTACCGATACACCGGCTCGGCCTGCGCGTTCGTCAGCGCACGTGCGATCGATCGGGAAGGGCAGATGAACTTGAGATCCGAGGTCAGCGCGACGTACGCGCCGCGTGCGGAACCGAAGCTGGCGGACGAATACAGGTTCTCGACCTGCGTGCGTACCACGGGGTTGGGGAAGGTGCTGGCGAGGACGAGCTGGTACTGCGCCTCGCTGAAGGTGAGCGGGACGTCGCGGCCCGTTTCGTCCGCGTTGGCGCCGATGACGACTGGCACGCGATTGTGCTGGCCCATGCGGATCGCGTCGAGCGGCGCCGCCGGCAACAGGGTGCCGTCGACGTTGGGCTGGTAGGGTGCCAGGCTGCCGACGACGCTCACCTCGGGCGGCAGCGCTGCCAGCAACTCCGCCGGGGTCTTCGAGCGCAGGCAGGCGGGGATGTCGGAGGCGGTGCTGCAGCCGACGTTGTCGGTGAGCGTCGCGCCGGTGGCGAGCGCTTTGCTGCGGGCGTCGGCGATGCAGCCGCCGCTCTCGATCAGCGCGGAGGTGAAGAGCCCAGCGGCAGCGGGCGAGGCGAGCAGGGCGCAGACGTTCACGCCGCCGGCGGACTCACCGAAGATCATCACGCGGTCGCCGTTGCCGCCGAAGGCGGCGATGTCGCGCTTGACCCACTTGAGGGCGGCGACGAGGTCTTCGAGCGCGTAGTTGCCGGAGCGTGCATCGGGCGCCTCGGCATCGAGTGCGGGATGCACGAGCCAGCCGAGCGGTCCGAGCCGGTACTGCAGCGTGACGACGACATTGCCGGAGGACTCGGCGAGCGCGGCGCCGTCGTACAGCAGGCGACCGGGCACCACTTCTTGGCGCGCCGAACCCGCGACGTTGCCGCCCCCGTGGATGAAGACCATGACCGGTTTGCGGCCCGCCGGGAACGTGGCTTTCGGCGTGAAGACGTTGACCGCGAGGCAGTCCTCGTCGCCCTCGGGTGCGCCGCTGCCGCGGTCGAGCTGGGGGCAGACGGGTGCGTAGGCGCTGGCGGTCACGGTGCCCGCGGGGCACGGGGGTGATTCCGGGGAGCGCCAGCGACGCGGGCCGCCCGGCGCCGCGGCATAGCGGATGCCGAGGAACGACCAGCTGCTGCCGCGATCGCTGCCCTGGTAGTCGCCGCAGCTGGTCTTCGCGAGCCCTGGCACCGCCGGGGGCGTGGTGCCGCCGTCGCCGCTGCCGGATCCGCCACCGCCGCCACAGGCGGACAGCAGCAGCCACAGCGGAATCAACCTCAGGAATGGGCGCATGAGTAGCCTTGCTCGGTCGTCGTCGTCACGGGAATAAACGACCGGCCTCGATTGTGGTTGACGCAAGCGAGGGCTGAGAAGCGTGGACCCTGGATCCTGCGACCGGGTTCACTGTCGAAAGCCGTTGGCGCAACGGCCGATGGCAGGCACCATCGGCCGATGACCGACGCTGAACACTACGCCCATGAACCCGCGCCGGCGGAACCTGCGCCGGAACTGCTGGTGGGCGGCAGTGCTGCCTACGCCTGCATGTGGCGCCTGTTGCGGCAGGCGCGGACCGCGGTCGAACTCGAGACCTACATCTACGAGGCGGGTGCCGTCGGCGACCGGTTCCTGGACGAGCTGACCAATGCGGCGCGGCGCGGGGTCCACGTGCGGGTGCTGGTGGACGCGTACGGTTCGGACACGCTGCGCCGGGACTATTTCGCGCCGCTGATCGCCGCCGGCGGTGAACTGCGCTGGTTCAACCCGCAGCGATTTCTGCGCCGCAGCTTCCGCAACCACCGCAAGCTGCTGCGTGCAGACGGTGAGGCCGTGATCGGCGGGCTCAACATTGCCGACGCGTACGACGGTGACGGCCTGGAGTCCGGCTGGCGCGACTTCGCAGTACGCGTAGACGGGCCCGTGGTGGACGCGCTCGCCGCGAGCTTCGCCCGAATGTGGGACCTGTCTGCGTTCGGTCGACGCGAGTTCCGTCGTTTCTGGCGCACGGCCCCGCAGCCTGCCGCTGGCGCAGTCAAGCAGCCTGAGTTACTGCTCTCCGGGCCGGGCTGTCCTACGGCCGAGCTGCGGCGGCGACTGCTGTTCGACATCCGTGCGGCGCGCCGGATGCAGGCCTGGGCCGCGTACTTCCTGCCGTCGCGGCGCATCGGCGCTGCGATCCGGGACGCCGCTCGCCGTGGCGACGCTGACATCATCGTCGGCGAACGCAGCGACGTGCCGGTCTCACAGTGGGCCAGCGAGCGACTGTTCAAGCGTTTCCTGCGGGCCGGACTCAGGATCCACTGTTACCGGCCGCAGATTGTCCACGCGAAGGCGTTGCTGCTCGACGACATCGTGTACGTGGGCTCGAGCAACCTCGACGTGCGCAGCCTGCTGATCAACTACGAGCTGCTGCTGCGGCTGCCGTCCGCTGCGCTCGCGGCCCGCCTGCGTGCCGAATTCGAGGCTGACCGACGGCATACCGACACGCTGGACCCGGTGCGCTGGCGGCACGGACGTCGCTGGTGGCAGTCGCTGCGATCGTATCTTGCATACCAGCTGCTGGCGCGTCTCGACCCCTATGTCGCGACACGCAGCCTGAGGTCGCTGCGCTGACGCCCGGCGCGGGTGCAAGAACCAGAGTCCGGCGGGTCCGGTCGTGCAGTAGACTGCGGACTCCGTCACCCGACCGGACCGGCCGCCGTCATGCTGACCCACGTACTGTTCTTCGTGCTTGGCCTCGCAGCCTTGATCGCAGGCGCAGAGTCGCTGGTACGCGGAGCCTCACGGATCGCGCTGTCGCTCGGCATCTCGCCCCTCGTCGTCGGCCTCACCATCGTCGCGATGGGCACGAGTTCGCCCGAGGTGGCGGTGTCGGTCGGCGCCGCCCTGAGCGGCAACACCGACATTGCCGTCGGCAACGTGGTGGGCAGCAACGTCTTCAACGTGCTGTTCATCCTCGGCATCAGCGCGGTGATCACGCCGCTGGTCGTGCACTCGCAGATCATCCGCCAGGAGGTGCCGATCATGATCGGCGCCTCGATGGTGCTCGGGATCATGATCCTCGACGGCACGCTCGGACGCTCGGAGGCGGTCCTCCTGCTGCTGTTGCTGGTCGTCTACGTCCTCTTCCTGTTGCGCCAGTCGCGCGCCGAGACCGCAGAGGTCCGCGACGAGTACGCCGGCAGCATCCGCCCCTCGAGTGCGTGGGACAGCCACTGGGCCGTGCAGGTGCTGCTGATCGCGGCCGGCCTCGGCCTGCTGGTGCTCGGGTCCAGCTGGCTGGTCGACTCGGCGGTGGCCTTCGCGCGGGCCCTCGGAGTGAGCGACCTCGTCATCGGCCTCACGATCATCGCTGCGGGCACGTCCATGCCGGAGGTCGCCACCTCGATCATGGCGGCGATCCGTGGCGAGCGCGACATCGCGGTTGGCAACGTGATCGGCAGCAACACGTTCAACATCCTGGGCTGCCTCGGCCTGTCGGGAGTCGTGAGCCCGACGGGTCTCGGCATCGCCCCTGCGGTGCTCAACTTCGACATCTGGGTCATGATTGCGGTGGCGATCGCCTGCCTGCCGGTGCTGCTCCTCCGCCGGCAGATCGGCCGCAAGCGCGGCCTGCTGTTCCTTGCCTACTATGCGGCCTACGTCGTCTACCTGATCCTCGGCGCGCAGCAGCACGACGCGCTCGACGAATTCTCGACCGTGATGGTGAGCTTCGTGCTGCCCATCACCGTCGTGACCCTGGTGGCAATGGTGGTGCGCCAGCAGGAGTCGCGGCCCGGCCCGGACGGCTGACTGCCTCGTGCCGAGCCACGTCGCGCGGCGGCTCGCTCGGCAGAGAAAAGGTCCCGTCGATCCTGGTCAGCGGGTCGATCGCCGGACCCGCGGCGTCCCTGCACGGATCGCCGACGTTTCCCCGCCGGTCGCAAGGATCTTCTGCTGGCGCGCCAGCGACCAGCCCGTGAGCGCCCACACCACGGCCAGCACCGCACCGGCCACGGCTACGACGGCGGGGCTGGCCGCGAGTGCATCGATGCCTGTCTTCACCCAGCCGCTGACGGCGTCAGCTCCACGATAGACCGCGGTGTCGATCACGTTCTTGGCCTTGTACTTGGCCTCGGGCGGGACCACGGTGAACAGCATCTCGCGGCCCGGTCGCGCCAGCGCGTATTCGCCGGCGCGACGCGCGACCATCACCACCGCAAACACCGCGAAGGCCGGCGCCAGCGCGAGCCACAGGAAGCCCAGGGTCGTGATCACCGGTACCGCCGTCAGCAGCACGACGATGCCGAGCCGCCGCACGATGCGGCCGGTCAGGAACAGCTGGGTGAGCAGGGTCAGGACCTGCACGACGAAGTCGAGTGCGCCGAACACCCGCGTCTGATCGGCGCGGTCCGGGAAATGCTGCTCTACCAGGCGCGCCTGTTCGAAATAGAGAAAGGTCGAGACGCTGGCCAGCAACACGACAAAGGCGGCAATGCCCAGCAGGTAGCGTGACTGCAGCACCGCACTGATGCCGGCGAACGGGTTGCCGCCGAGTGGCAGGCGGCGCGCAGCCGGTTCATCGGTGCGCAGCGGCCGGTGATCGCGCCAGACCTGCAGCGCGCCTGCCGCCATCGCCGAACCCAGCAGCAGGGCCGTGCTCAGCATCATCAGCCCCGGCAGGCCGAACGAACCCACCAGCAGCACGCCCAGCAGTGGCCCGACCAGGCCGCCCAGGCTCGCGCCTGCTGCCATCACCGCGAACAGGCGCCTGGCCTGCGCTACCGGGAACAGATCGGCCAGCACGCTCCAGGCCACCGAGATCGCCAGCAGGTTGAACACGGACAGCCAGATGTAGAAGGCGCGCGCGATCCAGGGATTGTCGGGCTGCGCGGCGATCGCCGCCGCGAAGACCAGCAGGTTCAGCGCGAAGAAGCCGTAGGTCCAGGGCAGGATGCGTCGTCGCGGTGCGCGCGCCGCAATCCAGCCGAAGAGCGGGATCGCCGCGAGCGTGGCGACGAAGGTGCCGGTGAACAGCCACTGCAGGTTCTTTACGCCGCCCGCGATGCCCATCGTTTCGCGCACCGGGCGCAGCAGAAAATAGCCGGCGAACAGCAGGAAGAACATCAGTACGCCGGCCGCCACTGCCGGCGCTTCGTCGGGTTCGACCGCGAACAGCCGGGACAGGAAGCGGACCGCCGGCCCCGGCGCGGACATCAGGCGAACATCGCCACGAGTTCGGCGCGTTCGGCCGCGGTCAGGTTGCGTCCGTGGCCAGCCTTGAGATTGTCGGTCTGGCGGTCGGGCTTGCCGGTGGCCGGGATCACGACGGTCACCGCCGGATGGCTGATGACGAACTTGAGGAACATCTGCGCCCAGGACGTCACGCCCGCCGCGGCAGCCCAGCGTGGCAGGGCCTGGTCGGCGACGCGCGCAAACAAGCGGCCGTCATCGAAAGCACGGTTGATCATCACCGCGACGCCCATGTCCCGGGCAAGCGGCAGCAGGCGCTTGTCGGCATTGGTCGTGCTGACCGAATAGTTGAT
>Ga0224505_10001261_pt1 | contig 16260 bp, 14 predicted proteins | sample SF_Jan12_sed_USG_FD_169102 | JGI IMG/M metagenome (GOLD analysis project Ga0224505, IMG submission 169102) | Sediment microbial communities from San Francisco Bay, California, United States - SF_Jan12_sed_USGS_4_1 | ecosystem: Environmental > Aquatic > Marine > Sediment | place: USA: California... | reverse complement strand
CACCCACTTCGACGGGCCCACGGTGGTCCACGTGCTCACGCAGAAGGGTCGGGGCTACGCGCCGGCCGAGAACGACCCCATCAAGAACATGCACGACATCGGGTCGATCAAGCCCGGCAGCTACACCGCGGCCTTCACCGAGACGCTGTGCAAGCTGGGTGAGGAGCACCCGGAGCTGGTGGCCATCACCGCGGCGATGCCCGACTCCACCGGTGTGCTGGCCTTCGGTGAACGGTTCCCCGACCGCTGCTTCGATGTGGGCATCGCCGAGCAGCATGCCGTCACCGCCGCCGCCGGCATGGCCATGGGCGGCCTCACGCCCGTGGTGGCGCTGTACTCCACCTTCCTCACCCGGGCTCTCGATCAGCTCAACCTGGACGTGGGGCTGCACGGCCAACACGTCGTCTTCTGCCTCGACCGGGCCGGCGTCACCGGTGACGACGGACCCTCCCATCACGGCCTGCTCGACATGGTCCTGTGCACGAAGGTCCCCGACATGACGGTGATGGCGCCCAGCTCCTACCAGGAGCTCCAGACCATGCTCATCGACGCCGTCGAGCTCTGCGACGGGCCGGTGGCCATCCGCTGGCCCAAGACGGCGGCCCGCAACGTCGACGAGAGCGAGATCGGGATGGGGCTGGCGGCTCGTCGGGCGCGCGCCGGGCGCGAGCGCACCCTGTGCCTCATCGGTGTGGGCAAGATGCTCGAAGCGTGCCTCGATGCGGCCGACATGCTGGCCGCCGAAGGCATCGAGGCCACGGTGTGGGATCCCCGTGTGGTGAAGCCGCTCGACCAGGACATGCTGGCCGACGCCGCCGAGCATCGAGTGGTCATCACCGTCGAGGATGGGCTGCGCCAGGGCGGCGCCGGTACCGGTATCCGCGTGGCCCTCGACGACATGGGGGCCCAGAGCACCGTACGGGTGCTCGGCGTGCCTGCTCGATACATCCCCCACGCCAAACCCGACGCCATCCTGGCCGACCTCGGCCTCGACGCCCACGGCATCGCCGACCGGGCCCGTCGCCTCGTCTGACCCTCGCTGCGGCCGGGCCACCGCCTGGCCGAACCGGGCCCGGCGACCGATCCCCCCTTTTCATTCCGGTCGGATTGCTGTACAAGCACAGGTGCGAGCGTTGGGTTCTGCGAGGTCACTGTGCGTTTCCTGTCCAACCCGACGGTCGCGGCTGTCGTGGCCGCCCTTCTCGCCGCCTCGCTCGCGGTGGTCCCCGTCGAGAACACGGCTTCGGCGCAGCCGAGACCGAACGTCATCCTGATCAACCTCGACGACGCGGACTACGACCTGATCGATGACCCCGCACTGGATGCCTACTTCCCCAACATCGCCACCCATCTGCGCGATGACGGGCTGCGTCTGGACAATCTGCACGTGTCCACCGCGTTGTGCGGCCCGTCCCGGGCCGCGCTGTTGCGCAGCCAGTACGCCCACAACACCGGGGTGTTGACCAACGCAGCCAGCTCGGAGTGGCCGGGCGGATTCGGCCCGTCCTACGACGGTGGCTACACCAGCGACGAACTGGGCATGTGGATGCAGGACGCGGGCTACACGACCATGTTGGTCGGGAAGTACCTCCACGAGGGCTTCCCGGCGCTCAGTGGCGACAACCGGTATCAGCCCCCCGGCTGGGACGAGTTCATGGCGACGCGCGGCGGCAAGTACTACAACTTCACGCAGCTGATCAACGGCGAGCTGGTGGGCCCGACGCTCGACTACCCGCGCCAGTTCCGTACCGACATCGAGCGCCTGGAGGCGGTGGGGCTGCTGCGCGACCACGTGGGCGAGGCGAACCCGATGTTCCTCTACCTGGCGCCCTTCGCCCCGCACGAGAGCTCGTCGACACCGATCCACGCGGCCCGCCACGCCGGCCTCTTCGCCGAGGCGCAGGTGCCCCGAACGCCCGACTTCAATGAAGCCGACATGTCGGACAAGCCGGCACAGATCAGCCAGCTGCCCACCTACACAGGCGCCGGCCTGGAGGCGATGGACGATCTGTACCGCCGCCGCCTCCGGTCGATGATGGCCGTCGACGAGATGGTGGGCGGCCTGGTGTCCGAGCTCGATGCGCTCGGGCAGCTCGACAACACCTACATCATGCTCACGTCGGACAACGGCTTCAGCCTCGGCCACAACCGACTGGCCGCCAAGGCGCTCCCCTACGATCGGATGACCCGGGTCGGCATGCTGGTCAGGGGGCCGGGAATCCCCGCCGGGACGGAGGCCCACCACCTGCTGTCGCACATCGACATCGCCCCCACCGTCGTCGACCTGGCCGACGGGACCGTCCCGGACTGGGTGGACGGTCAGTCCTTCGCCCCGGTGCTGTTCGACCCGACCGGCGTCCCCCTGTCCCGCGCCCGCTCGTGGATCGGAGTGGAGGGATGGGGCGTGAAGAATCAGCGAGGCGTCCAGCTCGACGCCACCTTCTCGGCGATCCGTGGCCGTGACCGGATCTACGTCGAGTGGGCCAACGGCGACCGCGAGTTCTACGACCTCCGAACCGACCCGTATCAACTGGCCAACAGCTACGACGAGCTGCAGGCGACGGAGCGGGGCCGGCTGGCCGAGCTGGCGCAGCGGGTGAACGGCTGCGTCGGACCCGAATGCAACCGGCAGCGGGTCGGCAACGATCCACCGGAGACGAGGGTGACCATGCCCGATGACGAAACGCCGGTGCGGTCCACGCTGAAGGTGCGGGGCAAGGCCACCGATGACCGGGCGATCGAGCGGGTGGAGATCATCGTCCGAACCCGCCAGGGCTCGCGCTACTGGAACGGCACCCACTTCCAGAACGGATACGCGAGCGTCGAGGCCAAGATCTCGCGCCCGGGATCTCGCACCACGCGGTTCTGGACCCGACTGACGGTGCCCAACATCGACCTCGACATCTTCGCCCGGGCCTACGACGGCGATGGCACCTCGGACCCCCTGGTCGAGGTCATCCGCCAGAATGAGACGCCGGACGTCATCCCCCCGACGGTGGAGATGACCAGCCCCACGGCGGGCGTGTCGGTGACGGGACCACTCGTGATCGCGGGCACCGCGGCCGACGATTTCGAGGTCGATCGTGTCCTGGTCGTCATCAAGGACCGCGACACGAACCTGTTCTGGGACGGCCAGCAGTTCGTGCCGACGTTCTCCCGGGTGCCGGCCGACCTCGGCCGACCCCAGCGGCCCCGCACCCCGTTCCGCTACGAGGTGGACCTCCAAGCCGGGACGTACACCGTCTCGGCGCGGGCCTACGACAGCAGCGGGAACTTCACCGATCCGCCGGCGCTGGCCACGGTGACGCTCACGCCGTAGCCGCCCGCCCCAGGGCATCCACCACCCGCCAGGAGCGCGACCATAGGTTCGCGCCTTGTGACCACTGATTCCCCCTCCGGTCGGTGACACCGGCACTCGGCGACGTCGCGTCGCTGCCCGCCTCGCCTCCGGACAGGGCGCGCCGCTCCACGGTCACCCGCCGCACCTTCGTCGGGGGAGCCATGGCCACGGTTGCCCTCCCCCAGCTGGTCGACGCCGATCGGGCGGGTTCCCGCAAGCGCCACACCCTCCTGCTGGTCATCGACGACATGGCCGAGCTGGTCAGCGATGCGTCGGTGCAGACCCCCCACCTCGATGCCCTGGCCCGCCAGTCGGTGGTGTACCACGAGGCCCACGCGCCGGTGGCCATCTGCGCATCCAGCCGAGCCGCGTTCCTCACCGGCATCTCCCCCGACGTCTCCGGACTGGTCGGTCACCACGATCGGTACCTCGGCGCAGGCTGCGACCCGTGCTACCTCGATGTCCTTTCCCATCCGTCGGTCTTCGATCAGGCCCACCGCCGCGGCTTTCGCACCGAGGGCTACGGCAAGATCTCCCACGGGCCGGCGCCTGGCCACGCGAACTGGTTCGACGTGTCCGATCTGGGCCAGGAGATCCAGACGCCGTACCTCGCGGAGGTCACCAACGACCCCACGGCGCAGAATGTCGGTTCGGCCTGGTGGTCGCTGGTGCCCAAGGCCGGCAGCCATCCCGATTCGCGCATCGCCAGCACCGCCGCCAAGCGCATCCGGATGATCGACCGGCGTTCCAGGCGACCGTGCCTCATCGCGGTCGGGATCTCACAGCCCCACATGCCGTGGCGAATCCCGGCCCGGTTCTGGAACGCGTACCGGGGAGTCGACCTGTCGCACCTGGTCGAGGGATGGGAACGCGGTCGTGCCGATCTGGCCGACGTCCCGGCCGCCGGCCACTGGGAACGGGCCGAGCGGGCGGTTGCGGCCAAGGCCACCGGCATGGAGGAGGAGATCGTGCGGGCGTACTGCGCCGCCGTCTCCTTCGCCGACGCCAAGGTCGGCCGCGTGATGCGCAACGTACCCGACGACTGGTCGGTGGTGGTGACCAGCGACCATGGCTGGATGTTGGGTGAGAAGCTCACCCATTCCAAGGCCACCGCCTGGCGGTCGGCCACACGCGTCCCCGCCATGGTCCGCATCGCCGGCCAGGCCCCCACCGTGGTCAACCGACCCGTCACCCTTCTCGACCTGCCCCAGACGGTGCTCGGCGCCATGGCGGGCGAAGCCCGCGGCTGGGCCCGACCCCGCCCCTACGTCAACACCTGGTGGGAGACCACCAAGACCGTCTACTGGCGCGACCTCCACTACCTCCAACACGGCGACGGCAGCGGCGAGCTCTACCACCTCACCAAGGACCCCCGGGAACGCGACAACCTCATGGCCGCAGGCAAACGCCCCTCCGTCCTCAACCGCCTCCGCCGTATGCTCTGACCCCGCCCTCGCCGACCACCCCACCCGGGCAACGGGTCACGGACCGCGATGGGCAGCGAGCTCAGGTGTAGTAAGGCGTGGCGCCGGCGGTGTGATCGGTGGCATCCACGACGTCGGTGACCTCGGTGATCGTGTCGAGGATGGCCGTCTTGATGCCCTCGGTGAGCGTGAGGGCGCTCATGGAACATCCCTGGCAACCGCCGCCCATCGTGAGGTGTACGACCTCGCCGTCACCATCCGCCGCCGGCTCGACGGACACGAGGGTTGCGAACCCGCCATGGGAGGCGAGCATCGGATTGATCTGCTGCTCGAGGAGCTGTTGCACCTTCTCGATGGTGGTCCCGGTCAGCTCCACATCGCCCATCATCCCCAGCGGGTTGGGTCGATTGGGGTTGCGGATCACGAGCCCGGGCTGGTTCGGGTTGGCGGGGAGATCGAGCGTTGATCCCTGGAGGCCCTCGACGGTGTTGGCCGGAACGATCACCGACAGGCCCTCCACCTCGTAGATGACATCATCGCCGGCGGCGTCGGCCAGGGTCTCGAAGGCCAGGTCGTACTCGTACTCGACACCGGCCACACCGGTGATCTCCACCCGCAGGGCCAGCCCATCCGGCTCGTCCTCATCGGCGAGGATGCCAAGAACCGTCTCGAGGGCGGCAGACGTGACGTCGAGGATCCGCTCGGGCGCCTCGGTCGCGGTCTCGTCGGTATCGATGCTCATGGGGCCGAGGGTACCGGCCGCCCGCTCAGGTGGCGCACTCGCTGTCTCCCACCTCGGCAACGTACGGCCCGATCTCCCCGTAGTCGATGTAGTGGTCCGGCCCGTCCTCGGGGGTCGGGAAGGAGTCGAGATCGGTCAGGCCCTCACCCAGGGCCTTGGCCCCGCCGCGGCGCTGCACCCATCCCCGGAACGCCTCGCCGGCCTGACGCTCATCGGCGAAGGACCGAACGATGCGCACGACGGCCTCGGGGGCGTTCTTGGCCGGGAGGCGCAGGGCCTTGTCCCCGAAGTGCACGGTCTCCTCCCCGAGGTACCCGCCCAGCAGCATCTGATAGCCGGGAGCCGACGAGCCGTGCACCCGGCGCTCGGCGCCGAAGAACCCGATGTCGGCCACGTGGTGTTGGCCACAGCTGTTGGGGCAGCCACTGATGTTGATGCGCAGCCCACCCACTTCGGCCAGCCCCTCGACCTCGAGGGCGTCACCGATGGCCTTGGCCAGACCGCGGGACTGGGTCACCGCCAGATTGCACGTATCGGCACCCGGGCAGGCCACCACATCACGCACCAGCTCAGCCCCCGGCTGCGCCATACCGATGGCTTCCAGGCGCAGATGCAGGGCCGGCAGCTGATCGTCGCGGAGGCCTCGGAACACCAGGTTCTGGCGGTTGGTGACGCGCACGTCCGCCTCGAAGTCGCGCTGGATCTGGGCGAGCGCCCGGAACTGATCACCGGTGATGTCACCCAGTTCGGCCCAGGCGTAGGCCGATACGGTGCCGTTGGCCACGCCGCGCACCACATTGGCGTCGTCCCAGCTCTCGAACGCGCCGCGGCGGCGCAGCGCCACCGCGGTGCCGTGCCCCATCTCGGTCACCGGCGCACCCGAGGCCCGGCCCGCCGGGGCGTCACCCCACTGCTGCACCACGTCGGGGATCCCGCCGGGCCAGCTCGACGATGCCGGCAGCAGATGCCTGGTCGCGAACACTCGCCGCTGGAGCTCCTCGAGGCCGAGACTGTCGACCAGCCACTTCATCCGTGCCCGTAGCTTGTTGTCGCGATTGCCGGCCTGGTCGAACACCCGCAGGAGCGACTCCATGGTGGGCAGCAGGTCCTCCTTGCTGGTGAAGTCCTCGAGGGCCAGCGCCGGATGGGGGGTGGTGCCCAGTCCACCGGCGATGTAGATGCGGAACCCGTACTCGGCCCCGCCGTCGGCGCCGAGACGGCTGGTGGCCACCACGCCCACGTCGTTGAACATGGCCTGACCACAATCGGTGGCGCAGCCGGAGAAGTTGATCTTGAACTTGCGGGGCATGCGCTGGGCGATCGGATTGCGCAGGAAGTGCCGAAACGCGGCCTCGGCCCACGCGGTGACGTCGAGCACCTCGTGGGGACAGGCGCCGGCCAGATGACAGCCCTGCACGTTGCGCACCGTGTCTCCGCACGCCTCGCGGGTCGTCAGCCCCACACCCGCCAGATGGCGCATGACCTCGGCCACCTGCTCCAGCTGCACGAAGTGGAACTGGATGTTCTGGCGGGTGGTGATGTGGCCCCAACCCCGGCTGTACTTGTCGACCACGTAGCCCAGCATCTCGAGCTGGTCGGGCGTCATCGATCCGTACGGGATCTTCACGCGGAACATGTGGTTCGTGCCACCCTGGCGCTGACCGTAGATGCCGTTGTTGAGGCGGAACACGCGGAACACGTCGTCGTGGACCTCGCCGGACAGGTACCCGGCGGTCATCTCCTCGAACTTGCGGATGTCGGCCTCCATATCCGGGTCGATGGGTCCGGTCGGAGGGGGCTTGACCTCGGGCTCGGTGATGGTCATGGCACTGCTCCTCAGGAGGCGGGGACGTACGAGAGGTCGGGGGTGAGCGCTTCGGCGGCCAGCGCGGCCGCGTCGGACTCGAGGACCGGCGCTCCGGCCACCGCGCCGATGACGAGCACCGAAGGCGACCGCACGGGGAGATCGATCAGCCCGACCAGGTCGGTGTGATCGGAGCTCTGATCGGGCCGGGTGGCGTTGGTGATCACCGCCACCGGTGTGGTGGCGGCCATACCGGCGCCCAACAGCCGGCGGGCGATCCGTCCGGCCCGCCGGGCACCCATCAACACCACCAGGGTGGTGCCCAGGCGGGCTGCCGCATCCCAGTCGAGGTCATCGGCCGAACGTGGATCCTGGTGGGCGGTGATGACGGTGAAGCCGCTGGATCGACCTCGGTGGGTGACGGGTATGCCGGCGGCGGCCGGCCCGGCAAGGGCCGAGGTGATGCCGGGCACCACCTCCACCGCCACCCCGGCGTGCCGGAGGGCCTCGGCCTCCTCGCCGCCACGACCGAACACGAAGGGATCACCGCCCTTGAGCCGCACCACGGTGGCGTGGCACCGGGCCAGCTCGACGAGCACGTCGTTGATGGCACTCTGGCTGGTGCGACGACCCTCCGGGTCCTTGCCCACATCGACCCGCTGGGCCCAGGGGGCGACCAGATCCATGACGTCGACGCTGACCAACCGGTCGTGGACCACCACGTCGGCTTCGCCCAGCAACCGGGCCGCCTTCAGCGTGAGCAGGTCAGGGTCACCGGGGCCCGCACCCACCAGGTAGACGGTCATGAGGCCACCTCGTCGAGCAGTTCCAGACCCACGCCCCGACGGAGGGCGTCGCGGGCATGCCCACGATCGCCGGCCTGGAGGTGGATCAGCGCGGCATCGAGTGCCTGGTCCCAGCCCGGCACTTCGGCAGTTCCGAGGGCCGCCCGCAGCTCGGCTCGGATCTCGACGGCCAGCTCGACCAACGACACCAGCTCGGCCTCGAGCCGGGATTCGATGCGCTGCCGCAACCATCGGGCCACCGCCGGGCTGTGCCCATCGGTCGCCACGGCCACCTGGACCGGACCGCGCCGGGCCACCGCCGGCAGCGTGAAGGAGCAGTTGTCGGGGTCATCGGCCGAATTGACGAACACGCCGGCCGCCTCGGCATCGCGAAAGACCTGGGCGTTGACTTCCGGATCATCGGTGGCGGTGATCACCAGGCGGTAGGACGCCGCCTCGCCCCGGACATAGGCCCGCTCGTGCCACCGCAGATCGTCGGCATCGGCGATCTGGGCGATGGCGGTCGGTGCGACCACCGTGATGATGGCCCCGGAGGCCCGCAGGGCGCTGATCTTGCGGGCGGCTACCGGACCGGCTCCGACGACCAGGCATCGACGATCGGCGATGCGGAGCTGCACGGCGAAGCTGGGCGCGCTCACAGGTGCAGCCCACACTCGGTCTTGGTCATGCCCGCCCATCGACCGGCCCTGGGATCGTCGGCATCGGCCGGCTCCGTGCAGGGCCAACACCCGATCGAGGCGTATCCGTCTGCGGCGAGCGGGTTCACGAGGACGTCGCGGGTGGTGATGTACTCGTCCACCTGCTCGTCGCTCCACCCGGCGATCGGATTGATCTTCACCAGACCGTCGGCGTCGAAGTCGATCACCCGGGCGGCGGACCGAGCGGCCGAATCCGAGCGACGCAGACCGCTCAACCACGCGTCGCGCTGGGTGCGCAGGTAGTGGCGAAACGGGGCCACCTTGCGGGCGGCACAGCAAGCGTCGACACCGTCCTGCCACACGTCGACGCGGTCATCGGTTCCTCGGAGCACGACGAGATCGAGCTGGTAGCGAACCTGGGCCCGCCGCATCGTGTCGAGGGTCTCCGCGAAATGGAAGCCGGTGTCGGAGAAGACGACCGGGATGTCGGGATCGACGGAGGTGGCCAGGTCGACCAACAGCGTGTCGGCGAACGATGTGGCCAGACACAGACCCTTGCCGAACGTGGCCGTCGCCCACTGGATGATCTCGGTGGGATGGGCGCTCTCGAACTCGCGATCCAGAGCATCGAGCTGGGCTCGGGAGAATCGACGGCGGCGGGGCAGACTGGTGGAGACGGACATGATCGAGAGTGAAAGGGTCAAATCCTGATCTGGTTAGTCGGAATTCGGCGTCACCATACCCACAACTCGACCCGAGAGCCAAGAATTCCGATCGGATTTGTCATATTTCGATCCGGACGCCGTCCGAGCGGCGGCCACCGCCGGCCATGATCGATCCACCTCCGGCCTATGAGCCGGGAGTGCTGGCCCGACTCGGCGGCCGGTTCTCCCCCGGGATCCAAACGGTGCTCGACACCGTGCAGAAACGCTCCGAGCAGTGGCATCGAGCCAACATCGAGGCGCTGTCCGGCACGGATCCACTGTGGGTGGCGCTCGGCGACTCGACGGCCCAGGCCATCGGTGCCAGCTCCATGCACGAGGGATACGTCGGGCAGCTCGGGCGCCGCCTCGACGCGGCCGGTCGTCCCCACGACGTGGTCAACCTGGCTCGCACCGGCGCCCGCATCGACCATGTCCTGCACCACCAGCTCGAGCAGCTGGAGCAGCTGACGCGGCCTCCGGCCCTGGTCACCTGCGCCGTCGGGAGCAACGATGTGATCCGCCTCGATAGCGCGCTGGTGGTCACCGGGCGGATGCGAAACCTGCTGTGTCGGCTCGGTGCGTTGGAGTCCACCGTCGTGGTGGCCACCATTCCCCAGGGTCGCAGCAGCTGGTTCGCCCGTCGAGCGAACCAGCTCATCCGACGCGACGGGCCTGGCCACGGTCTGGCGGTGGCCGATGTGGCCCGGTCACTGCGTGGACCGTTCGAGGCGAAGGTCGCGGCCGACCGCTTCCACCCGAACGATGCCGGCTACGCCGACTGGACCGAGGCCTTCCTGGGCCCTTTGGGCCTCGACTCGGACCTCGACACCCCCTGACGCGGTAGAACGTTCTCGAGCCCGGCCACTGGCCGGGCTCGAGACTGATCACCAACAACCGCAGAGATCGGTTGCGCTCCAGGGTGTCCGACCGAGTCGTTCCTGAGGGACACCATCGTGGCCCGAGATCCCCATCATCGCCATGAGCCGTTCGGCGCAATCTCCCGTCGCCGGCCAGCTCGTGGCGTGAACCGGGCCGGCACGGTTTCGATGAGCCGCCGCCCGGCCTACTGTCGCCGCGATGACCGACCTGCTCGAGTACCGGGTGGCCGAGGGTGTGGCCACGATCACCATGGACGATGGCAAGGCCAACGCCTTGTCGCACGCAATGATCGGCGCGGTCGACGCGGCGCTCGACCGCGCCGTGTCAGATGCCCGCGCCCTGGTGCTGGCCGGTCGTGATGGTCGGTTCTCGGCCGGGTTCGACCTGTCGGTGATGCAGGCGGGGCCCGAGGCGGCCCGCGACCTGGTCGCCGCCGGTGGACGGCTGTGCATGAAGATCTACACCCTGCCCCTGCCCGTGGTCGTCGCCTGCACCGGACATGCGTTGGCCGCCGGGGCGCTGCTGTTGTTGTCGGGCGACTGGCGGGTGGGAGGCGAGGGTGACTTCAAGATCGGGCTCAACGAGGTGTCCATCGGGCTCCCGCTACCCCAATTCGCCATCGACCTGGCCGCGGCGCGTCTCGACGTTCGTCAACTCACTCGGGCCACCGCACTGGCTCACATCTACGATTCGGCCGGCGCTGTCGAGGCGGGCTATCTCGACGTCCTGGCTGCCGATCCCCTCGCCGAGGCCACGACTGTGGCCGCCGAGCTCGCCGGTCGGCTGTCGGCCTTCGGATTCGCCGGCACCCGTCGCACCGCCCGTCAGGCCCTCGCCGATGCGGTGCTGACCGGGATCGAAGCCGACCTCATCCACTTCGACCTCGACCCGGAAGCCTGATCACCACGCGGCGCACCGGTCGTGGGCGCCCTCGGTGTGGCGGCCGGTCAGGACCCGGTTCGCGGTCGCGTGCTTCTGCCGAGGGCCGAGAACGATAGCCTGCAGGCATGACCCAGTCGCCCGGCCCCGGGTGGTGGCTGGCATCGGACGGCAAGTGGTACCCCCCGCACCTCCACCCTGATGTGCGGAAGGCCACGCCGGGTGACGCCCAGCGCCGCACCACCCAACCCCCGCTCGCCGAACGACCCGACGGTTCCCGCGCCCCCGGCGTCGGGCGCGCACCAGCCTCTTCTGTCGCGCCAGGTTCCCCACCGGGCACCGGTCCCGACACCGCAACACCGCGTACCGATCCGGCGGGGTCGGCGCCGGCCATGCCCAGGCCTGCACCGTTGGGTGATCCGAACGCCCCGCTCCCCCACCGCCGCCCCACTGCGACCCATCCCACCGCACCACCCCCACAGGCACAACCACCGATCAGCCCCCAACCCACCGCCGCCACCGCACCACCCCCACAGGCCCAACCACCGATCACCAGTCCACCGACGGGGCGCCCCGAGCACGAGACACCGACGGTCCGATGGAACAACGACGACACCCGCCAGGGCGCGGCCCCCGGCGCGGGTCGCGGCACCAGTGCCCCGCGGTCCACCGCCGACGAGAACAGCCTCATCCCGCTCCCCGATCTCGACGCCGAGTCCGAATCGACGGCTCCTCCCAAGCCCACCAGCAAGGCTCCCACCCTGGCCGACACCCTCCTCGGCGCCCGGGCCAAGGTTCCCGAAGCGGCGCTACCCGCCGCCGCGCAGCCACCGGCGGCCGAACGCTGGGTTCGACCCGAGCCTCATGAAGTCCCCGAGGGGGCGGTCACCGACGCGGTCGTCGAGGCAAGCGCCGACGGGTTGGTTGCCGCGACCACCGGCATCGAGGTTGCCGGCCTCGATCCGAATCGCCCCGATGCGTCGACCGAAGCCGAGTCCGATTCGGTCGACGACTTCTTCACGCGCGTCGAAGTCGAACACGACGAGTTGGTACCGGAGCAGCGTCCCCGCTCGGACCGGTTGGTGAACATCGGCGTCGTCCTCCTCGCCGTCGTTCTGGCCGCTGGGGCCGCCTACTTCCTGCTGCGCGACGACTCGAGCCAATCCGACATCGCCGCCAACGAGCGCCGGGTGAACCAGCTGGCCGTGGGCGATTGCTTCGGAGGTGAGCTGCTGGGCGCCTCGGAGATCGAGACGGTCCCCATCGTGGACTGCGGCACCCCGCACCAGTACGAGGTGTTCCATGCCACGGTGTTCGAACCGAGCGACGCGCCTTTCGACGCCGAGAAGGTTCGTCGCTACGCCACCGACGCCTGCACCGAGGAGCTCGAGTCGATCATCGGTGCCACGGCGGCCGAGGCTCCGGTGCAGTTGTTGTTGCTGAACCCCACCGCTGGATCGTGGAACGACGAAGGCGATCGCACGTCGCTGTGCCTCGCCTACGACCCCGAGGGGCCGTTGTCGGACCCCATCGCCCCCAGCTGAGCGACGGGCCACGACACCGGAAATAGGCGAGGGCCGGTCGGGGTTCTCACGGTCAGCCTCGCCCCCAACACGGAGCCCCGATGAGCAACGGACCCACGATCGAGTACTACTGGCGCCCCGGGTGCCCGTTCTGCATGCGGCTCGAGTCCAAGCTGGCCCGTCACGACCTCCCCCTCGAACGGCGCAACATCTGGGACGACGAACGCCACGCGGCCACGGTCCGATCGGTGGCCAACGGCAACGAGACCGTCCCCACCGTGATCATCGGCGACCACGCCCTCGTCAACCCATCGGCCGATGAAGTGCTGCGGGTCCTCCAGCGCGAATCCCCGCACCTCGTGCCGGCCGACTGGGAGCCCAGCACGGGCACCCGCATCGGTCAGACGTTGGGACGGCTCTTCCGGGAATGACGGCACGCGACCGGCCTATCTCGTGGCCAACCGCGCCGACCCTGTCGGGTTCGGGAGTCGGGCCTCAGGGGAGGTGGTAGCCGCACACTGGCCAGGGCTGGTTGCCGCGACGGGCATACAGAGCCCGAGCCCGTGCATCCTGCTCTCGGGGGCTGGAGTGGGCGGGGTCGCCCAGGCCACCCACGGTCCTCCAGGTGTGCCGATCGAACTGGTACGCGCCCCGATACACGCCGGTCTCGTCGACCGCCTGGTAGTCACCACTGGACTCGCAGAACCGGAGGCGTTCCCAGGCTTCGGGGGGAGCTTCCCCGTACCGACCCATGGCGACCGCCCGATCGGACTGGTCCCATGCTTCGGCGACCAGCAGTTCCAGTCGAGCGTCGGGTAGGTCGGCCTCCAGACGGGCCAGTTGGGCCTCGGCGACCTCGAGGTAGGCCTTGCGAGAGTCCAACTGCTGGGCCAGGTCCAGGATCTCGGCATCGGTCGCGGCGCGCAGTTGGGCCAGGCGGGTCGCCAGTTCTCCGGCCTGCAGCGATTCGTTGCTGAGCAGGTAGGTCTGCCACTGATAGTCGGCCGCCCGGCTCGAGCCGACCAGGCGGAGGAACTCCGCCTCGCCGCCCGTGATGAACGCCTCCACCACGAGCTCGCGGTTCTGGCGGACCTTCTCCTCGACCTCGCTGACCAACACGGCCTGATCGTCGCTGAGCTCGGTCTTTCGGACCTCGAGCCGACCCAGCTCCAGCCGGACATCGGCCACCTCGGCATGGAGCTCCGTCAACCGCAGCTCCAACAGATCGACTGCACTCTGGGCTTCGTCCACCGCCAACACCCCGGTGCGTCCGGTGGCCGTTCGGTCGCCGGCCAGGGCCGCCCCGACCGTGCCGATGACCGCGAGGAAGAGCGCGGCGATCAGCGCCGTGAACCAAATTCGGGGGCGGGAGATGAACAACACGACGAGTGGAGCCTCGGAGCAGGCGCGCGGACCTTAGCCATTGATGCCGATCCAGGCCGTGTCGGCCCCGGCATTGCCACGGAGAGCGCGAAGGCGAGTACAACGGCAACCATGACCACGCCGTCGACCACCCCCATCGATGCCCTGCTCGTGGTGTCCTTCGGCGGTCCGGAGGGCCCCGACGACGTGGTCCCGTTCTTGGAGAACGTCACCTGGGGCCGGGCCATCGGTCCGGAACGACTGGCCGAGGTGGGGGCCCACTACGCCCTGTTCGACGGGGTGAGTCCCATCAACGGGCAGTGCCGGGATCTCGTCGCCGCCCTCGAGTCGGCATTGGCGGCCCGCGGTGATGACCTACCGGTGTACTGGGGCAATCGGAACTGGCATCCGCTGCTTCAGGACACGATCGCCCAGATGGCGACCGATGGGGTCGAAAGGGCTGTTGCCTTCGTCACGTCGGCCTACAGCTCGTTCTCGAGCTGTCGGCAGTACCTCGACGACATCACCCGGGCGCGGGCCGCCGTCGGTGACCGAGCGCCGGTGATCGAGAAGCTCCGGACCTTCCACGACCACCCCGGTTTCGTGGACCCCTTCGTCGATGCGGTGCGCGCCGCGTTCGCCTCGCTGCCCGAGGATCGGCGCGACGCGGCCGAGTTGGTGTTCACCGCCCACTCGATCCCCGGGGCGATGGCCGCCGGGTGCGACTACGAGGAGCAGCTGGCGGTCACCGCCGAGCTGGTGGCCGGGGCCGTTGGCCGGTCGGGCCGATGGGAGCTCGTCTTCCAGAGCCGCAGTGGCCCGCCGCACGTGCCCTGGTTGGAGCCGGATATCGGTGACCACCTCGAAACTCGAGCCCGAGCCGGTGCCGCCGCGATGGTGATGGCCCCCATCGGGTTCGTCTCCGATCACATGGAGGTGGTCTACGACCTCGATACCGAAGCCAGGGCCATCGCCGATGCGCTGGGACTGCCCGTTGCGCGCGCGGCCACTCCGGGGACGGACCCCCGCTTCATCTCCATGGTGTTGGACCTGGTCGACGAGCGTCGGGCCGGTGCCGTACCCGTGGCGCTCGGCCCAGCCGGACCACGGCAAATGCCGTGTCCTCCCGGGTGTTGCCCGCCAGCCTCCTGAACCATCGGTGTCCACCAGTGGGGCGGCGGGCCTCGGTAGAGTGAGGCAGAAGAGGGGGGTCGGCCGATGAACCATGGGCAGCTGGCAGCCGAAGCACTTCGGTTCCGGCTGGACACGCTCCAGCCGTCGATGGTCGACCCTGCCCGATTCGATCTCGAGCGAGCCGCCGACGTGGCTGCCTGTTCGGCCGACCCCGTGATCGACAGCGCCATTCGGACCATCGGCTGCGCCTGGATCGCCGCCGGATTGCCTCGTGATGACCTCACCCGCTCGTGGGACCAACCGGCCGTACGGGAGCTGTTCGGCCGCCGACCCGACCTGATCGACGCACTGGACGACATCGTGCGCCAGGTCTGTCGCCTGGCGCCGTGTACCTGATCCTCAGCGCGCCACCCACCGCCACCACACCGCTTCGGGGGCCGAAGCCTCGCCGGTGACCACCGCCGCCCCGGAGACGCCCCAACCTCGACAGATCGTGGTCCTCCTCCGACGAATCGCCCTCATCGCCGGCCTCGGCCTGATGGTCGGCGCATGCGGCTCCAGTCGCCTCGACGAGGCACTCGACACGACCTCTACGACCTCTACGGCCTCTTCCGTCTCGACCGACGAGAGCGACACCACTCCCCCCTCGACACCCGGGCCGGGAAGCCGAGGACCGACACCGGACACCAGCCGCCCGCCCACCGAGGTCGGCGCGGCCGGTATCGGTGATCCGTACTTTCCCGACCTGGGCAACGGCGGCTACGACGTGGAGCTCTACGACCTGACGATCGACATCGCCGAGGGAAGCGACATCATCGATGCGTCGGCCAACCTGGAGCTGGTGGCCGACGTTCCCCTGCGCCGATTCAACCTCGACCTACGCGGGCTCGACGTCACTGCCGTCACCGTCGACGGGCGGGCCGCCACCTTCGACCAGGAGGCGGGCGAGGTGATCATCACGCCGACCGGGCCGCTCGACGTCGGTGGCCGACACACGGTCCAGGTCGAATACCACGGCGACCCCG
>Ga0224505_10001260_pt1 | contig 16272 bp, 12 predicted proteins | sample SF_Jan12_sed_USG_FD_169102 | JGI IMG/M metagenome (GOLD analysis project Ga0224505, IMG submission 169102) | Sediment microbial communities from San Francisco Bay, California, United States - SF_Jan12_sed_USGS_4_1 | ecosystem: Environmental > Aquatic > Marine > Sediment | place: USA: California... | reverse complement strand
GGCCGTTTTCTTCAGGCGGATTGATAATTCCGGCTTAGATCGCCCTTGAATAGCGGCTGCCGTCCTGTTCTTCGGCCAGGTAGCGGTCGAAAACCATGGCAATGCTTCGAAGTAACAGACGTCCTTTCGACGTGATGACTATCCTGTCGGCGTCGAGCTGCACTCAATAAATCCACGTCTATCGCCCCATTAAATCTCCTGCGGTCCTGTCCCAGGAGAAGGGTTACACGTGCGCAATCCTTGGTTGCAAATAATGGCGCTTAGTGGATTAGATTTGGATGAAAATCAGCGCTCAGCGCTTCATCGCATCGGCTACCCGCTCGCGATCCCAGAAGCGGCTAACGTCGTCGTTGAAGCCGGTCATTTCGTATCGGATCAGCGAGAGCGGCAGCCGGCCCTTGCGCATGAAATCGTCGTGGAAGTCCTTCAGCACAAAGTCCTCGCCGAGCTGGTGCTGGCGGTCTGACAGGAGCCGATACATCTCGACTGCGCCGATTGTGTACTGGAGGCCGTGCCCGGGGGACGCCCGCAAGTAGCTGTAGTTGTTCGCTACGCCCAAGTCCATCCAGGGTACGGCATCGAGCCAATACTCGTGAGTCTCGGCGACGGTCCAGTCGTTCCGCTGGTTGTGGATGTCACCGATGGTGCGCGCGGCACGCCACAGGCTGAACACGTAGATAAGCTCGCGCACGCGCGGCTGGTCGTCGAACAAGCCGGCCGGGATCGCCATCTCCTCGAGGTACACGCCCCACCCTTCGCGACGCGGGCCGAACCCGATCTTGCGAATCGGGTGGTCGCCGACAAGGTGTTGTTCCAGGTGGCCGTCGAAGCGATGGCCAGGAATCACCGCGTGCAGGTGATCGGGCGATGGGTCACGGAACTGCACGTGCTCCCAGAAGTTCGGTCCCTGCGGACGCTCGATAAACGGTACGTTATAGCCCATCTCCCGCCAATCGCTGGGCACGTAATCCGGGATCGTGATGATCTCTTGCTCGTCGATCCAGTCCTTGATGCGCCGGTCGACCGCCGCGAGGCGCTCCTGGTATTCCTCGCGCGAGCGCGGCAGCTCGATTTCCGGCAGGTCCCGGTTGCTGTGCTGCTCGAGGTACAGGAACGAACGGGTGCGTTGCAGCTCACGGTGCGCCAGCCGAAGCATCTCTTCCGACGTGTAGGGCAGATACTCGACATGCCAGACGAACCAGTCGAGCATCTTCTCCCCGACTCCGTTGGGGCTCGTGAAGCTTTCCTGATTGTCGACAAGCCATGCGTGGAAGTCGCGCACCGCTTGCCTCGCGGCACCCACATCATCGACGAGATCCGGCTGGTCACGCTTCACGCGCTCGAGTAGGTCGTCATACCAGCCCATCGTGCCTGCGGGCGGCTCGTCGCGATATGGATGTCCCAGGCCCACGCCGTCCGACTGAGACAGGGTATAAATGGCCCTGGCCGCAAAATCGGCCGCTACGTCCGTGAGGTTCGACCTGGCCGCCGCGATCGTCTCCGGCACTATGCGCAATTGCGAGAGCAACCGGTCACGCGCCTCGCCTTTCGCCGGTATGTCGGCGAATGCAATGCGTTGGATCGGGAGGACATAGAACACAGGATCGCGCTGCCACGGCTTCGTAACGTGCAGGATGAATTCGGCGCGGTCCATGTGCGAGCGCGCTGTCAGGTATTCCACCTGCTTCGCACGATCCCAGCCCGCCACACCCATCGTCTCGAGCTGACGCTGGAACCGGTCGATCTCCTCGCGCCGGCGATCGATGGCCGCGGGGCCGTAGTCGGCAATGCCCTCCGCGTCCGGTTCGAGATCACGCCATTCGAGGAACTCCTCGAACAGTTCGATCATGTCCTCGTAGGTGCCGTCGCCGTCCGGCGGGCCGGCCGATGCGGGCGTGCCCGCAAGTGCCAGCGCTAACCAGGTGGTGGCCCCCCAACAGGTCCATAAATCCGCCATACGGCGTCGGCCAGCAGGCTTGTGCATTGTCGTCTCTCCTGAATTTGCGTGCGGCTTCATTGATTGCGGGTGCAGGCGCCCTCGTACGTTATGTGCCCGGATGATCGTACCAAATATTTGTTCACTATGCGCACGATTCATGCAATAGCGAACAGTCACCCGGGGTTTTGCGGTATGCTGGGGTCCGCTCAACTACCTCGAGACGAAGTCCATGGGCAGGCACATTTTTGCTTTCCTGGTCGTGACGCTGCTCGCGACAACTGCACTACCCGGCAAGCTGCAGGCCGATCCGGTCGTCCCCGATGTCTTAAGCCTGCGCGAACAGTCCGACCTGCGCGACGATTGGCTCGTGAAGCGGCTGGATACGCTGCTGCCGGCGCTGATGGAGCGTGCCGGCGTCGACATGTGGATCGTGATCGCACGCGAGTATGCCGAGGACCCGGTGGTCGAGACGCTGCTGCCGGCAACCTGGATGTCGGCGCGCCGGCGCACCGTGCTGATGTTCCACCAGCCCGAACCCGGCGCCGAGGTCGAGCGCTTGTCGGCGACCTTCCACGCCGTGGCCTCACGCGATCCGCAAACCGCCGCCAGACATGGCGGCGACATCTATCCGCGCGAGTGGTTTCCGCACGACGGGCAACCCGATCAGTGGGCGCGCATCGGAGAGATCGTCGCCGAGCGCGATCCGCAGCGGATCGCCGTTAATCGTTCGGAGTTTTTTCCGCTGGCGGATGGACTCACTGCAACCGAGGAACGTGGGCTCGTCGACGCGTTGGGCGAGCGCTACGCCGACCGCCTCGTTTCGGCCGAGAAGCTCGCGCTCGGTTGGCTGGAGACTCGCATCCCCGAAGAGATGGTCGCGTACCGGACGATCCAGCGCATCGCTCATGCAATCGTCATCGAGGGGCTCTCGGAGAAAGTGATCACGCCGGGTCGGACGCGCACGAGCGACGTTCAATGGTGGTACCGCGAACGCATCCGCGAGCTCGGGCTTGAGACGTGGTTCCATCCGTCGGTATCGGCCACACGCCGGGCAGAGCAGGACGGCGACATGTCGGCGATGTTCGCCGAAGCCCAGTCGGACCCGCTGATCATGCCCGGCGATCTGCTGCACACGGACTTCGGCATCAGGTATCTCGGCTTCACGACCGATACGCAGAACCATGCCTACGTGCTGCGTCCCGGCGAGACGGATGCGCCCGAGGGGCTGAAATCCGGCCTCGCCGCGGCTAACCGCGCGCAGGACATCCTGATGGAGAACTTCCGCGCCGGAGAAACTGCCAACGACCTGCTCGCCCGGGCGGTTGCCCAGGCTCGCGATGAGGAGCTGGACGCCGTGTTCTACAGCCATGCGCTCGGCTATCACGGCCATGGCGCCGGGCCCTGGATAGGCGCATGGGACAAGCAGCAGGGCGTGCCCGGCATGGGCGACTACCCGATCCATCCGAACACGGCTTGGTCGATCGAACTCAACGTGCAGAAGGCCGTGCCCGAATGGGACGATCAGCCGGTGCGCTTCAGGCTCGAGGAGGACGCGTACTTCGATGGCGAGACCATCGAATTCATCGATGGCCGCCAGACTAGCCTGCACCTGATCCCGCGCCCGCGTTGAGCACGGGCAGCGCGCTGCTCAGCGGGGCGTATGCGCGGGGACCAGCCGCAGGATCTCGCCGCCGTCGACGCCAAAGTAGATGTAGCCTTCAGGACCCTGCTCGAGGAAGCGCACCCGCCGCAATGCATCCTCGAGCAATCGCTCCTCGCCGATGACGGTCGCACCCTTCATCACCAGTCGGCTTATATACGCGCCGGCGAGCGCACCGATGAACATATCACCGCGCCAGCCGGGAAACGCGTCGCCATCGTAGAACATCATGCCGGACGGGGCGATCGACGGGTCCCAGTAATGCACCGGCCCTTCCATGTCCTCCATCCCGGTGTGTCCCTTGCGGCCGGGGTCCACGGGCTCGCCGCTATATTCTTTTCCGTAGCTGACGATCGGCCAGCCGTAGTTGCGTCCCCGGTGGACCAGGTTGACCTCGTCGCCGCCACGCGGCCCATGTTCGTGCAACCAGAGCTCACCCGTCTGCGGGTGCACGGTCAAGCCCTGCGGATTGCGATGCCCGTAGCTCCACACTGCGGCAGCGGCACCGGGCACATCGACGAACGGGTTGTCGTCAGGTACAGAGCCGTCCTCGTGCAGGCGCATGACCTTGCCGAGATGGCTGCCGACGCTCTGTGCGAGGTGGCGCAGATCCCAGCGCTCGCCCATGGTCACGTAAAGGTAGCCGTCGCGGAATGCGAGCCGGCAGCCGTAGACAATATCGCCGTGGAACCAGGGCAACGCCTCGAAGATCCGTTCGCGATTGATAAGTCTGCTGCCATCGAGCCGGGCACGCTCGACTACCGTCGTGTTCAACGCCTCCGTGCCGGCGGTGTAGGCGTAGTAGATCCAGCCGTTGTCCGTGAACTGCGGGTGTGCACGAACGTCGAGCATGCCTGCGTTGGCACGGACGAAGATATCGGCTGGGCCATTGTCCAGTGACGTGAGTTCACCGGTCGCCAACTCGAGTAGCGTGAGACGCCCTGCCGCGCGCTCGCTGACGACCGCGCGGCCATCAGCCAGGAAAGCCATCGCCCATGGGATCGACAGGTTGCCGGCGACATGCTCCACCCGGAAGGTCGCGGCCGCGCTCTCGATGGGTTCGGAAGTTGCGTCGTCGGCGTGTGCGCCCGTACATGCGAAGCCAGCGGCGAGTACCGTCAACAGGCATTTGCGAAAATACATCTGCTTCCCCTCATTGATGGCGGCGATGCATGCCGCGCGCTGGGCACGGGCCACAGATTTTGCGAAGATTAACGCACATCTGTCCGCAGTGCGTATAAATAATGGCCGCTTTCCGCAGTCACACCCAACCGGACCGGCCTGTTTCGGTTTCGGTGCTCGCAGTCGCCAGCGTCTGGCTGGCATTGGTCCCCGCGCCCGCCAGTGCGCAGGCGCTGACGCCGACCGTGCCTGTCTCCGCAGAGGACCTTGAACGCGGGCGGTCGCTGCACGAACGGCATTGCGCCGTATGCCATGGCATTGACGGCCGCGGCGACACGCCCGCGGTCCGTAACCAGGGCTCGCAGCCGGCCGATCATACCGATGAACGCGCGATGGCCGCGTTCACCGACCAGCAACTCGCCGCGCGCATCCAGCGCGGCTTGTATCAAATGCCGGCATTCCCGGAAATCCGCGGAGATGAACTAGTCGCGCTGGTGGCGTTCGTGAGATCGCAGAGTATGGAAACCGTCCATGCCGTGGAGCTGCAGCAGCTCGCGCAGGGCGTGGTGCCGCATTTCGAGCGTGTTACGGACGAGATGCTGGCATCGCCTGCGCCGGAAGACTGGCTGATGTATCGGCGGACCTACGACTCGTGGGCCTATAGCCCGCTCGAGCAGATCGATCGCGACAGCGTCGACAGGCTGGAGCTCGCCTGGTCGTGGGCGATGACCTCAGGACGCCAGTACATCACACCACTTGCGTACCGTGGCGTGCTCTACATCGAGAGCCCGCGCGACATCCTGCAGGCGCTGGACGCGAAGACCGGCGACCTGATCTGGGAGTACCGCTGGCAGGCGCCAGACGAGACGTCGGCCGTAACGCCAGGCACCCACGTGCGCGGTACGCGTAGCATCGCGATTCATGGAGAGCGCCTCTATCACCTGACGGCCGATGCGCACCTCATTGCCGTCAATGCACGCACCGGTACGCTCGATTGGGCCGTGGCCGAGATCGGGCGCGAGCGCGGGATTACTCATTCCGCCGGGCCCATCATCGTTAACGGCAAAGTGATCAGCGGCCGTGGCGCGGCGCCGCGCGGCGGCCCCGAGGTCAGCTACATCGCCGCCCATGATGCCGATACCGGCCGCGAGATCTGGCGCTTCCACACGATACCGGCGCCGGGCGAACACGGCGACGAAAGCTGGAAGGGCGTGCCCTGGGAGGATCGACAGCACGTCGGCAGCTGGGATGTCGGGAGCTACGAACCCAAACTCGGCCTGCTTTACTGGGGCACGTCGGTACCGTCTCCGTCGCTCGAGTCGGTGCGCCGCACCGACGGCGGCGACGTGCTGTACTCCAACTCGACGCTCGCAATCGATGCTGAAACCGGCGAGCTGCGCTGGTACTACCAGCACCTCCCGCGTGACAACTGGGACCTCGACCACGTGTTCGAACGACTGCTGGTCGACACCGCAATCTCCCCTGACGCCGACGAAGTACGCTGGATCAACCCGATATTGGAAGCCGGTGAGCGCCGCCGGGTCGTGACCGGCATTCCCGGCAAGACGGGTATCGTTTACACGCTCGATGCCGCAACTGGCGAGTTCCTGTGGGCACGCGAGACGATTCATCAGAACGTCATCGCCGACATCGACCCGGCGACCGGCCGCGTGACCATCGACGAGGCGATGGTGCCGCAGCCTTTCGCTGAGCTGCTCGTGTGCCCCGGCAACGCGGGTGGAAAGAACTGGATGGGCGGCGCGTACAGCCCGCGCACCGGGCTCATGTATCACGTAATGCTCAACGCCTGCACGTTACAACGCGGCACCACGGATGCGTTCCGGCGCGGGCTGGGTTATGCGGTGAGCTGGGTCATGGTCGAGGATCCCGCGCTCGCAGGGCGGGATCCCTACCCAGTCGGGCGGCTCGACGCGATCGCGGTCGACGACGGTCGAACCGCGTGGCGCCACGAGCGGCGGGCGGGCTTGGTAAGCGGCCTCGTGGCAACCGCCGGCGGCCTGGTGTTCGGCGGCGACGCGAATCGGCGCTTCATGGCATTCGACGACCGCTCAGGCGACGTGCTGTGGGAGAAAGTGCTGTCGGCGCCGGTCACCGGGCATCCAATCAGCTTCGCGGTGGACGGCGAGCAGTACATCGCGGTGGCCGCGGGCGGCAACACCCATGTGGACCGTACCGCCCTGTCGCTGCATCCGGAGATCAAGGTGCCGCAGGGATTCAACACGCTGTTCGTGTTCCGGTTGCGCCCGCTTGACGATGGAGCCATCGGCCGGGCGGAGTGAAATGAGCTTACCGGCAACGGACTTGCCGCATACGAGACCCCGTTTCAAAAAGGCGACGGCAGGCGGCGTTGCTGGGAGATGCACGATCCGCAGTCAAGGTTCAGAAACAGCAGTCCGCCCTGATAGGCAGGGCTGGAATTGCACCCCTAGTTCACCAGACGCGACGGTGCATTGGATGCCGCAGGCGCCCGAGTCACATGAGTGCGAGGATCGCCGCAATGCCACCCGAATCAAAACCTCACACGGCGCCTGAGAAATTAAAAGCATTTAGCCCCCACGGACTTCATCGTCTTCCGTTCCAAATGAATTACGCGCCCGCGCAATTCTTACGTGCACCCGCTGATAGTGCCTGGCCACTTCTCGAACGGCTTTAGTAATCCGCCTTCCGCCAAGGACTTTTCATTGCGCGGCACGATTCTCGTTGCGGACGTGCGGGCAATCAATAACTGGAGCATGCGAGCATCATGAACAGACAAAACTTTCATCATCAAATGCGACTCAAATGCGCCGGTGTGGCCGCGCTTGCGCTGTACACCGCGCTTGCCTTGCTCGTGACATTTGGGGCATCGGCTACCGGATTGCAACAGGGCATATCCGAGCGCAATAGCGCATCAGGCAGCGACGCTGCCGATCTGGAAGTTCCAGAAATCTGCGGATTGCGCGAGCAGGCAGAAGTCAGGGATGCCTGGCTTGCACAACGGCTCGATACGGTCGTTCCCATGCTCATGCGGCGCGAAGGTATCGACATGTGGATCCTGATTGCAAGGGACTACAACGAGGATCCGGTTGTAGAGACCATGTTGCCGGCCACGTGGCTGTCCGCGCGGCGCAGAACAGTCCTGATGTTTTTTGATTCCGGCTATGGCAAGGCAGTCGAGAATCTGTCTGCAAGTCCCTATGCGCCCGGCCAGAAGTTCACCGCCGCATCGGTCCCCGAATCACAGCCGGATCAGTGGGCTCGAATCGCAGACGAAATGCTCGCGTATCCAACCATTGTGCGTATCGCACACGCGATCATCGCCGAAGGCTTGTCGGAGAGGGTCGTTACGCATGGCATCACAACCACCGCCGAAGATTCATGGTGGTACAGGGAACGCATTGGCAGCACATATTTCAGCCGGCAACCGGGTCCAGGACATACTGATGCGGAACTTTCGCAGTGGGATTTCGGGTAACGGGTTACAGTCTCGCTCCAGGCAAGAGGCAATCGCTGCAGGACTGAATGCAACTATCTACAGTCATGCGATTGGTTTCCAAGGCCACGGCGCGGGGCCGTGGATCGGCATGTGGGATGATCAGCTCGCCAAGCCGTCGATCGGCGAGTATCCAGTGATGCCGAATACGGCCTGGTCCGTTGAATTGAATGTTCAGTTGGCCGTGCCGGAGTGGGGAGGCAAGGTGGTTCAATTCAAGTCCGAGGAAGATGCCTATCTCGACGGCATGGAGATCCGCTTTCTCGATGGTCGCCAGGAGCAGCTCCATCTGATCCCGAGGCAATAACCGGTCGTGCCCTGGCAGTGGAAAAGCCCGCAATCAATGTGAGACCGGGGAAATCGCTGCTCTCCCGCTCAACACCGCGGCGACGTTTCGCACAGCCAGTTTCACAACGGCTGCGCTCGCCGCTGTTTCACCGTTGGCCATGTGGGCGGTCAGGACAAGGTTCGGAATGGCATGGCTTGCGGCCACTGGTTCGTATACGTCCAATCCGGCTCCGAAAATCTTGTTGGCAACAAGTCGCTCGACAAGTGCTGCGTCGTCGACTATTCCAGCCCGGGCGATATTGATAAGAATGGCATCGCGTCGCAACAATCCCAGCTCCTTCGCCCGGATCATGCTCCGAGTGTCACGGGTAAGCGGGACAGTGACAAATACGAAATCGCTGGCCGTCAATAATTCGTTCAGCGACAGGCGACGCGCTCGCAAAGTTTTCTCGATTTCCGGCTTCGCAGAGCGATTGAAATACTGTATGGAATTGTCGAATCCACGGTACATGATTCTTGCGATGGCAGAGCCCACTCGCCCAGCACCGACGATGCCGCAAGTCCGCTCACGGACCGGCATGCCCATGGGTTCCACGAAAGAATAAGGTGGCAAAGAGTCCTGTTGCTGGCCCAAATGAAGGCGAGTTATGCGTTTTGCTACGCCAAGCAACAATGCAACCGCAGCTTCCGCCGTGGTAGCGACCAGTTCGGGTGCCGGCGCATTGCAAACGACGACGTCGTGTGTCCGGGCGGCTTCGAGATCAATGTTGTCGTAACCAAGGCCACAGCAGGCAATCACCTTCAATTCGGGCGCGGCGAGAAAAACCTCGCGATCGATTCGATCGGTGACTTGCGCCATGATTGCGTCGCAATCTCGAACCCGGCGCAACAGTTCGTCTCTGGGACACCGGGCATCCCGGTGATACATATCGATGGTCCAACCGGACTCGCCCAGGAGTTCGAGCGAGTCCGTTGGCAGCAACCGGGATACGAATATCTTCATCGCAACTTGCGGGATGACCGCGGCCGGCCTAACGCGTGCCCGGTTCGGGCGGATCGCGCCAGAATTGCTCGACCTGGTCGGTATTGCCGGTAAGTTCCCAACGTATCAACGCGGGTGGAATCTGGCCATATTGCAGCAATGAATCATGAAAACTCTTCCAGTCGACAGAAAACTCGTTTGCCATTATTGTTTCGGCGAGTATCTGCTCGATTTGCTTTTTGCCGACAATGTAGCTGGTCGCCTGATACGGCCATCGAACGTACATGTCGACTTCGGCCCTCGATATATGCTCCTCCATTGATGGTACTCGGTCGATCTGATATTGAACCGCCTCGTCCACGGTCAGAGACCCGATCGACAAGTATAGGTCCAACGGCACTCGTACGGCGCGCAGCAGCAGGAAATTGTAGGTTAGTTCACGAGTCCGCGGCCCGCGCAGGTACGGGTAGCCCATATTGAGGAAAAACTCTTCCCAATAGTGAGCCCAGCCTTGCGAGAATCCGGTGTCACGGTGCGTTGCCCGAATAGGGCAGGGATTTCTCCTGGTCACTTCCGCTTCGAAATAATGCCCCGGCCAATCTGAATGCTGGTAGTCGGTAATCGGGTCCAGCCGCATCGTGCGTTCCCAATACGTGTTGGTAAACCAGTGGTCCTCTGGTACTACGAAAAGACGCTTGGTATTTTCGGCTTTCGGTTCCTTGCTGAAGCCGAGCAGCCCCGGCCGATTGCCAAGCCCGCCGAACGGCTCCTGCCAGCTTCCTTGTTCAATATAGGATTCGCCGATGAAGGGATGAAAGCTGATCAGCGAATTGTCCTTGAGCCAATACTTGGTTTGTAAGTACGTCAGACGGAACCACTCGATCCACTCATCCGTTGTCGGCATGGTGAGTTGCTTGAGCCCTGCGTTCCTGGTCTCTTCAATTTCGATTGACATCAGGAAACGATTCTTCTCCTGCTCGCCGAGAAAGAGCATTTCGTCAGGCGTCCATGGCACGAAATTGACACGCTTGAAATACCACTCCATGTTGTCCTTACCAACGTTTGCGCGTCCTTTCATCAGTTTCAGGTTGCTTTGCATCCACTCACCGTACTTCGCCAGCTCAGCTGCGGCATTGCTTGCTGCTGACTTCAGTGCGGACCGTTTTGATGCGGGGAAATACGGCTCGAAAAGTTTGACGCCGGCTGCATACTGGGCGTCAATGTTTTCGACGTGCCGGATTCCCATGCTGGCCAAGTCGGGAGCCGCGTCATCAAGTACGATGTTTTTTCGGCCCTGGTCCAGTATTGCGCCAGTTCTGTTGAAAGCTGCGATGATGGCTTCGGCTTTGTCGATGCCGAACGGCACCGTTGTACGCAGTTCAGCGGCGATCGGGTCGATAGCCTGTTCCACGTAATAGGAAGGATTGGTTTCAACTTCGCGCAGTATGTGCTGTTCAAAATAAACGTCATCCATTTCGGATCGCAGCAACAGGTAGTCTACCTGGTCATGCACCGGCCACGATCGCGGATCCAACGCGTCCAGTCTTTCACGAAATCGAACCAATCCCTCGATCTGCTGTTGCCTGACTGCGCGGTAATCTGCGAGTCCCTCTGCTTTGTGAGTCGGTCGCCATGTCCGCGAGCGAAACAATGGACTACGGAACGCATGAAACTCTTCGGCAAGTCTGATCAGTTCGTCGGACTCATGTGTGATTTGCCGGTCGACCTCAGCGTCCGAAGGCTGAATTCCGAGCATGCAAAAAATCAGCATTGTTGCCGTGCAAAAGATTCGAGTGTTAAACATGGCATTTTCTCCCGTTCACCGCTTGTCGAGGGCGGCTTGTTGTCTGCTGTGCGTTGCACCGGACGCGGAATCCCGGTCGCAATCGTTGATATCTCAGCCCGGTGCGATCAGTTGGTCCTCAGCCTTTGTCAGCTACCTGCACTTCAGGCTCGGTCTTGCTGCGAATCTCCGCCAGCGAAACGCCCGGTGCGAGTTCAACGAGTATCAACATGTCATCGCGGATATCCAGCACGCATAGGTCTGTAATAACCCGATCGACGACACCCGTACCTGTCAACGGAAGCGAACAGCGAGAGAGTAGCTTCGGCTGATCGTCCCGGGTTGTGTGATCCATCACGACAACGACGCGCTTCGCTCCGGAAACGAGATCCATGGCGCCGCCTATCCCTTTGACCATTTTCCCGGGAATCATCCAGTTCGCCAGGTCGCCGCTTCCCGATACTTGCATTGCACCGAGAATGGCAAGGTCGATGTGGCCGCCGCGAATCATTCCAAATGAATCGGCGCTTGAAAAATAGCTTGAGCCAGGCAATTCGGAAACCGTCTGTTTACCTGCATTGACGAGGTCCGGATCGATGTTTTCCTCGAATGGAAACGGACCGACACCCAGCATGCCGTTTTCGGAATGAAACGTGACGCGAACCCCATCCGGAATGTAGTTTGCCACCAGGGTTGGAATACCGATTCCAAGGTTGACGTAGTAGCCGTCTTCGATTTCACGAGCGGCGCGTGCCGCCATCTGTTCCCGGTTCCACATACCTATGCGGTCACTCGCCTTGTGAATGTTCGCTGTTCGATGATCTTTTCAGCCCGACCTTCGAAGAGGCGTTGCACGAAAATGCCCGGCGTGTGGATGCTGTCAGGCTCGAGTTCACCGGAATCAACGAGATGCTCAACTTCGGCAATTGTCGTACGACCGGCCGTGGCCATCACGGGATTGAAGTTCCGGGCCGTTTTTCGATAGACCAGATTTCCGTCCTGATCGCCTTTCCACGCCTTTACTATCGCGAGGTCAGCGACCAGCGCGGTCTCGAGAATGTAGTCCCTGTTATCGAAACGGCGGACTTCCTTGCCTTCGGCTACAACTGTGCCGACGCCGGTACGAGTATAAAATGCAGGAATACCCGCGCCACCCGCCCTGATTCTCTCTGCCAGTGTTCCCTGCGGAGTAAGCTCGAGGTCGAGCTCGGCATTCAAATACTGTCTCTCGAACGTCTTGTTAGTGCCTATGTAGGATGCGATCGCCTTTCGGACCAATCTGTCCTTCAACAAGGTCCACAATCCGAATCCCTCGCCCGGCCGGTCGGAATACTCGCCTCCACAGTTGTTGGAAATAATCGTCAAGTCGCGTATCTGACGACGGCGAATCTCCTGGATGCAAAGGTCGGCGATTCCGCAGGCGCCGAAGCCGCCGGCCATGATTGTCATGCCATCGAACAACACGCCCTCCAGCGCAGCGCGTGCGTCAGAAAAGACCTTGCCGGCACGACTGTTCAACGATTATCAACCGAACCCGTCGCGCGGGCGGCTTTCTTGCGCAGGTAGGCGCGCCACGTCATGGCCCAGCGATCCGGCTCGTCCAGGGACTCCGGCCCGAGACGTCCAATCGGATGATTGTGGGGCGCAGTCTTCACTTTCTTCGGATCGGAATAGGCCTCATCGGAAACTTGTTTAAGGACAGCGATCCAGTAGTCGACGTCTTCCTTCGACCACATCTCGCCTGTCTCCGGCGTGAAGGGCTCCGGAACCAGCCACGGTTCGTGACTAAGCCACGGTGCATCAACGCCGAAGTCGACCATTCGATTGGCAACGTCGCTGACGGTTACGCCGGTGTCCTCGTATAGTTGTCCAAGACTGTAGCGCGTCATTTCCATTCGCCAGCCTTTTATACCGGGATGCGACCGCGTTACGCCGCGGATTTTCAATAGTTCCTTCTCCATGTAATTGTTCATCAATACGGAGATATCGGATGCCTCATTGATTCCGTCGGAACCCATGGCGCGAGTCCAGGCGTACGCCTTGATAACCTGTTGCACGTTTCCGAGGTATTCGCGGACCCGTCCCACCGAGTTGCCCGAGCTGTCGCTCAGTATGAAAGAGTCACCCTTTCGATCAACCAGCGGACCGGGCAGGAATTCCTCAAGTTCCTTGGTGCAGCCGTAGGCGCCAACCGCAGGTCCGCCGCCGCCCTTGGCGACGCCAAAGGTCTTGTGCAGCATGAACATGCAGGCGTCGAAGCCAAGTTCCCGCGCGCGAATTTTGCCCATGACTCCGTTGAAATTGGCGTGGTCGTAGAAACACAGTCCACCGGCGTCGTGCACGATTTTCACCCACTCCATTATTTCGGGATTGTAGATGCCCATATCGTCGGGGTTGTTGATCATCAGCGCAGCGGTACGCCCGGACACGGCAGACTTCAGGGCGTCGATCGACGGGTAGCCATTGTCTTCGAGCATGAGGGTGACGACTTCGAATCCGGCCGCGGCGGCAGTGGCAGGATTGCAAGGATGTGACTGTATGCTGGTAATTATCTGGTCACGCTGTCCGAGTTCGCCCTTTGCGGCATGGTATGCGCGGGTGACACATGCATGCGTATAAGCGGCGTCGGCCCCGCCTGCCGGTTGAAAGGTAAAACGATCCATTCCGGACAGTTCGCGAAGGAGATTATCAAATGCATAGATGATCTCCAGTGCGCCCTGCAACGTTTCCGGATCCTGGTTCGGGTGCAGGTCTGCAACGCTGTCACCCGCGGCCAGCGCCTCGGTCAGCCTGGGGTTGTACTTCATCGTGCAGGTACCGAAAAGACTGATGCCCATCATCCCCAGGGTTTCCTGCGACAGATGCAGGTAGTGCCGAAGCACGTCCGGCTCGGACATTTCAGGCAAGGCAGCGGCACTTCTTCGCCGCATTGCAGACGGCACGAGATCCTTCGCGTCGCCGACGGTTTTGTGAACTTCCGGGCCCGCCAGCGGAAAGTGACAGCCGCGTCGGCCGGCGACACCCATCTCAAAAATGACAGGCTCATCCCATACGGCCGCGTGATATCGTCGCAATCGTGTCGTCATGACGAGCATACCTCACGCAATTTTTCCGCCAGCAACATCAGGTCCTGCTCGTTGTGCATCTCGGTTACGCAGAACAGCGCACTCTGGCCAAGTTCCGGAAAATGCCGGCTCAAATCGAGCCCGCCGAAAATACCGTGTTTCAACAGAGCCCTGTTGATGTCATGAACCTGCTTGCCCGTCGAATCGAAATTTACGACAAACTCCTTGAAAAAGCCTGATCGTTGCAGTACCCGAACTCCGTCGATCTTGCCAAGCAAGTGCGCGCAGTAATGTGCGCGCTGTATGATCAGCTCGCCGAGTTCCCGAAAGCCGCGTGGACCCAGCAAGGCCATGTAGACTGCGCAGACGATCGCCCACAGGTAGGTCGAATTGCCGGTCCAGTCTTTCGCTTTTTCCCTGGATCCATAGGAACACTGGTGCATCAAGACCATGCTGAATGCGTAGTCGCCTTGCGGCGTTTCGGTGATACTGATCATCAAGGCGGGATACTCGTGCGCGTAACGTTGCTCGTCGCGGGAAGCGATGAATCCCCCGAGTCCGCCACCGCAGTTCATGTGGATTCCGAGCGGCTGGATCGACCCGACCACGATGTCCGCACCGTACTCCCCGGGGGGTTCGAGTATTCCCAGCGATACCGGGTCGACGCCGACGATCGTTTCCGCGCCATGGCGTCGGGCCATTGCGGAAATTTCCCTTGCCTTCGATTCGATCTGTCCGAGATATGATGGATTCTCGAAATAGACAGCCGCAACGTCGTCACCCAGGCTTCGGTCCAGACTCTCAAGATTCAGCAAGCCACTTTCTGCATCAACGTCGATGTCGACAATCGAAATGTGTGAATGCATTTCGGGCGGTTCGCAGTAGCTGTTGATGACTGCGCGTCGTTCCGGGCAGAGATAGCGCGGCAGAAGGACCTTGCTACGGCCAGTCATCCGGGCAGCCATTCGGATCGCGTTTCCGGCAGCACAGCCCCAGCTGTAGACGGGTAGCGCCACGAGTTCAAGGGAAAGCAGCTCTCCCAGCTGACTGGTGAATTCGAACCAGGCTTGGTTTCGCCCGAGGTCCGACGCGACAGTTCCCCAAACCGGCGTAAGGAATTCACTTCGCTGCGCAATCTCATCGCAAACGGCCGGAACATGATGTTGCCAACATCCACCCCCCAGGAAACTCAGCGCGCGTTGGCAACTCGTGTTTTTTCCCAGGATGCCTCGCATATGCCGACTGAGATCGACCTCCGAGCTCATGGTCTCCGGCAGATCGAGAGGATGGCGAAGGCGGTGCTCCAGTGGAATTTGTGCGAACAGCTCATCCACGGAGTCGATTCCCAGCACCGCAAGCAGCTCCTGCTTGAGTTCGGCCGTGGAATTGGGCATGAAGGGATGTGCACGCGTTTGGGCTTGCATTCGATAGTGCTCCTTTCGACGACACGGCCGGCCAGGGGCGCGGCTACGATGCTATATTGTTCCGTACTATAGCATTGCGAACAGATGTTCGCATATCACACAAAACGGGCAAGCTCAGTGATGCGACACCGCGTCGGGTTGATCGTCAACCCGGTTTCCGGCATGGGGGGTGCTGTCGGCCTGAAGGGCACCGACGGCGATCGTGCGTTGCTGGCCGCGCGATTGGGAGCGGTGCCGGGCGCGGGACAGCGGGCTGAAATTGCCCTTTCCGCGTTGGCCGAGATCGGCCAGTACCTGGAGGTTTTGACCTGCGGCGGCAATATGGGTGCGGATGCCGTCAGCAAAGCCGGACTGCCGATGACAATCGTCCACCGACCTGCCGCCGCATCGACCAGCGCCGTTGATACACGTACCGCCTGCAAGCGACTGCTCGAGGCGCAGGTCGAACTGATCCTGTTCGCCGGCGGAGATGGCACGGCGCGCGACGTCCTCGACGCGGTTGGCAAAACGGTCCCG
>Ga0224505_10001259_pt1 | contig 16275 bp, 15 predicted proteins | sample SF_Jan12_sed_USG_FD_169102 | JGI IMG/M metagenome (GOLD analysis project Ga0224505, IMG submission 169102) | Sediment microbial communities from San Francisco Bay, California, United States - SF_Jan12_sed_USGS_4_1 | ecosystem: Environmental > Aquatic > Marine > Sediment | place: USA: California... | reverse complement strand
TGGTCTGCCCGCGCGACCTCGATCAGCAGCACGGCCGTGGAGACGCGAATTGCGCTGACACGCTCTGGCGCGGCGCCGTTATCGTCCGGCTTCGCAAGGGCGATCGTTACCTGGTCGAGAAATCGCTTGAACATGTGCTTCGGTGCTCGCTCTTACATTGAATTCATTTATAGGACCGACTGGTCGCCGAAAAGATTCACGCTCACGCGCTCTCAGTCCGCCAGCGGAATGGTTGCCGTGCCGATGCGCGTCTTGCCATACTCGCCGGCGGTCCATGCGACGAGCAGGCGACCCGCCTGGGTCGCAACCTGGGGCACGCTGAAGGCTGCAACCTCGACTGCTTCGTCGAAAACGCGCGCCGCACCCAGCGTGTCATCCGCGCCAACTGTCCGCATGACCAGCGCCGCGTGGCCTTCGCCGGCTTTTTGCTGCCAGACGACCCATGCGGTACCCGATGCGTCGACCGTCATGCCGACGTGCCCGAGCAGTTCGCCCGCGGCGAGGTCCAGCGGCTTCGAGAAGCTTCTCCCGCCGTCCGTCGAGCGTGCGAAACGCACCCGCGGCTGATCATTTGCGGCCGTGAACCAGGCAACGACGACGTCCAGGCCGCGCGCATGGATCTCGGGGCCGTTGACCGGGCAACCGGGGATCTCCCAATGATCGTCGTTGAGCGGCACGCCCTCGGTCCAGCGACCCTCGACACGGCGCGTGACATAGATGTCGCGGATCTGGGCCTCGCTGCGATTACGGTACACGGCAACCGGGCCTTCGCTGCTCAATGCCACGTCGGTCTGGCAGCAGTCGCAGGTCAGCGAATCGACCATTTGCTCATCGGCGAGCGCCATGCCCGGCAGGTAGGAGGCCGAGCGCAGGGTCATGCCGGTGTCGTTCGGGTCGTCCGTGTACTCGTTCGCCATCTTGCGGCCGTCGAGGTAGACGAAGCCGACGCCGCCCCCGTCCGGATACAGGCTCACGAACCCGTGCTCGGTATCGGTGCCGTCGGTGTGGGCGATCTCGCCATCGGACCAGCTCGCACCGCCGTCGCCCGACGTCGACAGGTAGACGTCGTACGCATAACCGCCCGCGGGTCGGCGGGCCAGCCAGTGCGCAGCCCACAACTCGCCTTCGAGCGGCACGACAGACGGAAAGTCGGCCCAATTCACGAACCAGTTCGTGCCGGAGGCAACGGTTCGCGGCTCGGCCCAGCCCTCGACACCGAACTCGGCATAGCGCAGTGCGTGGCCCTCGCCGTCGGGCTCGAGCCAGCTCATCACCACGCGTCCGTCCGTGGCGCTGGCGAGGTAGGGGGCTAATGCGCCGTTGGCCGCCGGGTTCTCCAGTGGCGCCGCAGGAGGTATCGGACCGGTATCGGGTGGCGACGGCGAACAGCCGGCGAGCAGCAGGGGGATTGCGGCGAGTAAGCCGTGATCAATGTATGGGGAGCGCATCGTCATCGCGGCATTATGCCTGCGGCCCCCACGACGGCCAAATTCGGCATTGCATCAATTGATTCCGGGGTTCAGGCGGGTATACTGCGACGCTCTCCGGGGATGCCGTCGACTCGATCCTGCATCCGACCGGTAGCACCTGTGGCTAGGTGGCAGAGTGGTTATGCAGCGGCCTGCAAAGCCGTGGACGCCGGTTCGATTCCGACCCTAGCCTCCATCTCTCTCGATCGATTCGACCCGCGGGAACCGTGGCGGCACGCCGTGCCGATCCCCGAGTTCGATCGCCACGCCGTTGTGGGCGAGGGCGGGCGGCATATCATCCCTGTCCTGTGGCACCTATAATGACGGCGCACTCCGACCGCAAGCTTTCGCCTCGCGTGCACGCCCGGATGGCGGAATTGGTAGACGCAACGGACTTAAAATCCGTTGGCCGCAAGGCCGTGCCGGTTCGATCCCGGCTCCGGGCACCACCTGTCTCCGACGCTCCGCTCAATAGCTGACCCGCTCGCCCGCGAGCGGTGGCGTGCTGACCGGCAGTCGTCGGGCCCTGGTCTTCTGTTCGAAGGCATAGCCCAGCGCCAGCAGGCGCGGCTCGCTGAAGGCCGGTCCAAGAAAGGAAATCGTCACCGGCAGGCCACGTCCAGTGAAACCCGCGGGCACGATGAGATCGGGAAAACCGGTCAGGTTCGCCAGTATCACCGGCGACCCGCCGCTGCCCGGCGCCCCCTCGGGATCCGGGTCCGGATCGACGCGCTCCGGACGGACGTGCGAGGTCGGGTACACGATCGCATCGAGCTTCTCCGATTCCATGATGCCCCCCACGATGCCACGCAGCAGCGGCAGCGCGTGGTCGCGCACCGCGACATACTCGTAGTCAGTCAGTTCGCCACTGTCCTCTTCCTTCATCATCAGCTGCCAGCGGCTCGGGTTGGGAATGACCCCGTCGTCGCGTGATGCCGTGAGTGCCATCGAGCGCCGGATCAGCTCCTTGAGCGTCTTCGGGTAGTCGGGGCCGGTCGTCGCCAGGTAGTCCTCGATTTGGGCACGGAACTCGCGGTAGCGAATCGCGCGATAGAAACGCCCGCGCGCGTCCATCAGCCAGCTCGGCAATTCGATGTCGACGAGCTCGGCGCCTGAGTCGCGCATTGCCTGCAGCGATGCCTCGATCACCCAGTCCACTTCCTCGTCACTCTTCATGAAGTCGCGCGCGATGCCGATACGTGCACCCTTCAAGGCACCCGCATCGAGGAAATTCGTATAGTCCTGCTCGATCCTGCCGTTAGCCCGGGCGGTCGCCGGGTCGGCCGGGTCGATTCCGGCCAGCACGCCGAGCGCAGCCGCGACGTCATAGACGCTTCTTGCCATGGGCCCGGCCGTATCGAAGGACAGGGCGAGCGGGATGATGCCGTCGCGACTGATCAGCCCGAGTGTCGGTTTGAGGCCGACGATGCCGTTGGCCGACGAGGGCCCACGGACGGAACCGCCCGTGTCAGTACCGAGGCCGATAGAGGCATAGGCGGCGGCGATCGCGGCACCCGTCCCGCCGGACGAGCCTGACGGTGTACGGCGCGGGTCGTGCGGGTTGTAGGTCGCACCGCCCAGCGAATTCATCGCATCGCCCGAAGCGAATTCGCTCATGTTGAGCTTTGCAAGGATGATCGCGCCCGCGTCGCGCAGCCGGCGCACGAGGAATGCATCGTCCGGCGGTATCGAGCCTTTCAGCATGAAGGATCCGGCCGTCGTCGGCAGATCTGCCGTATCGATGTTGTCCTTCAGCACGACCGGAATGCCATGCAACGGCGAGCGCCGGCCCCGGGTCGCGCGTTCGCGATCGAGCGCGCGCGCCTCGTCGAGCGCTTTCGAGTTCAGCGTCAAAACCGCGTTGAGCCCGGGACCCTGCCGGTCGAATGCTTCGATGCGCGCAAGGTAGCGTTGGACCAGCGTTACCGAATCGAGCGCTCCCGCATCCATGGCGACATTGAGTTCCTGCACCGTGGCGCTCGTCAGGTCCAGTTCGGCAGCCCTGAGGGGCGCCACGCAGGCAAGCGCCGCGACGGCGCACGCGATCCTGGTCCAACATCCATCTTGCCGCATACCGTCACTCCCCATCCGTCCGGCTCCGGCGAGCCTACACAACCTGGGGTGCCGGCTGATAGCCTCGGACAAAAAAAGAGGCCCCCCGAAGGAGGCCACGAAGGGGTGGCGGCTCGGGGCCGCCAACTGGGGATATCAACTTCAGCCTAATCGGCCCCGACCGGGATCGCGTCCGGCGGCACGTCCTTTCCGCGCCGACCCTGGCTCTCTGCAACCGCAGCGCGCAGCGCGTCGATACGATTTGCGTAACGCGTGTTGGCCGGGAGGCAGTGGTCGGCATCCAGCGCCGCCAGCGTCTTGCGCACCTCCTCAGTCATGCCGGTCACGTAGGCCGTCCGTCCTGCCTGCTTGGCGTCACAGATGATCGTTTCGACGGCACGCGCGGCCGACACATCCAGGAACGGCACACTCGAGAAATCGAGGATGATCGCGTCGCCCTTCTTCTTCACCCGCTCGCGCACCTGGTGACCGAGGTCGGCGGCAGCGCCGAAGCTCAGCGGGCCCCCGAACTCGAACATCCACACGTGGCCATCGGCCTGCGCGAGGAGCGCTTTCTCTTCGGGGCTGGACTGCGGGTCACCGTGCCGGAACTTGGAGAGCTGCTCGTCGGCCAGCTGCTTCACGAAGGCGAGCGCGGCGAGCACTACGCCGGCGGCGACGGCAGTGATCAGGTCGACGAACACGGTCAGGCCGAGCACCAGCGCCATCAGCGCGAGGTCCCAGCGCGGGCCGCGGTGAGCACGGGCGATGTAGTTGACGTCGATGATGTCCCAGCCCACCTTGACGAGGATACCCGCCAGCACGGCGTGCGGGATCTGCGACGCCAGCGGCGCAAGGCTGACGACGACGGCGAGCAGTACGAGCGAGTGCAGCATGCCGGCGATTTTCGTCTGGCCGCCGGTCCGGATGTTGACGACGGTGCGCATGGTCGCGCCGGCGCCCGGGATGGCGCCGAACAGCCCGGCCAGCGTGTTGCCAATGCCCTGGCCGACCAGTTCCTTGTCGGAGTCGTGCCGGGTGCGGGTCATGTTGTCTGCGACCAGCGAGGTCAGGAGGCTGTCAACGGCACCCAGCACGGCCAGGATGAACGCAGCCTCGAGGACGATCAGGAATGCGTCTTGGGAGAAGCCCGGTACGATCAGGCTCGGGAAACCGGTCGGGATGTCGCCGAGCACCGGCGCGCCACCGACGACGAGGCTGAGCAGCGTGCCGACGACCAGCGCGGCCAGGGGACCGGGGACGTACTTGCCTACGCTCTTCGGCCACGCAAAGACCATCGCCAGCGTGACGCCGCCGATGATAAGTGCCGCCCAGTTGGGATCCATGACAGCGCTCGGGATCGCCGACAACGCCGGGATGGTGCCACCGCCCTCCGGCTCATGGCCGAACAGGCGGGCGGTCTGCAGCGCGATAATGATGCATCCGATGCCGCTCATGAAGCCGGATATCACCGGGTAGGGCACGAGCCTTATGTACTGCCCGAGCTTCATGACACCGAACAGGATCTGCAGCAGGCCCGCGAGTACGACGGCGGCGAACACCAGCGCCGGATTTCCCGACAGTGACGCGAAAACGCCCGCGAACACGACGACCATCGGGCCGGTAGGACCGGATATCTGCGCGCCGGTGCCACCGAACAGCGAGGCGAAGAAGCCGACGAAGATGGCTCCCCAGAGACCGGCGATCGGGCCGGCGCCGGACGCCTCGCCGAAGGCGAGCGCGAGGGGCAGTGCCACGACGCCGGCCGTCAGGCCGCCGTATATATCGCCCCGAAGGTTCGAGAGATCAAAAAATTTCATGGTAATGCTCCGGTTAAACGGCACCCGGTCAGGCAGCGCAGCGCCCGTGGGTCGCCAACTTCGCCATTTCCTCGGCGTAGTGATCCTCGACAGGGACGAATCGGTTCTCGGCTTCGTCGTAGGCATGCACGTCACCGGTCTTGATGTCGTAGATCCAGCCGTGCAGCTTCAGCGTCCCCTTCGCGAGCTTCGCGGCCACCGCCGGGTGCGTTTTCAGGTGCTGTAATTGCAGGATGACGTTTTGCTCGAGCAACAGGCGCATCCGGGTGTCGGGGTCCGCATCCGGTGCAATTTCCTTGACGACATCGACTGCGGCTTTCGAGTAACCGAGCCATTCCCTGACGTGCGGCAGTTCGTCGAGACCTTCCGGATTCAGCGCTCCCTTCATGGCGCCGCACTCGGTGTGGCCACAAACGACGATATGCGGCACCTTGAGCGCAGCGACCGCGAATTCGATCGACGCCGTCATACCGCCGGTGTGATTCGTGTGCGGCGGCACGATGTTGCCTGCATTGCGGCAAATGAACAGCTCGCCGGGATCGGTCTGCGTGATCATCGCCGTCTCGATGCGCGAATCCGAGCAGGTAATGAACAGCGCTTCCGGCGACTGTCCGAGACTCAGTTTCTCGAACAGCTCCTTCTTTTCCGGGTATACCTCGTTCTGGAAGCGAACGACGCCTGCGGCGAAATGGGGCATGACACTCAACTCCTTTGGGTCAACGATTGTTTCGGTGTTCAGTTACTGGCTGTTTTCTTTGCTTCTGTAACGGCCCACAGCTGGCGAGCCGCTTCGATCGCGGACGCGTCGATGCCGGCTATGCGGCCCTCGACGAAATTCAGGCCCGAGACGATCCAGACCGCGATCTCCGGCTGCACCAGGTGGTAGTAGTGGTGCCGGCCGTCACGCCGCTCCTCGACGATGCGGTGGAGCCGTAAGAGTCCCAGGTGCTGAGAAACGCGTGGACCTGGGAGATCCAGCACCTGGCTCAGCGTATTGACGTCCATTTCGCCACCGCCAAGTTCCTCCACCAGCCGGATTCGGTCCGGGTGGGCGAGTACCTTGAAGACCTCGGAGAGTTCCCTGGCGACTAACTGGCGACTGGGCATGGCGGCACCTCGAAACGGGCCCGAGCGGTGGGTTCGCCCGGGTGGCTTAAGATATTAATGTCTGCATGTCTTTGCAGATAACGGGATGCGCATATAATCACATTCCTTGGGGAGCGTCAATTCATTCCGGCGGGTCCCGGCCAGGCGTTTGACGGGAGCGGCAAAAAAAAGCGGCCCCTGCGGAGGCGGGGGCCGCCAGGGTGGATCATCCGAAGCAGGCTGGCCGGCCTCGGGATTGCCGGCTGCACGCCTCGAAACGGCGCGCGCGCCTGGCGGGGCCGGTGCCGGCTGCGATCGAAAACAGCCGGATGCATTGTGGGACCGGCGTCCCGCATGACCCGCATCTTTACGGAAGTATCACGCTCTCGAGCATGCGGGGCGGGGGCACCAGAGTCCTTAGGTATTCGTTAGGCCGGTCCCCGGACGCGGAATGCTGGCGACCAAACGCCGCCACCGGACGTGCGACCACCCGGCCCTGGGACCGGGTGGTCAGCTCTCGGTCGAACTAGTAGCTCAGTTCGGCTATGACCGACGCGTGATCCGACGGCCACAACCCGGACAGGGTCTTGTCGCCGGGTTCCGCGTCCATGACGTTCGCCTTGACCGCCGAGGGCGCAGGGCGCGCATATACGACGTCGATGCGCTCCTCGTGCAGCGACTGGGCATTCGACAGGTCGGCCAGTTCGCAACAGGTGTAGCCGCCCGGCATGCCTGGCCGCAGGGTCCAGACGTCGGTCATCGGCGCGAAGTCGGGGATGCCGAAAATGTTCAGGCCGTTGGCGAACTGGTGGTAGGGCGGTACGAAGGGGCCGATCGGCTCGTGCGTGGGCGCTGAATTGATGTCCCCGGCGAGAATCAGCCGCGAGGCCGGGTTCGGTGGCGGGTTGAAGGCGAGCGTGTAGCTCAACTCGCTGGCCTGTGCGGCCTGCAGGCCGGCCGAGAGCGGATTGCCGCCCAGGATATGCACCTCGAGGTGGGTGTTGACGAAGCGATATTCGGCTCCGCGTACCCAGGCATCCACCGCCACGTGCCCGCGCTCGATCGAGATTGGACCCGCCAGCGTCATGACGTTGGCAACATTGGCGTAATTGCAGCCGATCCCGTCAGGGCCCGGTCGGGCACAAGCCATCCGCACCGGTACGGCCGTCACGTCGGAGCGCGCGAGGATGACGTCCCGGTCGATCACGCTGACGAACATGGCCGGACCGTCGATGCCGGGCAGAAACACCGGCAGGCCCGGTATGCCGCTGGCCTCCATGGCCGCGGTAGGGATGCTCAGGTTCTGGATCTGAGCTGCGACCGTGTACTGGCTGCCGAATTGGTGCAGCGCGGCCGTGACGAGGTCGAGGTGGTCATTGAATGCCGGTTCGAAAAAGGCGCAGGCACCATAACCGACGTCGATGCACTCGAATGCAAAAACTTCTTGCATGGCAACCAGGTGTGGCTGCCGGTCATGGATGGATTCGGCCAGCGCGATGGCACGCTCCCTGAAATTGTTGGCCGCGATGGACTGCAGCGCGTCCACCACCGCCTGGGCGTATTCTCCGGGTGTTTGTGCCGAGATGATCGGGCCGAGGTCGGCGCCCAGGTACTGGTTCTGGGTCATGACCTTGATATCGGCCTTGTCCGCCGCCTGCACGTCCGGCGCCTGGACCGCCAGGCAGGCGAGAAACAGGGCGAGAATTGGCTTGTTCATGGGCTACTCCTTGGGTTTCGTCTCTGGGTGCCGGCCGGTTGCCGGACGACGGAAGTGTCCTGCCGCCGGTCGCGGCACACCTGAACAAGGCCGAATGAATCGCCGACGAATGCCTGATGAACTCTTCGGGGGAGCGCTGTTCCGGTCGGGGCGGCGACCGGGGCCACTTGCGGGGCCGTCTAGCCGCGAGACCCTTCGCTGACGCGAACGCTGCTGGCCAGCAGGACCTGGCCGGTGAAATAGCAGGGCAGGCCCCACACGTAGTTCGGGAAATCGGGCCGCAGGAACTGTCCCGCGGCGACGGACAGGTCGGAAACGTAGAACAACAGGGCCCCTGCCGGGAGCAGCCAGCTGGCGCCACGGCCACGGGACCCGACCGCGCAGACGACCATGGCGCTGATGACGGCCGTATAGAGGCCCACGGCCGGCTTCAGGTTTGCCGGCACTGACGGTTCGAACCACGCGTAGACCGTCCCGGAAACGGCCGCCAGCGGCAGTAGCGCCGCTGCGACCCAGCTTGGAGCGACCCCGCGACCCAGGAATCCACCGATGTAAGCCAGGTGAGCCAGCAGGAAACTCACCAACCCGGCCAGGAAATACCGGTCCCCGCCCTCCAGCAGCAGGTCACCGCACCAGGACAGGACCAGGCCGGCGAGGATCCAGCGGCCGTAGCGGGTACCGGCCGCCCCGGCAAACCAGGCCAGCAGGACGAAGCCGCTCGATGCGGCAAGCTTGGCGAACAGTGCGGGCGTGGCGAGGCCGGCGAGGCGGCAGCCGACGAGCGCGACGACCGCCACCGCGACGACGGCAATGAGGCTTGCGTTGCGGCGCGCTTCGGCCACGGCGTCTGTCTCCGCGTGCAGTTTCCGGGTGCCCGGAGTGTATCGAATGGGCCGCCCGCCACGCGAATTGCGACCCGGATGCCATTTTGCGAGACTTGCGGGCCCGCGGCCCGCACAATCGACGACCATGGCCAAGCTGTACTTCTATTACTCCTCGATGAACGCGGGTAAGTCGACGTCGCTTCTGCAGTCGAGCTACAACTACCGGGAACGCGGCATGAACACGCTGATCCTGGCGCCGGAACTGGATGATCGCTACGGCGCGGGGCGCGTGAAGTCCCGCATCGGGCTCGAAGCGGTTGCGACGACATTCGCGCGCTCGGACGACCTGTTCCAGGCGGTTTCTGCCTGCTGCGCCGAGGCGCCTCTGCACTGTGTGCTGGTCGACGAAGCCCAGTTCCTGACAAAAGACCAGGTGTTCCAGCTGGGCCAGGTTACCGACCTGCTCGATATCCCGGTCCTCGCTTACGGGCTGCGCACCGACTTCCAGGGCGAGCCCTTCGAGGGCAGCAAGTACCTGCTGGCCTGGGCCGACAACCTGAAGGAGCTGAAAGCCATCTGCCACTGCGGGTCCAAGGCGACCATGGTCATAAGGCTGGACGCGAACGGCAACGCTGTGACGGAGGGTTCGCAGATAGAGATAGGCGGCAACGACCGCTACGTCTCCATGTGCCGGCGCCACTTCAAGGAACGCTACTACCACCAGGGCGTCCGGGCCGACGGCGGGTTGCGCAAGACCGAAAACGCCTGACCGTTAGCCGGCCTTCTCGGTGGGGCCGAGCGTGCCGATTTCCTCGAGCGGCAGCGTCTGCGTGTTTTCGCGCGCCAGCATGCGGCGCAGATCGCCCAGGCTCTTCATAACCACGGTATCGTCGAAACTCTGGCCGTTGAGGTCGGCGCGGTTGTCCGCGGCTGCATGCACGAACTTGATCCGGTGACTGCCGATGGTGACGATGTCCTCGTTCGCCATCACGTGGTTCGAAACGCGGCGCGAGTTGACGTAAGTGCCGTTCGTGCTGTTCAGGTCCATCAGGAAGGTCGCATTGCCGTGGCGAATGAACAGCGCATGATGCCGGCTGACGTAGCGGCTGTTGATCGACAGGTCGTTGTGTTCCGAGCGGCCGACCAGCAGGCGCGGCTGGTCCAGCAGGATTTCCTGGAGCGTCAGGCCATTGTGCGTGAGATAGAGCAGCGGGTCCTCTACCGCGCGGGCGACGCCGCGACTCTTCCTGGCCATGGCCATGCGCCGGACTTTCATCCATTCGCAATCGGGCAGCGCCGGGCGCTCGACGTGTTCGACCCCGATCGGGCAGCGCTCGGCCCGGGCCAGCGCGAGCAGGGCGAGCCGATCGACGACGCCCGGCCAGCCGCCCGAGGCGCCATGGATCTCGGAGGCAACGTCCTGCGGCAAGACCCAGGACGGGTTCAGGCAGCCTGCCGCCCTGAGCTTCTCGTGCAGGTAGTCGGTCGTTTCCCTCTCGGTCATGCCCCACAGCAGGCACTCACCGGTCAGTCGGTCGAACACGCACTGCATTCCGGGCGCATTGACGATCGGCTCCAGCGACCGGTCGCTGGCGAGCACGATCCGGAGCGCGCTGCCGCGCTTCGCGCGGAGCTTGACGAGGTCGCAAACGATCTTCATCGCCTCGGGCAGCATTGCATGCGCGTTCTCGAGCACCAGGAGCGGCGGATGGCCGGCGCTGGCCTGCTGCTGCGACACGACCTTGACCATGTTGGCCAGCTCGGTGACCGTGTTGAATTCCAGCGGGTAGCCGAATCCCCCGAGTATCTTCTCGAGCAGAGCCACGCCCCCCAGGCGGGCGCTGTCCACGACGGCCACCGCGATGTCGTCGTCGAGGGCATCGGCAAACTGGTTGAGTATCGTGGTCTTGCCCGACAGGGACGGCCCCTGCAACAATCCGAGCCCGTTCGGGTGATGGTAGGTCTCGCGCAGGAAATCGATGGTCGCCTGCTGGGCCGCGTAGGCAACAGCCAGCAGCGGCTCCCCGTGGGTCCGGAATGGTTGCTCCTGAAGTCCGGCGGTCGCGAGTTCCATACCCTGTTAAGAGCCTGCTTCGGTTGTGAGCGGTCGATCTGCTACAGTTGGCGGCCTCTAAAACGGCGGAGCCTGTTGTTTTAGGGGGTCGTTCAGTCTACGTGCCGTAGCAAGGACTTGTAAACGCGGCCCGGGCGCGCTCATAGATTCAGCGGCACAGGAAACCTTATACAGAAGTTCCTTTCAGAATAGCTCCTAATATTCTGATTTAAAACTGTAAATTCATGCCAAATTGCCCAGAAACGACTGTCGCCAAACGGCGACGGGGAGCGCTAAGGTCTTGACTGAACTACTGCGTGGCTCCGGTCTGACGCTGTTGCGCGGCGACCGATGCCTTTTCCGCGGCCTCGATTTCGCGCTGCACGCCCGTGAGGCGCTGCAGGTCAAGGGGCCGAACGGCTCCGGCAAGACCAGCCTGCTGCGGGCCGTGGCCGGGCTGCTGGACCTCGAGGAAGGCCAGGTCACCTGGCGCGGCCAGCCGACGCTCGGGCACCGGCAGGCGTATTGCGACGAACTGGTCTGGTTCGCCCACCGTCTCGGTTTCAAGGCCGACCTGACGCTGGTCGACAACCTGCGCTTCGAGGCGGGCCTCCGGCGGACCCGCATGGACCGCTTCGACGAGGTCCTCGAGCGGCTGGGGCTCGGGCGCCTGACCCGGCTGCCGCTCCGCTCCCTGTCAGCGGGGCAGCAGCGCCGGGTCAGCCTGGCGAGAATGCTGCTGGCGGATGCACGGCTCTGGCTGATGGACGAGCCGTTCACGAACCTCGACGCCGCCGGCCAGGCGCTGGTACTCGAATTGATCGATGCGCACCTGGCCGAGGGCGGCGCGTGCATGCTCGCGTCGCACCAGCCCATCGTGCTGCAAGGCACGCTGAAGAGCCTGGTGCTGCAGTGAGCGCGGCAAACCGTCCCACGCTTGTCGCCGGCCTCGTCGCGATATTGCGGCGTGACCTGCTGCTTGCGTTCAAACGGCCCGGCGACGTGCTCAACCCCCTGTTCTTCTTCGCAATCGTCAGCACGCTATTCCCGCTTGCCATCGGCCCTGCGCCCGAGCAGCTCGTCGCGATCGGGCCGGGCGTGGTCTGGGTCGCGGCCCTGCTGGCGATGCTGATCTCGATGAACGGCATGTTTCTCGGCGATTTCGAAGACGGCAGTCTCGACCAGCTGATCCTGAGCCCGCAGCCGCTGCCGTTGCTCGCGCTCGGCAAGACTATTACGCACTGGCTGGTCAGCGGTCTGCCGCTCGTGCTGGTCTCGCCGCTGATCGCGGTCACCTACCAGATGCCGTTCGATACGATCGGCGTGATGATGGCGACGCTGTCGCTCGGCACGATAAGCCTGAGTCTGCTTGGCTCTGTCGGCGCCGCTCTGACAGTCGGCCTGAACCGCGGCAGCGCGCTGCTGAGCCTACTCGTGCTGCCGCTCGCAATGCCGATACTTATCTTCGGGGCGCGGACCGTGGCGCTGGCGGCCAGCAACGACGTCGTCAGTGCGGGGATATACTTTCTGGCGGCCTATTGCGTGCTCGGGTTAAGCTTGGCGCCCTTTGCCACTGCAGCCGCGCTCAGAATCAGCAACGAGTGATCAGTCAATAATGTGGACTTTTTTTCATAAGCTGGCGTCTCCGCCGCATTTCTACGATATTTCCGCCCGGTTCATCCCCTGGTTTGCGGTGCTCGGCCTGTTGCTGATCGGCTACGGCACGGTCGCCGGCCTCTTTTTCGCGCCTGCGGATTACCAGCAGGGCGACGCGTTCCGAATCATTTACGTGCACGTCCCGGCCGCCTACCTGTCGATGATGGCCTACAGCATCATGGCGGTATCGGCCGCCATCGGCCTCATATGGCGCATGAAACTGGCCCACGCAGTAGCCGCCGGGGCCGCTCCGCTCGGTGCCTGGTTCACGTTCCTGGCGCTGGCCACCGGCTCGATCTGGGGCCGGCCGATGTGGGGAACCTGGTGGGAGTGGGGCGATCCAAGGCTCACATCCGAGCTGATCATGCTGTTCCTGTATTTCGGTTACATGGCACTGCGCGCCGCGATCGACGACACGACCAAGGCCGACAAGGCGAGTGCCGTGCTGGCGCTGGTCGGTGCCGTGAACATCCCGATCATCCACTTTTCCGTCGAGTGGTGGAGTTCGCTGCACCAGGGCCCCACGCTGGTGCGCGAGGGCGGCCCGGCGATAGAGCCCGCGATGCTGTATCCGCTGCTCGCGATGATTTTCGGATTCACGTTCTTTTTCGGCGCCCTGCTGCTGGCGCGCGTCCGGACCGAGGTCCTGTCCCGGGAGCACCGGGCTCGCTGGGTCCGGAACATGATGATGGGAGAGTCCGCATGACCGAAATGTTTGCGATGGGTAATTACGGCGCCTACGTATGGAGTTCGTTCGGACTCACCGCGATCGTAATGCTCGCTTGCGTCGCCCAGGCCCGGAGCCGGCAACGCACCGTCTACCAGCAAATCGAAACCCGTTTGAAGGCAATGGAGTCCGCCGAATGACACCCAGAAAGCAACGCATGCTGGCCGTCGGGCTGGCCGGTGCCGGCGTCGTGATCGCCACGGTACTGACGCTGCGCGCGTTCGAGGAGAACATGATGTTTTTCGTCGACATATCCGAAGTCGTCCAGGGCAACGCCCCGGCTGATCGCAATTTCCGCGTCGGCGGCCTGGTCGTACAGAACAGCGTCGAACGCGAACCGGGACAACTCGAGGTCAAGTTCACTCTGACCGACACGAAGAACAACCTGGACGTCTATTACGCGGGCATCCTGCCGGACCTGTTCCGCGAAGGGCAGGGCATCATCGCGCACGGGCGCCTCGACGCTAACGGTGTTTTCGTCGCCGACACCGTGCTGGCGAAACACGACGAGAACTACATGCCGCCGGAGGTCGCCGACTCGCTGGCCAAGCACGCCGCCGAGAAAGCCGCCGCTACCGCGGTGAACCAGGAATGATTCCTGAAATCGGACACTTTGCGCTGATCGTCGCGCTGGCCCTGGCGATCTGCCAGGGAGCGATGCCGCTGTTCGGCGCACACCGGGGCGACCGGGCACTGATGGCCGTGGCGCGGCCCGCCGCCATCGGCCAACTCGCCTTTGTCATCGTCGCGTTCGGCTGCCTGACCTGGTCTTTCCTGCAGAGCGACTTCTCCGTCCTGTACGTCGCCAACCATTCGCATCGGGCGCTGCCCGACCTGTACAAGGTGTCCGCGGTATGGGGCGCGCACGAGGGCTCTTTGCTCCTCTGGATCCTGCTGCTCGCGATCTGGACGGTTGCGGTCGGCCGCTACAGCCGCGAACTGCCGGAGGCGTTCTCGGCCCGCGTCATCGGCGTGCTGGGCCTGGTCAGCGTCGGATTCCTGCTGTTCACGTTGCTGACGTCCAACCCGTTCACGCGCCTCATGCCTGCGCCGCCAGACGGCGCGGACCTCAACCCGCTGCTGCAGGACCCGGGACTCGCGATGCACCCGCCGGTGCTGTACACGGGCTACGTCGGTTTCTCGGTCGCCTTCGCATTCGCGATCGCCGCGATGATCAGCGGCAATCTCGACCAGAGCTGGGCCCGCTGGACCCGTCCCTGGACGACCTGGGCCTGGCTGTTCCTGACAGTCGGCATCGCGCTCGGCAGCTGGTGGGCGTATTACGAACTCGGCTGGGGCGGCTGGTGGTTCTGGGACCCGGTCGAAAACGCCTCGTTCATGCCCTGGCTGGCCGGCACGGCGCTGATTCACTCGCTCGCCGTCACGGAAAAACGCGGGCTGTTCAAGAGTTGGACCCTGCTGCTTGCGATCACTGCGTTCTCGCTCAGCCTGCTGGGCACTTTCCTGGTCCGTTCCGGCATCCTGGTCTCCGTGCATTCGTTCGCGACCGACCCGGAGCGTGGCCTGTTCATCCTGGCCTTCCTCGGCATCACCATCGGCGGCGCGCTCGGGCTGTATGCATGGCGCGCACCGAGCCTCGATTCGAAAGCAGGTTTCCGCCCGCTCTCGCGCGAAACCTTCCTGCTGCTGAACAACGTCTTGCTTATCGTCGCGACGACGCTGGTGCTGATCGGCACGCTGGCCCCGCTCGTGCTCGAGGTCCTGCAGGTCGGCAAGATCTCGATCGGCCCGCCGTGGTTCGGCATCGCGTTCACGATCCCGATGCTGCCGCTCCTGTTCCTGATCGGCATCGGCATGCACACCGCCTGGCGGCAGCAGGCTCTTGCACCGCTGTCAAAGCAGCTACGGCTGCCCGCCGTCATCGCGATTATCGCCGGCATCGTACTGCCCGGCGTGTTCTACGGGCGGCTCGGCCTGCTTGTCACGGTCGGTTGTATCGCCGGTTTCTGGGTTCTATCCACGGCGGTGATGCCCGTCATCCGCTCGCTGCGACGGCCGGCGGGGACGCCGCGTATCACGCGCGCTGCGCTGGGTATGTGCGTCGCGCACTTTGGCGTCGGCCTGTTCACGCTGGGGGTCACGATTGTATCGGCCTTCAGCATCGAGTCCGACCGCAGCATGGTTGTCGGCCAGACGGTCGAGGCCGCCGGCTACGAGTTCGAACTGCGCGGCCTGCGTAACGTGGATGGACCGAACTTCCGCGCGCTTGAAGGCGAGATCGACATACGCAAGAACGGCGAGTTCGTCGGCCAGCTCAGGCCGCAGGAACGAACCTATATCGTTCAGCAGAACCCGATGACCGAGGCCGGCATCCTGGTTTCCTGGAACCGGGACCTGTTTGTCGCACTGGGCGACTCGCTGGGGCAGGGTGCGTGGAGCGTGCGGCTGCAGTACAAGCCGTTCATTCGCTTCATCTGGGTCGGCTGTCTTGTCATGGCGCTCGGTGGCTTGATAGCCGCGAGCGATCGCCGCTACCGGGTAAGCGTCCGTTCCGAGGCCCGCGAAGGCGTGGAGCTCGGCCCAGAGGAGCCGGCCTGATGTGGAAGTACCTCCTGCCAATCATCGCGTTCGCGATCATGGTCCCGATCTTCATCATCGGCATGAATCGCAATGTTTCCGAAATCCCCTCGCCGCTACTCGAAAAGCAGGCGCCACAGTTCGCCCTGCCGTCGCTGCACGATCCGAGTGAACAGGTCGGGAGCAGCACCTACGCGGGCCAGCTTGCGCTCGTCAACGTCTGGGCCACCTGGTGCGTGGGCTGCCGGGCGGAGCATGGTTTCCTGATGGAGCTCGCCCGGCGCAACGAAGTACCGATTTTCGGACTTAACTGGCGCGACCAGCGCGCACCGG
>Ga0224505_10001257_pt1 | contig 16288 bp, 19 predicted proteins | sample SF_Jan12_sed_USG_FD_169102 | JGI IMG/M metagenome (GOLD analysis project Ga0224505, IMG submission 169102) | Sediment microbial communities from San Francisco Bay, California, United States - SF_Jan12_sed_USGS_4_1 | ecosystem: Environmental > Aquatic > Marine > Sediment | place: USA: California... | reverse complement strand
GATCCGGTCACCCTCACCGGCGAGCCAGACGAGCCCGACGGCCGCGTCGACCTGACGGAAGGTCTCGTCGACGCAGCCGGTGCCGGCGAGCACTCCCGTGGCGCGGGCCCGGAAACGTGCGGTCGCGGTGGTGTCGGGCTCGAGCAGCGTGGCCGACACGTCGCCGAAAGGAGCCAGATCCTCGGCCAGACCCCGTTCCACGATGGCCCGCACGTCACCGAGGGGCGGATGGAGGTGTCGGCTCACGCCTTCAGCGTGCCCGGCCGGGCCGGATTTCACCAACCTCCGCACCGGGGCGGGGACCCCACCATGACCGTGGAGGTCCGACCCGCCGGAGTAGATTGGAGGCCCGACCAGAGGGGCGGCCGCCATGGATGACGAGCACTACTGGGACGAGTTCTACAGCGGCCACAACGCCGTGGGGTTTCCCAGCCCCTTCGCCGAGTTCTGCGAGAGCCACCTCCTCGACGACACGTCACACATCCTCGAGCTGGGGCCGGGCAACGGTCGTGACGCGTTCTTCTTCTACGACCACGGCCATCAGGTGACGGCGATCGATCAGTCCCACGCCGCCGTCGAGCAGTGTCAGAAGCGGGCCTCCGAGGTCCGCCGCCCGAACCTCGTCCGGTTCCGGTGTGATGACTTCACCCGCGTCGACCCCACCGAATTCCGCGACATCGACGCCGTGTACTCCCGCTTCACGCTCCACTCCATCGACGACGAGGCCGAGGAACGGGTCATCGATTTCGCCTGGCAGGTCCTGCGTGCCCAGGGTCAGCTGCTGGTCGAGGCTCGTACGGTGAACGACCCGTTGTACGGCAAGGGCACCCGCATCGGCGAACACGAGTTCATCACCGACCACTACCGTCGTCATCTCGACGCCCAGCAGCTCCTGCGCCGGGTCCTCGACCGCGGCTTCCAGCTCCACTTCTTCCACGAGAGCGACGGTCTGGCCCCGTTCCAGGACGAGAATCCGGTGGTCGTCCGCATGGCGATGATCCGACCCTGATCGGGATCACGCGGGATCAGGTGCGGCGAGGACGGGCCGTATCGCGCTGGTGCTGACGAAGCTGGGCGTGTAGCCGATCGACGATGACGGCCGCCGCCGGGTCATCGATGGCGTTGCGGCTCTCGGTGGAATCGGTGCGTTCGATCAGCCAGGCCGGCTGATCGTCGCGATTGACCACCAGCTTGTGATGCCTGTCCATGATCATGCGGTCTCGGGCGAACTCACTCACCACGAAGGGCCGCCCGGGTGCACCCGGGTCGTCGACCAGGCCACGCAGGCTCAGGCCGTGGCTGGGCGAGAGCATCGATCCCCCGGCGTAGTCCAGCAGGGTGGCGCCCACGTCGATGAGCTCGACCATCTCGTGGCTCACCCGCCCGGGATCACTCTGGTCGGGCACCCGCAGGACGAGCGGGATGCGCAGCGCACCGTCGAGGAATGTGTTCTTCCACACCAGCCCGTGGTCGCCGTTCATCTCGCCGTGGTCGGCGCAGAAGACCACGATGGTGTCGTCCCACTCGCCTCGCCGCCGGACCGTGTCGAGGAGGGCACCGACCTGCTCGTCGATCAACAGCACCGACCCGGCGTAGTCGGCTCGGAGCGCGGCCAGCTCCTGGTCGGTCAGCGCGAACCGGCCCTGGAGGTCGTCGTAGGAGGTCGGCACCGGTGACGAACCCAGTTCGATGGGCGACAACGGCTCGGGCATGTCGGACGGATCGAAGGCCGACGCGTAGGGCTCGGGGGCATCCCACGGTTCATGGGGACCCGGGAACCCGACCATGCACATCCAGGGCCGGTCGGCCGGTAGGGCCTCGAGGTGGGCCTTGGCCTGTTGGGCCACCCACACGTCGTAGTAGAGCTCGAGCGGGAGGGCGGCGGGGCGGACGAAGTGCGGGGTGTAGAAGCCCCGGTCATCGAGATCCTTCTTGAACGCGTCGTAGACGCCGGCGTCGTGCCACGCGTCGGTCATGTCGCTCATGCGGGTGAGCGAGCCACGGGCATCCACCACCTCGACGACATCGTCGAAGCCGATCTCGTGCACCCGGTCGATGTGATCGCGCACGTCCGTCTCACCCCGGATGGTGTGGAGATGGAGCTTGCCGAACAACGAGGTCCGGTATCCGGCGTCGCGCACGCCCCGCATCCATGTGTCGAATCCCGGCGGTGGACCGGGGAACGGACCGTTGCGCCAGAGGCCGAAGTTGTGCGGATACGTCCCGGTGGCCAGGGCCAGGCGGGCGGGCATGCACACCGGTGCGTTGGTGACGGCATCGGTGAAGATGATCCCCTCGGCGGCCAAGGCGTCCAGGTTGGGGGTGCGAGCCCACGGGCTCAGCACGCCCAACGAGTCCAGCCGCTGCTGGTCGGTGAAGAGGAACAAGATGTTGGGCGTCGGCCGCACTCGGACCAGGGTACGAGTTCGGGCGAACGGGTCGAAAACCACCGTCCGGGCGGCTCGGTCGGCTCCGACCGATCAGGAGATCTCGATACCCATGTTGTCGATGAGCCGGGCCGACCCGAAGCGCACCGCGGCCAGCACCCGCACGGAGCCGGACAGCCGGTCGGTGGGACGCAGCGAGGTGGAATCGACGGCCACGACGTAGTCGACGCGAGCCGCCGGCTGGGCCTCGATGTGGGCGCGCATGGCCGCCTCGACCGCAGATCGGTCGCGCTCGCCCGATCGGATGAGGTCACAGCCGAGTCGAAGCGCCTGGTTGATCGCAGCCGCCTGGGGTCGCTCCTCCGCGGTCAGGTAGACGTTCCTGCTCGACATGGCCAGGCCGTCGCTCTCGCGCACGGTTGGACAGCCGACGACCTCGACCGGCGCCGACAGGTCCGCGGCCAGGCGGGTGACGATGGCCAGTTGCTGGAAGTCCTTCTCGCCGAAGTAGGCCCGGCACGGGCCGACGATGCCGAAGAGCTTGGACACCACGGTGGCCACACCGTCGAAGTGGGTGGGCCGAGCCGCCCCCTCGAGCGCCTCGGAGACCACCCCCACGTGCACCGTCGTCCACACCGGCTGTGGGTACATCTCCTCGACGGTCGGGGCGAACACCAACGAGGCCCCCGCGGCCCGGCAGCGCTCGGTGTCGGCATCGAGGTCCCGCGGATAGCTCTCCAGGTCTTCGTCCGGCGCGAACTGCAACGGGTTGACGAAGATGGACACCACGACCAGGTCGGTTTCGGCCGCGGCCGCTCGAACCAGTGATTGGTGCCCGGCGTGCAGATAGCCCATGGTCGGCACGAACCCCACCGTGGCGCCAGTGGCCCGATGGGTGTCGAGCTCGTGTCGCAGCTGGGCGATGGTGGTGATGGCTCTCACCGCAGCAACCTCCGACACGCGGCCACGAGCACGTCGTACAACTCGTGCTCGGACGGATCCAGTGTGGCGCGATGCCGATCGATGGTGACCTGGTCGCGGCGGGCCACCGGCCCGGTGAGCGCCCGGGCCGGTCCCAGTTCGGCCACGTTGTCCACCGTGCCCCGCACCAGGTCGAGGTAGGCCTCGAAGGGTACGCCGGCGGTCCGGGCCAACCGCTCGACCTGACCGAGCAGGCCGACCAGATGGTTGGAGGCCACCACGGCAGCCGCGTGGTACAGCACCCGTTGCTCATCGGCCACCTCGAAGCTGCGACCGCCGAGGTCGGCCACCATACGGCGGGCCAACTCGTCACCGGCCACGGCGAACCAGCCGCCGGCCAGGAGCCGCTGCGCGCCGGTATCGGCATCGGGCAGGGCCATCAGGGGATGCACGGCGGCCGGTCGGGCGTGGGGCCCGAGGACATCGAGGCCGAGCGACCCGGCCAGGTGCATCACGACGGTGTCGGGTCGGGGTTCGATGGCCGCCGCCACCTCGGCGATCACGGTGTCGGGGGTGGCGATCACCACCACGTCGACGCCGTCGGCGGCACCGGTGACGGGCGCGCCTCGCCCGATCGGTGCCTCCACCGTCCATCCGCGCCGGTTCAGCGCGCCGGCGAGGGCTCCAGCAGCCCGGCCGGTGCCGATCATGCGCGCGGTGGCCGTCACGTGACTCCCTCGTCGACCCAGACCTGGATGGCATTGGCGATGAGCTGCACGGCGATGGCCGCGGCCAACAGCCCGACGATACGGGACAGCAACACGATGCCCGAGTCCCGGATGACCCGAGCGATGAGGCCGGAGAAGCGCAGGGCCAGGAACACGATGATGATCACCGAGAGCAGGGCGGCGACGACGACCACGGCGCCCGACGGCCCATCGGCCTCACCGATGTACACCATGGTCGCGGCGATGGCACCGGGGCCGGCCAGCAATGGCGTGCCCAGCGGCACCAGCGCGATGCCGGCATCTCCCTCCGTCTCGTCGAGCGCCGAGGAGTCGCCCCGCAACAGCTCGAGGGCGATGATCAACAGGAGCAGCCCGCCCGCCACCTGCAGAGCTTCGAACGAGATGCCCAGCAGGTCGAGCAGCTGGCGACCGACGACCGCGAACGACACGATCACCCCCGCGGCCACCGCCGATCCGACCAGGGCCGACCGGTTGCGCGCCGCCGGTGTCTGGTTGCGGGTGAGGGCCAGGAAGATGGGGATGTTCCCCAGGGGGTCCATGACGACCAGCACGGTCACGAACGCCGACAGATAGAGCTCGCCGTTGGTGCTCACCAGTCGCCCAGACGCTCGATGGGCTGGTCGACCGGCGCCACCCATCCCTCGGGGACCAGGTCGGGAGCCAGTTCGGCCAACGGCACCATCACGAAGGCCCGGTCGAGCATCCGGGGGTGCGGCACGATCAGGTCCGGCTCGTCCACGGTGCAACCGTCGACCCACAAGACATCGACATCGAGGGTGCGTGGGCCCCAGCGCTCGATCCGCACCCGATCAGCTGCCTCCTCGCGCTGGCGACAGACCTGGAGCAGCTGGCGGGGTGTGCGATCGGTGTCCAGCTCGATCACGATGTTGAGGTAGGCCCCCTGCTCGGGGCCACCCACCGGCGCCGTCTCGTAACGACCCGACACGGCCACCACGTCGGGTATGGCGTCGACCGCGTCCCGCAGGAGCGCCTCACGGTCGCCCAGGTTGGATCCCAGCCCGAGCAACGCTCGGGTCATGACCCGGTCTGCACGCGGCGGATGCGCACGCCGGAGCGGTCGAGGTGGTGCGCTACCGGCGGGCGCAGCTTGTGGGCCCGAACCATGACTTCGCGCACCCGAGGGTCGCCCAGCACGATCTCGGCGACCCGTTCGGCCATGCGCTCGAGCAGCGTGTACTGCTCGGATTCCACCGCAGCGACGATGGCAGTGGTGACGGTGCCGTAGTCGATGGTATCGGCCAGTTGGTCGCTGGCACCGGGGGTGACGAGGTCGGCGTGGATGTCGACATCGAGGAGGAAGGGCTGGGGCCGAACCTGCTCCTCGGGCAGTGCACCACAGCGGGCCATCACCCGCAGGCCCCGGAGCTCGATGCAGTCGCTCACGACCGGTCGAGCGGGTCGGGCGCGGGTGGGCCGGGCATCACGAGCCTTGGGCCAGTGCTTCCGAAGCGGTGACCAGCTCACGACCGAGCGGGCCGAGCGGACGGGATGCGAGCTGTTCCATGGCGACGATCACGTCGGGGCCCGACGGGATCAGACCGGTGTACAGCAGATAGCCCGCCAGCAGCCCACAGACATGGTCACCCAGCTCCTCGCGATGGACCAGGACCTTCTGGCCGGCATCGAGCTGGCTGGACAGCGCGGTGAACAGGTCGCGCAGCACCATCGGGCCGTCAGCGGGGCCGTTGAACGGCAGGTGCTGCCACTTGACTCCCAGCTCGTCGTAGTTGTGCAGGTTGTGGGGCGAGGGGATCAACGACAACACGATGTCGAAGCCGTTCTCGCGGACCCAGATGATCTCCTCCTGGCGCCGGACGCGACGGTGATTCACCCCGTAGCCGCCGGGCCGCTCGCACACGGCCAGCTGGTCTCTGATGATCCAGGTGAAGTTGCGGGGCTCGATGCCCTGGGCCCACTTACCTTTCACGTGCCTCTCCCTCGCATCACGCCGCCACCACCCGCATTGCCTGGGCGGTGGGAGCAACATCATGCACCCGGACCATGGCCGCGCCCTCATGGGCCGCCCAGGTCGCCACGGCCAGGGATCCCTCGAGTCGATCGGTGGGCTCGCTGGTCTCACGCCGATCGGCCCGCCCATGGAGCTCTCCGATGAAGTTCTTTCGACTGGCCCCGACCAGCACCGGCGCGCCCAGGTCCACCAGCGAGCGCAATTCGGCCAGCAGCTCGAGGTTGTGCGCCGTGGTCTTGCCGAAGCCGATGCCGGGGTCGATCCACACATCGGACACCCCGGCGGCCCGTCCGGTATCGATGGCGCGGGCCAGGAAGGCCCCGACCTCACCCACCACGTCGTCGTAGTGGGGTGCCTGTTGCATGGTGGCCGAATCACCCTGACGGTGCATGGCCACCCAGGCGACCTCGAGCTCGGCGCACACGGGAGCGAGCGATGCCGAGACATCGTTCACCATCCGGGCGCCGGCCGAGACCGCGGCCCGGGCGACCTCGGGCTTGGTGGTGTCGATGGACACCGACGCGTCCCGGGCCAGAGCCTCGACCACGGGCACCACTCGGGAAAGCTCCTCGTCGAGCGACACGGGCCGAGCACCGGGGCGGCTGGATTCGCCACCGATGTCGATCCAGTCGGCGCCCTCGTCCAGCAGCTGTCGGCCGTGGCCGATGGCCGCCGCCCCGGCGAGGAAGTCGCCGCCATCGGAGAACGAGTCGGGTGTCACGTTGACGATGCCCATGACCAGAGTGCGCACCGACCCAATCTAACGGCCCGACGAGACACACCGAGCTGCCCTCTGAGGTGATTCGGCTATCTCTCGAGGAACCTCATGGCTTCGAGCTTGGTGGAGGTCTCGTCGCGGAAGGTGCCGTGCACGGCAGAGGTGACCGTGGTGGCGCCGGGCTTGCGCACGCCGCGCATCGACATGCACAGATGCTCGGCCTCGATGACCACCAGCACGCCCTGGGGCTGGAGCATGTCGACCATGGCTCCCGCGATCTGTTGCGTGAGGCGCTCCTGCACCTGCGGTCGGCGCGCGTAGCCGTCGACCAGACGGGCCAACTTCGACAACCCGGTGATGCGGCCGCCGGCCTGTGGGATGTAGGCGCAGTGGGCGGTACCGACGAACGGCAGCAGGTGGTGCTCGCACAGTGAGTACAGCGGGATGTCCCGCACCATCACCATCTCGTCATGATCGACTTCGAAGGTCTTCTTCAGATGGCCGGCCGGGTCGATGTGCAGTCCCGCACAGACCTCGGCGTACATGCGGGCCACCCGGCTGGGGGTGTCGACCAGTCCCTCGCGCTCGGGGTTCTCGCCGATGGCCGCCAAGATCTCACGAACGGCCGCCTCGATGCGGGGCTGATCGACCTCGGGCGCCGACTCCCGCTTCAGCGGGTCATCGTCAGACATCGGTTCCTCGTGGGGGATCGGGGGGATCGAAACTGGTCGTCTGGGGGCTCTGGGACCCGCCGAACGCCGGTCCGGGGCGACGAGCCGAGGGATCGCGACCGGTGGTCCACGTGTCGAGGTCGGCGAAGATCTCGTTGAGCTCGGCCTCGTCGAGGGTTTCGCGCTCGATGAGCGTCTCGGCCAGACGGTCGAGCGTGACGCGATGCAAGGTCAGGATCTCGCGTGCCTCGGCGTGGGCGGCATCGATCAACGAGCGGATCTCGCTGTCGATGAGGGTGGCCACCTCGTCGCTGTAGTGGGGATCGGCGCCCATGTCGCGGCCGAGGAAGGGATCGCCCTCCTTGGCCCCGAACCGCTGCGGTCCGAGGGCGTCGCTCATCCCGAGCGTCATCACCATGGCCCGCGCCGTCTGGGTGACCCGGTCGATGTCATCGGCCGCGCCCGACGTGACATCACCGAAGATGATCTCTTCGGCCACGCGTCCACCGAGTGTGGCCGCCATCGTGTCGCGCAGTTCGGCCTTGGAATTCAGGTGGCGGTCGGCCTCGGGCAGGTACAGCGTCCAACCCAGCGCTCGACCCCGGGCGATGATCGAGACCTTGTGCACCGGGTCGGTGTTGGGCAGCACATGACCGACCAGCGCGTGGCCGGCCTCGTGGTAGGCGATGACCTTCTTCTCTTCCTCGCTCATCACCCGGGTGCGCCGTTCGGTGCCGGCCAGGACCCGGTAGATGGCTTCTTCGACCTCGTCGATGCCGATCTCGCTCTTGTCGCGACGGGCGGTCAAGAGCGCGGCCTCGTTGAGCAGGTTGGCCAGGTCGGCGCCGGTGAACCCGGGGGTGCGCCGGGCCACGACGTCGAGCGACACGTCGGCGCCGAGCGATTTGCCCTTCCCGTGCACCTCGAGGATGCCGATCCGCCCGGCGAGGTCGGGGCGGTCGACCACGATCTGGCGATCGAAACGACCTGGGCGCAGCAGGGCCGGATCGAGGATGTCGGGCCGATTGGTGGCGGCGATGAGGATGACCCCGCTGGTGGCATCGAATCCATCCATCTCCACCAGCAGCTGATTGAGGGTCTGCTCGCGCTCGTCGTGTCCACCACCCAGACCCGATCCGCGATGGCGTCCCACCGCGTCGATCTCGTCGACGAAGATGATGGCCGGCGCCGTGGACTTGGCCTGTTCGAACAGGTCGCGCACCCGGCTGGCACCGACACCGACGAACATCTCGACGAAGTCCGAACCCGAGATCGAGAAGAAGGGCACCCCGGCCTCACCAGCGACCGCCCGGGCCAGGAGGGTCTTGCCGGTACCCGGCGGGCCGAACAACAACACACCCTTGGGGATACGGGCCCCCAGGGCCTGGAATCGTCCCGGCCCTTCGAGGAACTCCTTGACCTCGCGCAACTCCTCCACGGCCTCGTCGGCCCCGGCCACGTCGGCGAAGGTGACGGTGGGCTGGTCCTTGTTGACCTGGCGGCCGCGAACCTTGCCGAAGCTCATGATCCGTCCGCCGCCACCCTGCATCGTGTTGATGATGAACAAGAAGACGGCCACCAGGATGATCACCGGCAACAGGTTGAACAGCAGGCCCAGCCAGATGGACTCGCGTTGCTGATTGACGGTGACCTCGACCTCGCCCGTGGCCTCGATCTCGGCCACCAGCTCGTCGCCGGACTCCTGCACGTACGTGGTGGAGAACTTGGTTCCGTCGACCAGCTCGCCGTGGATGACACTGTCACGGTCCCGCATCTCGACCTCGGTCACCTGCCCGGCATCGAGGCGATTCCGGAACTCCGAGAGTGTGAGATCCTCGCGGCTCTCGCCGCCGCGCAGCATCCACCCCCCGAGTAGCGCGACGGTGAGCACCAACACCACCCAGAACACAACGCTGCGGAAAAGCCGTTTCACGGTCCGAACACCCTACCTGTGCCCTGGTCGCTTCTGGAGGGCATCAGGGGTGCCAGTCGGCACCACCCGGCCATTGGTGAGCCTCCGGCGCCGCCGCCTGCGCCGGCTACTGCTGACCTTCGTACACGCAGATGTACGGCAGCTGGCGGAACTGCTCGGCCGCGTCGAGCCCGTACCCGACCACGAACTCCGACGAGATGCGAAACCCCACGTAGTCCAGCTCGGATTCGTCGATCTTCAGCTTCTCGCGCGCCAGCAGGGCACAGACCCTGAGGGTGGCCGGGTTGCGCGACGCCAGGTTGTTGCGCAGGTACTTCAGCGTGAGCCCGCTGTCGACGATGTCCTCGACGAGGATGACGTCGCGTCCATCGAGCTCGAGGTCGAGGTCCTTCACGATGCGGACCACGCCGCTCGTCTTGGTGGCGTTGCCGTAGGACGACACCGCCATGAAGTCGAACTCGACCGGCAGGTCGATGGTTCGGGCCAGGTCACTCATGAACATGAACGCCCCTTTGAGCACCCCGACGAGCAGCGGGGTTCGCCCCTGGTAGTCGGCGGTGATCTCCGCGCCCAGCTCCAGCACGCGTCGTCGGAGGTCATCCTCGGCAACGAGCACCCGGCCGACAGGGTCTGCGGTCTCATCCACGGCGGCGATGCTAGGGAGTCGGGCCAACCAGCAACAATCAGAGCTCGACGGGCTGCGAGCGTTCGACGCGGAGGCGGCCGTCGGTGCGACACACCCGCCACCCGTCGCCCAGTTCGGTGGACCGGCTCCGATGAGCCACCACGTCCATCACCCGATCGACGGTCGCGGTGCCGACGGCGTGGCTGGCGTCGGTCTCCTGCCGGAGCCACCGGCGCAGGGCGTGGCGGGCCAGGGCCGGGTGCTCGTGCCGGAGGGCCCGGCTGTCGGTCGCGTCGACCGTGTCGCTCAACTGATCGAGCAGCCCCACGACCTCACGCTGGTGGCCGGCAGCACGGGTGAGCATCGGGACCGGGTCGCGCTGGAAGATGTCGGCGAGCAGCGGTAACACCTCGGCCCGCACCCGGTTGCGACGGAACCGACGGTCGGCGTTGGTGGGATCCGCCAGCGCGTCGAGGCCCCGGGCGGCACACACGGCCCGCGTCTCGCTGCGCCGCAGGGCCAGCAGCGGTCGGCGGTGATCCTCGGCCATGGCACCGAGGCCGTTGGGACCGGCCCCCCGCAGCAGTTGGAGGAGCACGGTCTCGGCCTGGTCGTCGGCGGTGTGACCCAGCAGGGCATCGGCCGGGAGCACCCGGTGACGGGCGGTTCGGGCCCGGTCCTCGAGGTTGGGACCGTCGTCCAGGTGCAGCTCGACCACCTGAAGCGGCACGCCGAGGGTGTCGGCCAGGCGGGTGACGTGCTGGGCGTCGGCTCCGGAGTCAGGGCGCAGCCCGTGATCGACGTGCACGGCGGACACCGCGCAGCCGGCGGCTCGAGCCAGCACCACCAGGGCCGTGGAATCCGCGCCCCCGGACCAGGCACAGGTGACCGGTGTCCCGGACGGAGGAAAGCGACAGCGCGCCAGCAGCCCGGCCACCTGGGTCACGACGGCGTGACGACAGGCTGCATTCTCTGGATCCACTGGCCCGGATCGCGGATCTCGATGATGGACGGCAGGGCCTCGGGACCCTCCCAGGCCCGGTCGAGCAGCTCGGTTCCGCCGGCGGCCTCGACGGCCTCGATGAACGCTTCGCCCTGGGCGTACTGCTGGATCTTGGCGTCGATCCCGATGAGGCGCTGGAACAGCTTGGCCATGCCCGTGGCCGAGTTGCGCCGATTGCGCAGGACCCGGGCGAACCGGTCGGCACTGGGCACGAAGTCGGCGCCGGCCCGGTCCATGGTGACGTCGCCGTGGCCCTCCAGCAGACTCATCATGCCGGCGATCTCGTCGAGCACTTCGCGCTGCTCGGGACTGGCCACCAGGGCAGCCACCCCGCCGTCGGCCAGCGGATCACCTCCCACCCTGCGGATCTCCATCATCCGCTTGAGGCCCTCGAGGAACCGCTTCGGATCGGGATCGACGGCATCGAGCGTGCGGCCGACCAGGTCGAGGAAGTGCTCCCGCAGCCAGGGCACACCGGTGAACTGGGCCCGGTGGGTGACCTCGTGCAGGGCCAGCCACAGGCGGAACTCGTCGGTGGGGAAGGCGTACTTGCGCTCGAGGGCGATCACGTTGGGCCCGACGTAGTACACGAGGTCCTGCTCCTCGGGATCCTCGTCCTCGATGACCAACAGGTCGTACTGGCCGAGCACCCGGGTGGACATCCAGCCCAGGAGCGTGCCCATCTCCACGGCGGCCACCCGGCGGCCCACCGGGGCCAGCCGGCCGCTGGTCATCTTGTCACCCATCTTGTCGAGCAGGGGCCGGAGCAGGCGCTGGAACGACGCGATGTTGGCGTCGACCCACTGCGATCGATCGGCCACTCGGGCCCTCGCCGGGCCCGAAGCCGACCGCAGTCCGGTGGTCTGGGCGACCAACTCCTCGGCCTGGGCGGTGAACTCGGTGAAGTCGGGCAGCAGCGTGTAGCCGTGTTGGGCCAGGGGGACCTCGTCGCGGCGGGCGACCCGATGGGCCACCCGGCGGGCCAGTTCCCAGTCGATGGGGTCGGCCACGCTGTCTATTGCCGCGGGTAACGGGTGCGGGTGACCTGGACGAAGTATCCGACGATGGTGGCGATCACCAGCGCCACGGCGGACAAGGCGAGGACCACGGCGATCCAGAAGTGCCAGGGCTGGGCGGCCAAGAGTGAAGAGCTCATCAGCGTCATCGTAGAGGGCCCAGCGGGTCAGATCGCATTCGGCCCCGACAGCCCGGCCGCTGGACGCCGATGAGGGGCCCTCAGTCGTCGAGTACCTTGCCGCGCATGCGGGGTACGACCATCGGCGCGTGCAGCGCACAGAAGTCGAGATCGTTGTAGATGGAGAGGCGGGTGGCGCATCCGGATTCCCCGCAGATGCGGCCTGCGTTGGAGAGAGGTCGGGTCCGCTCGGCACTGGTGGTCCGGAACCCGCTCACCGATTTGGTGGCCATGACTGGGAAACTCCTTGCCGTCTCTTTCCTATTCCGTTGTCACCTCGGTTTCGGATGCACGTCCGCCGAGCGCGACGATCGAGGGATGGCAGACACCCGACCACCGCCGCTGGACGACCTTCGCGTGCTCGAGCTGGCCACCGTGGTGGCCGGCCCCGGCTGCGGTCGGTACCTGGCCGACTTCGGCGCCGACGTGATCAAGATCGAACGCCCGGGCGCGGGGGACACCACCCGCACCCTGGGCTGGCGCGACCCGGCCGACGACACGACCTACTGGTGGAAGCTGATGGGCCGCAACAAACGCTGCATCGAGCTCGATCTCAAGACCGACCTCGGACGATCCCAGCTCCTCGCCCTCGTGGCCACGGCCGACGTCGTCATCGAGAACTTCCGGCCGGGCAAGCTGGAGGCCCTGGGCCTGGGGCCCGATGTCCTGCTGGACGCCAGGCACGATCTGGTCATCACCCGGATCAGCGGGTTCGGCCAGGACGGGCCCTACGCCCAACGGCCGGGATTCGCCACCCTGGCCGAGGCCATGTCGGGATTCGCCGCCATCAACGGCACCGCCGAGGGCGGGCCCACCTTGCCGCCCATCGCCCTGACCGACGAGGTGGCCGGGCTCACCGCAGCCTTCGCCACGATGGTGGCACTGCACAGCGGCGTGGGCCAGGTGGTGGACGTGAACCTGCTGGAGTCGATGTTCCAGGTGATGGGACCACTGTTGTCGGCGTACACCGGCTCGGGCTACCTCCAGCCGAGGATGGGTTCCGAACTCCCCTACTCGGTGCCCCGCAACACCTATCGGTGCGGGGACGGACGTTGGGTGGCGGTGAGCGCATCGGCCGAATCGGTGGGAGCCCGGGTGATGGAACTGGTCGGACTCGACGCCGATGCCTTGGGATCGTTCGCGGCGCGGGTGGCAGCTCGCGATGAGATCAACGGCGCGGTCGGCGACTGGATCGGCGCCCGCAGCGCCGACGAGGTGTTGGCCGGGTTCGCCGAGGCCGAGGCGGCCGTGGCCCTGGTGTTCGACATGGCCGACATCGCCACGGACGAGCACTTCGCGGCCCGCCGCAGCCTGGCCGAGCTCGGTGGCGTCACCATGCAGGGACTGGTGGCTCGCCTGTCGGCCACGCCCGGTCGCCTGGACTGGGCCGGACGTCCTCAGGGGGCCGACACGGCCGAGGTCCTCGCCGAGCTCGACCCACCGCACCGGTAGCCGTGGCACCGATGGCCTGTCGTCACCCGACCAGCTCGGAGGGTGGGGCTTCGGGCGGTCGAGGTGTCGGGCTCAGAGCGTGGCGGCGACGTCGGCCACCACGGCGATGGTCTCGTCGATGATGTCGTCGGTGTGGGCCAGCGACGGGAACAGCGCCTCATAGGGACCGGGGGCCAGGGCCACACCCCGCTCGAGCAGACCGTGGAAGAACCGGGGGTACACGCCGTTGGCGGCCGCCGCGTCGGCCGAGTCGAAGTCGGTGGGTGCCTCGCCACAGAAGAAGAGACCCACGAGGGGGCCGACGCGTGGCACCACGGCGGTGACGCCGGCGTCGGCGAACGCGGCCGCCATGCCGTCGGCCAACCGGGTGGCCGTCGCGGTGAGCCGGGTGTACGCGGCGGCGTCGAGCGCGGCCAGCGTGGCCAGTCCGGCCGCGGTGGCGAGGGGGTTTCCCGACAGGGTGCCGGCCTGGTACACACCGCCGAGCGGCGCCACGTGGGCCATGACCTCGTGGGAGGATCCGTAGGCACCGACGGGGAGTCCCCCGCCGATCACCTTGCCGAAGCACCACAGATCGGGTTGCACCCCGAACCACTCGGTGGCGCCACCGCGAGCCAGGCGGAAGCCGGTGATCACCTCGTCGAACAGCAACAGGGCGCCCGCCTCGGTGCAGGCCGTCCGCAGATCGGCCAGGAAGCCGGGCGCCGGCTCGACCAGGCCCATGTTGGCCGCCACCGGTTCGACGGCCACCACGGCCACCGATTCGTCGATCTCGGGCACCACGTTGTAGGGCGCGACCACGGTGTCGGCCACCGCTCCGGCCGGGACACCATCGCAGCCCGACAGTCCCTGGTTGGCCACCCCCGAGCCGCCGGCGGCCAGTAGCCCGTCGGCATGGCCGTGGTAGTTGCCGGCGAACTTGATGATCTTGTCGCGCCCGGTGGCGCCCCGCGCCAACCGGATGGCCGACATGGTGGCCTCCGTGCCGCTCGACACCAACCGGACCATCTCCAAGCCCGACACCCGGGCACAGAGCTCCTCGGCCATGAGAACCTCGCCCTCGGTGGGCGCCCCGTACGTGGTGCCGGCCAGGGCCGCCTCGCGGATGGCCTCGATGACCGTGGGTGGCGCGTGCCCGAGGATGCCGGGGCCGTAGCTCATCACGTAGTCGATGTAGCGCCGACCCTCCACGTCGTAGACGTAGGGCCCCTCGGCCCGGGCGACGAAGTAGGGCGTACCCCCCACCGAGCGGAACGACCGGACCGGCGAGTTGACCCCACCGGGCATGACCGCCTGCCCTCGTCGGAACAGGTCCTCGTTGGTGAGGCCACTCACGACTGAGCCAGTCGTTGCGCCACCTCACGGGCCAGGTAGGTGAGGATCAGGTCGGCGCCCGCCCGTTTCATCGACAACAGCACCTCGTCGGCCACCGCGTCGCCGTCGATCCAACCTCGCTCGGCGGCCGCCTTCAACATCGCGTACTCACCGGACACGTGGTAGGCCGCCACGGGCACGTCCACTTCGGCCCGTGCGGCGGCGATGATGTCGAGGTAGGCCAGTCCCGGTTTGACCATCACGAGGTCGGCCCCTTCGGCCACGTCGGCCCGCACCTCCTCGATGGCCTCGCGGGCGTTGGCCGGGTCCTGCTGATATCCCCTGCGGTCGCCGCCGCCGACGATCTGCACATCGACCGCATCCCGGAACGGGCCGTACAGGGCCGAGGCGTACTTGGCCGCGTAGGCCATGATGACGGTCTGGTCGAAGCCCTCGCCGTCGAGGGCACCGCGAATGGCCCCGACCTGCCCATCCATCATCCCTGACGGGGCGACGATGTCGGCGCCGGCGCCCGCTTGGGCCACCGCCGCCCGTGCGTACAGCTCGAGGGTGGCGTCGTTGTCGACCGTGCCGTCGGCGGCCACGATGCCGCAGTGGCCGTGGTCGGTGTACTCGTCGACGCACAAATCGGCGATGAGCACCATGTCGTCGCCCACCTCGGCTCGCAGCGCAGCCAACGCCAACTGCACCACGCCACGGGGATGCCACGCCTGTGATCCCTGGGCGTCCTTGTGGACCGGGATGCCGAACAGGATCACCGCCGGTATCCCCAGCTCGGCCAGCTCCAGCACCTCGGCTCGCAGTGAATCTTGGGTGTGCTGCACCGCGCCGGGCAGAGATTCGATGGGCTGGGGCTCGTCGATGCCTTCGCGGACGAACAGCGGGGCGATCAGGTCGTCGACGTGCAGCCGGTGCTCGGCCACCATCCGGCGCAGGGCCGGGGTGCGACGCAATCGGCGGAGACGACGTTCGGGGTAGGGCACGGGCTCAGGGTATGGAGTGGGTGCCGACTGTGCATCTCCGGGCGATCGGCGGCCCCGGAGTCGCATGGCTGGGCATCGGATCGGGCCGATCCCGTAGCGTGGTGCGGCCGCACCGTCGAGCACCGCCCGGGGGACACCGAAGTATGAGCATCGAAGACCAGGCCGGCGCGCCGACGACGTTCGATCCCGATGCCCTGCGGGAGAAGTACCGGCACGAACGCGACAAGCGCATCCGGGTCGACGGCAACGAGCAGTACGTCGAGGTCAGCGGTCGGTTCGCCCGCTACGTCACCGACCCCTACGTCGACGAGATCATCGAGCGCGAG
>Ga0224505_10001256_pt1 | contig 16307 bp, 11 predicted proteins | sample SF_Jan12_sed_USG_FD_169102 | JGI IMG/M metagenome (GOLD analysis project Ga0224505, IMG submission 169102) | Sediment microbial communities from San Francisco Bay, California, United States - SF_Jan12_sed_USGS_4_1 | ecosystem: Environmental > Aquatic > Marine > Sediment | place: USA: California... | reverse complement strand
ACTGAAAAAACAGAAAACATCCTTAATAAGTGCACGGCTGAGGAACGGATAACGGCGGACGACGCGCTGCGTCTTCTCGAGTCTACCGATCTCCTCTCCCTGGGCGAGGCAGCGGACCGGCTGCGCCAGCGGCTCCACCCCGAGGGCGTCGTCACCTTTGTGGTGGACCGTAATGTCAACTACACCAATGTCTGCACCACAGGCTGCGACTTCTGCGCCTTCTATCGCACGGTCGATTCTTCGGAGGGGTATCTCCTGACCCACGGCGAGATATTTTCGAAGATTCAGGAACTGGTGGACAACGGCGGCACCCAGCTTCTCATGCAGGGCGGGTTGAATCCCAACATCAGGCTCGACTGGTTTGCGGGGCTCTTTGCGGCGATCAAACAACAGTTCCCCACGGTCACCATCCACTCCCTCTCGCCGCCCGAGATATGCTATCTGGCCCGACTCGAAAAGATGTCGGTCATCGAGATAGTGGCCCGGCTCAAGGCGGCGGGGCTCGATTCCCTGCCCGGCGGTGGGGCCGAGATTCTCGACGACGAGGTGCGAGAGAAAGTAAGCCCCGGCAAGATAAAGAGCAGTGAATGGATTGGCGTGATGGAGGCGGCCCACGACCTCAACATGCCCACTACTGCCACCATGATGTTCGGGGCGGGGGAAGGGAATATATCAAGGGTGAAGCACCTGCAGCTCATCCGCGACATCCAGGATCGGGCCCTGGCAAAAGGGGCTGTCGGTTTTCGCGCCTTCATCCCCTGGAGTTTCCAGCCCGGCAACACTGCCCTGGGCGGGGAAACGGCGTCGGGACTGGAGTACCTAAAAATGCTGGCAGTCAGCCGCCTGTTTCTCGACAATATCCCCAATATCCAGGCCTCGTGGGTTACCCAGGGTTTAAAAAACGCCCAGATTGCCCTGCGCTTCGGCGCCAACGACCTGGGCGGCACCATGCTGGAAGAAAACGTCGTCCGGGCCGCCGGTGTCACTTACCGAACGAACCGGGAAGAGCTGGTCCGTATAGCCGAGGATGCCGGATTCAGGGCAGCCCAGCGGAACACGGCGTATCAAGTGCTTTAAACGGCCCCCTTTCCCATTCATCTTTTTTTGTGCTCACCCCTGATAGTTCTTGATTCAAATGTCGATAAGCCAGTAGAATTATTTCGTGTTTCATATCAAAAAACCTGTGGCAATGAAATAATCAGACATGCCTGCCGACAAAGAAAAGTCCAAAGAGCAGCTTATCACCGAATTGATCGCACTGCGTGCCACTCTTGCTGCGACCGAAGAGAGGTTGGTATATACCCGCCGCTTTGTGGAAAACAGCCCTGTGTCGTTGATATTGATGAAGGACGGGAAATGCGTAGACTGTAATATGGCGGCACTTCCCCTGTTTGGGCTTCACTCCAAGGATGAGATCATCGGCACGACCCCTATAGACTTTGCCCCTGAGTTTCAGCCTGATGGTCGTTTGTCCATTGAGGCAGCCACCAACTACAATCAGAAGGCCCTGGAAGACGGCAGCGTCAATTTTGAATGGGAAAGTGTGAGGCGTGATGGCCGGCACATCATGACCTATGTCCGTCTGGTGTCTTTGAACCTGGGCGGTGAAGAGTTTCTTGAATGCGTTACGGTAGATATTACCGAGCGCAAACAGGCGGACGCAGCGTTGAAGCATTCCAAAAGCCATATGGAAGCAGTGGCGAGAATCGCCACTCTGGCAACTTCAAGTGTTAATCTCAAGGAAGTATTAGACCGTATCCTCGCCGGTACACTGGAAGAGACGGGTGCATCGGTGGGAATGATCTTTCTTCGGGACGCTGCAACAGGATGCCTGGAATGGGGCGCTTCCAGCGGTCTGTCCGATGCATTTGTCAATGAATTTTCATCGCGCCGGATACAGCCAGGCGAAGGCCTTTCCGGCCGCATTGCCTTGGCCGGAGAACCTATCTATATTGCGGAAAACTCCTCTAACGATCCTCGCATTGCCCGATCGGTAATCCGGGAAGAAGGACTTAACACCTTTATTGGCGTGCCTGTTCGAGCAGGGGAGGAGATCGTTGGCGTGATGAACATACTCACCAGGACACCGGCGGTTTTGTCCCAGAGTGAAACATCCCTGATCAACGCCATAGGTACTCAGGTAGGTTTTGCCATCAGGAACGCCCGTCTGTTTAAAGAACGTGAAGAGGCCAAAGAGGCGTTACTTACAGCAAAAAGGTTCACGGAAATTGCGCTGGACTCGCAGTTGGACACCTTTTTTGTCTTTGAACCTGCAACGGGCAAAGCTATTCGATGGAATGAGGCATTCAGGACACTTTCCGGATACAGCGATGAAGAGATCAGTTCGCAGAAGGCGCCCGACAGCTATTATAGCCAGGATGACCTGAAGAAAGCCGCCGCCACGACACAAAATATACTGAAAGAAGGGATGGCGACGATTGAATTGTCCCTCATTGCCAAAGATGGTCGAACAATACCCACGGAATATACTGCAACGGCTATCAAAAACGCGGAAGGTAATCCCGAGTATATCATCGCAGTCGGCAGGAACATATCGGAGCGAAAACGGACTGAAGCGGAAAAGAAAGAGCTTGAGGCTCAGCTGCGCCAATCCCAGAAACTGGAAACCATCGGAACCATGGTCGGCGGCATAGCCCACGACTTCAATAACATGATGCAGCCGATCAAGTCGTGTGTCGAGATGATGAATTTACAGCTCCCCGCCGACTCTCCGTTTTTCGAGTATGTCAACCTTATATCCCGTTCAGTGGACCGCGGGCGAGACCTGGTGAAACAGCTGCTCAACTTCAGTCGCAAACGGGAGCACGAGATGGTGCCGCTTCATATGCAACAGGTGGTTAACGAGACGCTCCATCTGTTGCGGGCCGCGGTCCCGGCCACCGTTGAAATTCACAAGGAAATCAACACTGAATGCGGGCCGGTCATGGCCGACCCGATAAATATCCAGCAGATAGTGATGAACCTCTGCGCCAATGCCTGTGATGCGATGGCCGGCCATGGCAAGCTATCTATACAATTGACGGAGGCCACTATTACTGCGGCTGAGGTGCGACATCTGATGCTGTCGCGGCCCGGAAACTATCTGCGGCTTTCGATAAGCGATACGGGGCACGGGATGGACGAGGTCACGAAAAAGAAAATATTTGACCCGTTTTTCACCACGAAAGAGGTGGGGAAAGGAACGGGGTTGGGGTTGTCGGTGGTGCACAGTATTGTAGTGAACCACGGCGGCGCCATCACGGTAAAGAGCGAGCCGGGCAAGGGAACAGAATTCCATGTCTACCTGCCCCGTTGCGAGGAGATGCCTTATCTGCCTGCCGAACAGGACAAAGAGCCGGCGCAGGGAGGTCAGGGGGAGGTCCTCTTTGTCGATGATGAGGAGGATATCGTCTTTATCGGAGGAGAGATGCTGGAAAGCCTCGGATACAATGTAGTCGCTTGCTCGAGCCACAAAGACGCCCTCAGGGAGATTGAGCGGGAGCCTGACAAGTATGGCCTTGTCATCAGCGATTACTCCATGCCGGGGATGAACGGGATCCAGTTTGCCGGAAAGATCAGGGAGATCAGGCCTGATATTCCGATCCTTTTCATTACCGGTAACGAACAGGCCATACCGTCCGACAAGTTGAGCGAACTGAAGGTGCAGAGCATATTGCCCAAGCCTTTCGATATGAAGACCCTGGGTGTAATGGTTCGGAAAGTACTTGCTCAGGGTTGACAGGGCGGTTCGTATCTCCTACTCTCCTCACTGCACCACACCGGAGGCACGAACATGATCGCCATTATCGGCGGCAGCGGGGCATATAACTTCATCCAGACCCTTTCCGATAAAGGCTGGGGGGAGTACCTCGGCGCCGCAGCAATCGAGACCCCTTTCGGCCGGGCCAACCCTGTCCATCGTTTCCGCAAAGATAGCACCGACTACCTCTTTCTCTCCCGCCACGGTGAAACCGGCTATTCTACCGCAGCCCCCTTTGTAAATTACCGGGCCAACATCTGGGCGCTCAAGGAGGCCGGGGCAAGCCGGATCATTGCCTGGACTGGCCCCGGCGCCATAAACCCTGAGCTGACACCGGGCGAGCTGGTCGTTCCCGACGATATTCTCGATATGACAAAGTCGCGGCCCTCGACGTTCTACGAAAAGAAGGGATTGGGATTCATCCGTCAGAACCCGGTCTTTTGTCCTGATATCAGAAGCGCGATCCTTGACCATTTTACCCGCAACCGCTTGCGGCCCAATGACGGCGGCACCTATGTGTGCACCGAGGGGCCTCGGCTCGAGACGCCGGCTGAGATACGGGCTTTCAAGATTCTCGGCGCCGACATGGTGGGGATGACGCTGGTCCCCGAGGCCTTTCTGGCCAGGGAACTGGAGATCTGTTACGCCCCGATCTGCTACATCACCAACTATGCCGAAGGGGTTCGGGAACTGGCCTATGAGAAGGGGGTACTGTTCGAGGGGACGCTGCCGGAGGCGGAGAAGAAAAAGGTCGATGCCGCTCTCGACGCCATCGTGTCGCATCTGCCTGATCTGATCCTGTCGCTGTCGGCGGTGGAGAAGGGATGCCCCTGTGCCTCGGCCATGCTCCGCTACAAAAAGAACGGAATCATCGGCGACGACTGGCGCAGATGGATAGAGTGAAAAAGCTCCTCCGCGCGAGAACCCTCCTGCCCGTGACCTCCCCGCCTATAGATAACGGCGCGCTGGTCATTAACGGACCGCTCATCGAGACGGTGGGCAGGTTCGAGGATATCCGCCGGTCGTATCCCGGCCTATCTGTCGACGACCTGGGCGACGTAATGCTCATGCCAGGTCTGGTTAATGCCCATACCCACCTTGAGCTGACTGAACTGCGTGACGCAATCCCTGAAGGTCTCGACTTCGTTTCGTGGCTCATGGAGCTTGTGCGCAAAAAGCGAAAATTGTCGGTAGGCGACCTGGTTGCTTCGGCCCGTCGTGGGGCAGGACAGTGTGTAACGGGCGGCGTGACGGCGGTGGGCGATATCGCCACCTCGGACGAGGTTGTGAAGGCTGTTTTGCAAGGGCCGCTTGCCGGGGTGGTCTTTCGGGAGGTTATCGGTGACGACGAACCACCGATGCTTCCGTCAAGTATTTCCTCTGCAATGAAGGCCGGTCTTTCCCCCCATTCGACCTATACCGTCCCATCGGCCTCATTCAGTCGTATCGCCAAACTGGCTGACCCATTGGCAATCCATGCCGCCGAATCGCCGGAAGAAGTGGCTTTTCTTAAAGATGGCAGCGGGCCCATCGCCGATAAAATATACTCTATGGCCCGCTGGCCCCTGCCGAAACCCTCAGGCCTGTCGCCCATTGCATTCCTCGAATCCACCGGCATCCTCGCGGCAAAACCGCTGCTGATTCATGGCGTGCAAGTGAATGAGGACGATGTTCGAATTATTGCCCGGCATGGTCTCTCCGTCGCTCACTGCCCCGCCAGCAACAGGCGGTTGGGAGTCGGGCGGTTTCCCTTTGAGCTCTACCGCCGACAGGGCGTTAATGTGGCATTGGGGACCGACAGCGCCATCGGCACGAAACGGCTCGATATGTTCGAAGAGATGCGCGAGGTGAAGCGGCTTCACGGTAGTGCGATTTCCTGCGAGGAAACGGTGCGGATGGCGACAATCAATGGGGCGATTGCCCTTGGTATTGACGCCGGTGCCCTGGAAGCGGGGAAAAGGGCGGACATTACGGCGCTCTCCATGGATGTAGCGACCGATGATCCTTATATGACTGTGGTTGAAGAAGGACGTGCAGAAGCGGTTAAAATCGTGTTGATCGGGGGGGAAACCCCGGGATCGTCCCGCTGATCCCGGGGATGCTCAAGGAATTGCTACTCGATCTTCCAGATTCCCACCATGCCGATATCCTCATGTTCGAGGATATGGCAGTGAAAGACAGTGGTCCCGGTGTAGTGCCTGATAGGCATAAGCATGGTGACAGTGCCTCCCGGTGGAACATTGATGGTATCCTTTAACCCGGGAATAGTGCTGTAGAGTCGAGCGTAGTCCGGGTCTCCCCCTGTAATGCTCAGCACAAGCCCAGGGTTGACATGCTGGTGGAAAGGGTGATCCATCGCCCCCTCAGCCTTGATGACCCAGAGTTCATAGGTATCTACCTTCGACGTATGGATATACGGTTCGTGGTCAAATACCTTGAAGTTCATGGCCCCTTCTCCTTCAATGAAAGAGAAGTACATCTCGACTTTTTTGAGTTTTCTGATGTCCATATTTCGCAGTTTTATGGCCTCCTCAGCCCTCCATGAGGTGATCTTGGCGGGCAACTGATCATTTACCTTTGTCCCCTTTACATCGAGGGTCATAAGGGTAACCATTTGCGGCATGTTGCCGTAAGGGAGGGCGTACATTTTGAATGCGCCGGGTTTGTCGCTGACTTTCACCAGCAGGTCAACGCGCTCGCCCGAGGACATCAGGAGCCGATTTACGGAGTATGGCTTGTCGAGCAAGCCTGAGTCGGTACCGATCAGCTGGAGCTGATGTCCGTCAAGAGACAAGTGGATAAACCTGGCTTGGCAGGCGTTGAGGACCCTCAACCGGATCACCTGCCCCGGCTTAGCGGACATGACGGGGTGCACCAGTCCGTTGACCATGATGGTGTGTCCCTTCTTGCCACGGTGATAGTCACCGAACTTGTAGGGAGCTGGTTGGTTATTATGCAGGGTGATATCCTTGATCATCAATATATGCGTTTCATACTGGGACAACTCAGGAGTCTCATCCTCGACAATGAGTGCGCCCCCGGACAGGCCATTCCATACCTGATCCGCCACCGTCCCATGAATATGGGGATGATAATAGGACATGGCGCCGCCAGCTTGATGGCTGAGGTCGTATTCGTAATGGTGTTCCTCACCGGTATGAAAGGCCAGCAGGATATTGTCCGCCTTCCCCGATGGGGATACGTGCCAGCCGTGGGTATGAAGATTGGTCTCGCTGCGGTCGTGACCCAGCATATTCTTGCCCAGGCTCTTGGGAAGGTTGTTCTTGAAGTGCACTTTCAGGATATCACCGCGTTTTGCGCGGATTGTCTGACCGGGGAAATGGCCGTTATATGTCATTAGGTTGACCTTGGTCCCGGCGATGTCGATATCATTCATCCTGGTATCGATTAAACAGGAGAGTTCGTTGCCATTGCGGGTCAGGGGCATCTCCGGAGGCTCTATGTATGCACCTCCGGGCGGCGGATCGATGATGACCGCCTCCGGCTTTGCCGTTCTCGGAGACATATGGCCCATATGGCCATCGCTCTGGGCCTCGGCCTCGGATACTCCCCCGTAGGCATAGAATAAACCTCCGGCAGTTGCGAGAGCCGATGTCTTCAGGAATTCTCTTCTGTCCAGTTCTCTCATGGTTTACCTCCTTGTTGGATGTTGACTTACCCTGGCACATGAGTAAACTTTCTGAAATTATCTTAACCCCATTAAAGGCCAAGTCAACAGTAAATCAGGATGCAAATTGATTTTATTATGACGGAGGTGGATGTTACATGAACCGAAGAAGTTTCAGGCCGGTTAAGGGGAAGGTTGACCCGACCAAATCGGCCCTTGATATTGCACGGGAATTGAGGCAAGGGAACGCTCGCTCGGAAAGCTATCGGGAAGCGTCACTGAGAATTCACGGTCTGATCTGTGCAAAATGCGGTCGAGAGTTTGACGAGAAGAACAGGCAGCTGCTTACCGTCCACCATAAGGACGGCAACCACCACAACAACCCGCCGGATGGCTCCAACTGGGAGAACCTGTGTGCCTATTGTCACGATGACGAGCACAGCAGGGGTGTTCTGGCCGATTATCTGCGTCAACAGAGGTAGGATGACAAGTTGATTGGGACCATCATGCGGGAGGGGTGCTGAACTCACCGACCGCCTGTAAGGCAACCTGGCAGACATCCTGAATGCTCGACTGATCGAGCCCCAGAAACTGCAACAGCTCAGGAGCCGCCTGCCATTCGGGGCCATGCTCTATCAGCCCGTCGGCAAGTTGAAGTGCGGCGATGGTCCTGTCCGTATCGGCACTAATCGGGTCATGATGGCAGCGAATAAGGTCCTGAAGCGCTTCGGGGTAGTTCCAGCGGCTTGCGATAATGGCGCCGATTTCGGCGTGACGCTCGTTCATGAATTCTTCAAGGAGGCTACTGTCAACATCGATACCCGATGAAATGCTGAGAATGACCGTTTTGCCCAGATCATGCAGCAACCCGCCAAGAAAGGCCTGCTCGGGGTCGAGATAACACTGCATCGCAAGGCCGCTGGCAATAAACGCTGACTTGAGGGCATTGTCCAGAATGGTCTCCAGTTTTTCCTTCGGCACGTCGGGAAGGTGCATGGCCTTGAGTTCTATGGCCGTGACGACGGCGAGGGCAGTCTTTGTGCCGATCCTTGCAACGGCGAGGTTTACCGAGTCGGTCGGGCCGGATGCTGCGTAAAAAGGTGAATTGGCAACCTTGAGCACACCCGAGGCAATGATCTGATCGGACATGATCACCCTTGTCATGCTTTGCATGGTAGCATTCTCGTCTTCCAGCAATTTTCTCAATTGTGTCGCCACCTTGGGCAGCACCGGCAACCGGATATCATCATCCCGCAGGCGCCGGTTGAGCTTTTCTATGGCTTCTTCCTTGGCCGCCGACTGAATTTCCGAAAAGACCTCCGAGAGCTTGCGGCCTGAAACATAAAAGACCGGTCCCTGTAAAACGTTGGCGGGCAGGGGAGAGGTAAATGAAAAGGAGCCGGTGCGGCAGGTAAAGGCTTCGGCAAGTATCTGCAGCACCAGTCGGTTGAAGAGGTTGGTCAAGGTCTGGATGGTTACCAGCCCGGCGTCGATAAGGTGACGGTTAAGGGTCTTGCCGGCCGCCTGGCTTTCTGCGAGGGCCTGCTGAAGGTCCGGCTCGTTTAACACCCCTCGCGCCACCATGAACTCACCCAGACGCCTGCCGGCGCCTTCGGATGCCGCATAGATAATCTTGCCTTCTTTTAAATAGATAGACGACCTGGAGTTGTTGCCTGCCAGATCTACCGTGCCGGTCTTTGAGTGGGTTTCAAGCCATTCGAGGAGTTCCTGAGCCGATATGAACGACAGGTCTCCCTGAAGAAGGTTCTTCATGATATATACGCTCCATCACGATACAGGATGCGGTTCACGAGGCATGCAGACAAAAGTGCCAACCCTCTTTTTATCGGCAGGTATATTTCAGGAATTAAACCGGGGTCTCAAACCGTTTATTGGTGCTAATTTCAGGAGGATAGCGATTACGTGCGACAGGTCAGTCGTGCCTGATGGCAGGGATCGACGTATTGTCACGCTGTCCCAGCAGGTCGTTGGGTGGCGCCGGAGCAGTCTGCTTTCCGGCAAAAGGCAGGAATGGGCCTTGGTCCGGTTTGGGGCGGGATGTATCGAGTATTCTGGCAAAGGTCTTTTGGCTCATGCCGGGAACTATGGTATATCTGCTGAGCCTCTGGGGGGCGTCTCCGGGGAAGTTCGGGCGCGGGTCAATGGTGAATGCAGCGGCATAACCGGCCTCGATAGCCTCTTTGAGCATCGCATTGTCAAAATTGCCGTAGGGATAGGCAAGGCAGTCCACCTCTACCCCCAGTTTGCCCTCAAGGACCATTTTGGAGACCAGTAGTTCGGCGTTGATCAGCTTCTCGTAGCTGTCGCTATCCATGTCACCCCGTACCTTCTTTATATTCAGGTGTGAAAAGGTGTGGGACTGGATACTGAAACCGTTTATTTTCAATTCTTCGAGCTGGCTCCATGTCATAGTGGAATTATGGCCGACATCGAGCGGGTAGACAAAAAGGGTTGCGGTGAATCCATAGGACTTCAGTATTTCATAAGCCTTGTCGTAAAACGACCGATGTCCGTCATCTATCACGATGACAATGGAGCCGGGAGAGGGGAATGGAGCCTTGCCCTGATAGGCATCAACAAGTTGCGCCAGGGGTATGACATTGAATCCGTTCTCTTTTATCCACGCCATCTGGCTCTTGAATTCATCAACGGTGACAGTAGTAGTGGTAGACGACGTTACGGCAAAACGGTGATAGAGGAGGATGGGAACACCGTGCCCCTTTTTTTCGGGCAAAGGGGCCGATCCTGACGGAAATGCCGAAAACAGAGTCATCAGGATGGCAAAAATGGAAGGGAAAGCCAGATGTTTCAGTAAATAATCGGGTTTCATAACCTCATTTCATTCTGTCTGTTCAGGTCAGATAGTTGATAATACGTGTTATTTATTATCTTTGCCAGCAAATTATGGTATAAAATCTATTTTCAGCGTGACAATATAAAACCTTGTACGGGTCAAAATAAGTCATGCGATTTTGGACAGTTTTACCCAGGTCATGTCTGCTGTCAATGAAAAGATCGGCCTATTGAGGGAAAAACATGAAATATGGCAATACGTTAAAAGCTCTCGCACATTTTGACCAATACCAGCAGTCTTTCCTCGACGACGTGATCTCTCTGATAAAGGTTCCCAGCGTCAGCTTTGCCGGATTCGACAGGGCTCAGGTGCAGGCAGCGGCCCAGCTTGTGGAGAAACAATGCCGTGATGCCGGGCTTGCAAACGTCAGACTGTTGAAGGAGGGGAAGGGCTATCCCGCCGTCTATGGAGAATGGACTCTGGCAAAAGGGAAACCGACGGTCCTTCTCTATGCCCATTACGACGTCCAGCCACCGGGTAGAGAGGCGCTCTGGAAGTCGCCGCCTTTTGAGCCTGAGGTACGGAAGGAGAGGCTCTACGGCCGAGGGAGCGCCGACGACAAGGCCGGCGTAGGAGCCCATCTGGCGGCTATTGCGTCGTATCTCCATTCGTCCGGCTCGCTTCCCGTCAATGTCAAAGTCCTGTTCGAAGGGGAGGAGGAAGTTGGCTCCACAAGCCTGCCCAGGCTCATCGAGCGGAACCGGAACCTCCTTGCTGCGGACGTCCTCGTGATCGCCGATACTGTCAATCTCGATACGGGGATTCCATCGCTGACCGTTGCCCTTCGCGGGTTGGTCACGGTAAAGGTAGAAGTGCGGGCCTTGGCGCACAGCGTCCATTCCGGTCTTTGGGGCGGTCCCCTTCCCGATCCGGCTCTGGCCCTCAGCAAGATGCTGGCAGGGCTGGTGGACAAGCAGGGGAGACCTGCGGTTAAAGGGCTCATGAAGCGGGTGCGTCGGACGACGAAACGGGAATTGGCCGAGATAGAGGCCCTCCCTTTTCACGAAGGGCTCTTTCGTGAGCAATCCGGGATTATTGCTCCGGCGGCCATCACCGGGGGCAGCGCCCCGGCCTATGCCAAGATGTGGTACCTGCCCTCCATTGCGGTCAATGCTATCGAGGTAAGCAGCCGTAGCCAGGCGGCAAACATTATCAGCGATGTAGCCTGGGCGCGGCTGGGCATAAGGACCGTCGCCGACATGGACCCCGATGAAACACTGGAGCTTCTTAAGGCGCACCTAAGGAAACATGCGCCCTGGGGGGTGGAGGTAGCCATTGAACCCGAACCCAGTGCCACATGGTGGCGCACCGACGAAAATACCCCTGCCTTCCGTGCGGCCATGCGGGCGCTGGAAAAGGGGTACAAGCGCCCGGCGGTAAAAGTCGGATCCGGGGGCTCCATTCCGCTGGTGGCGCTGCTGACGGAAGCCCTGGGAGGGATACCGGCGCTGCTGGTCGGGGTGGAGGACCCATATTCCAACCCGCACTCCGAGAACGAGAGCCTGCATATCGAGGACTGGAAGAAGGCCTGTCGCAGCCTGATCCACCTCTTCGATGAACTTGCAGGCAACCCGTAACCTCCCTTGTAAGACCCTGGCCGTTGTGATACTTTTCTGAACCATGAGCCGACCCGCACAAAAACCTGAATTGCTTGCCCCGGCAGGGGATTTCGAAAAGCTCAAGACCGCCGTCCACTACGGCGCCGACGCCGTCTATCTGGGCGACAGCCGCTTCAGCCTTCGCGCCATGACCGGCAACTTCGACGCCGACGGCATTGCCGGGGCCATTGCCTGGTGCCGCGAGCGGGGGGTAAAGACCTACGTCACCGCCAATATTTTCCCGCATAATGAAGATATCCCGGCCCTTCGCCAACATATCGGCCTGCTGGGTGAGCTGAAACCCGACGCCGTAGTGGTCTCCGACGCCGGTACCGTAGGCGTAATCAAGGAGGTTGCCCCCCGCCTGCCGTTTCATATCAGCACCCAGGCCAACATCACCAACTGGATGAGTGCCCGCTTCTGGCAGGACCTTGGCGCTTCGCGCATCGTACTGGCCCGGGAGCTTTCGCTGAAAGAGATCCGGGATATCCGCCAGAAGGCCACCCTGGAACTGGAGGCCTTCGTCCACGGCTCCATCTGCATCTCCTATTCGGGGAGGTGCTACCTGAGCAGCTTCATGGCGGACCGCAGCGCCAACAGCGGCGAATGCACCAATTCCTGCCGCTGGAACTACTATCTGGTCGAGGAGAAGCGCCCCGGCGAGTATTTCCCCATCATGGAGGACGACCGGGGGACCTACGTCATGAGTTCCCGCGACCTCTGTACCATCGAGCATGTCCCGGAGCTCATCGAGGCCGGTATCGACAGCTTCAAGATCGAGGGGCGCATGAAGGGGATCAACTACGTGGGTGGCGTGGTCAAGTCGTACCGCGAGGCCATCGACAGTCATTTTGCCGGTGACAGCGGCCCCGTATCCCAGGACCGCTGGCTACGGGAACTCGACATGGTCAGCAGCCGGGGCTACACGCAGGGAATGTACTTCAGCAGACCCGACAGCAACGACTACAATTTCGACAAATCTTCCTATCGGATGAGCCATGACCTGGTTGGAGTAGTGAAAGAAATAGTTGATGGGTACGCAGTTATCCTGTTGAAATCGAAACTGTCGATTGGTGACACCATCGAGTTTCTCAGCCGGGGCGCAGGGGACAGCCGGGTCGTCCTGACCGAGATGGTCGACGAAGAGGGGGTCCAAAAAACCCTCGGTAAAAACACCGAGATCGTCCGCATCCCTGTCCCTCCATATGTCCGCCCCAATGATCTGATTCGAAGGGAGAAGGTGGCCCATGCTGCGTGAACTGCGACTGCGCAACATCGCCGTCATAGAGGAGGCGACCCTGTCGCCGGGGGAGGGACTTACCGTCCTTACCGGTGAAACCGGCGCGGGCAAGTCGATCGTGGTCGATGCCCTCGAACTGGTGCTGGGGGGGAGAGGAAGTTCCGACCTCATCCGCAGCGGGTGCGAGGATGCCTCTGTAGAGGCCGTATTCAGTATCGCGCCCGGCTCACCTGCCCTGGCACGGCTCGGGGAGATGGATATCGAGGCCTCGGATGAGCTTATTGTTCGCCGCATCATCAGCTCTTCCGGGCGCAATCGCGCCTATATCAACGGAACCCTCGTCAACATCTCCACACTGGCCGAGATCACCGGGCGGCTGGTCGACATCCACGGCCAGCATGAACACCAGTCACTCCTCAGTGCCGATGTCCAGCGGGAACTCCTCGATGCCTTTGCCGGAATAAAGGGGGACGTCGCAGCCTTCGCCACGAAGTACCAGGGCTATGCCGAAACCCGTACCCGGCTCAGCCGACTGAAGGAATCGGAACAGGATCGATTGCAGCAAAAGGACTACCTTGCCTTTCAGATCGAAGAGATATCCTCGGCAGGCCTCACGCCGGGGGAGGATACGGCACTCGAAGAAGAGCAGCGGCTCCTCGCCAATGCCGAGCGGCTTGGCCTGCTGGCAGAAGAGGCCTATGGGGCGCTCTACGAGGGGGATGCCGAGAGCGGCGCCTCAATCCTGAAGGGGCTCAAGAAGGTAGCGGCCAGCCTGGAGACCCTCGCAGAGTTCGACAGCAACTTGAAAGATGCCTCTGAAAGTGCCCGTAGTTGCATGGTAATTGCCGAAGAGGTCGCCCTTGCCGTCAGGGGCTGCCGCGACAGGATTCAGCTCGATCCCGAACGGCTCGAAACGGTTATGGGCCGACTCGATCTTATACGGAAACTAAAGAAAAAGTACGGGGAGACCCTGGAAGCCATCCTTGAATGCCTGGCCAACGCCGAGAGGGAATTGGCACAGATCGATACTTCATCCGCTGAAATAGCTCAACTCGAGGCCGAAATAGCTGCACAGGAGGCAACTCTTCTGAAAGACGCCGAGAGGCTGAGCCAAAAGAGGAGAGAGGCCGCAGCGACTCTGGAACAGCGCGTGATAACCGAACTGGCCGACCTCAGCATGGCACACGCCCGCTTCGAGGTCGCCTTTGCAGCCATAGAGGCAGAGGAAAAGGCCAGGCGGCTCACCGCCACCGGCCTCGACAGGATCGAGTTCCTTATAGCCCCGAACCCCGGCGAGTCGCTGAAACCTCTCTCCAAAATTGCCTCAGGGGGGGAAATATCCCGATCCATGCTGGCCTTCAAGGCTATACTGAGCGGTGACGATGCCGTGCCGACCCTGATCTTCGATGAGGTCGATGCAGGAATCGGTGGGCGCGTGGCAGACACCGTAGGTGAAAAACTTAAAGCTATCTCTGAGAAACACCAGGTTATCTGCGTGACACATCTCGCACAGGTAGCCGGGTACGCAGCGCATCATTTCCATATAAGCAAGAAGGTTGCTGACGGAAGGACTTTTACCAGCGTAAGACAATTGAACGCGGCCGAGCGGGTTGAGGAGATTGCCCGAATGCTGGGAGGGAAAGAAGAGACCGCTTTAAGACATGCGGGGGAGATGCTGGCCCGGGGATGATCTTTCTTTTGGACAATTATTTGACATAATATATCTTATGGGAATTATCATGATGGACTGCTATTCGATAAGCCTTAGAATTGCTTCAGGATTATAGCCGCGTACTACATCCGAACCAATTCTGGTCAACGGAACTCCCCGGCCGCCCAGCTCTTTATAAACCCTGTGGGCCTTCTCGTCCTTTTCGATATCGTATCGCGTATATGGAATCTTTTTGGCATCCAGAAACGCCTCCAGCTTTTTGCAGTAGGGACACCACGAGGTTACAAAGACTTCCAGCGTCTTTGAGGTGACTTCCCTCTTCCGAGGTTCTTCTTGTTGAGAAGGCTTCGCCTCGGGATTGGCCAGCGGCGGTGTTGCAATCTGAGGAGCCACATTGATTTGGGGCAGCGGCTTGGCATCCTTGAGCTGGCTTCTGTATTTGGGCGGGACCAACGAGAGATCGTCGACATAATGAAGCGCTCCGGTATCGTCGGTATACCGATATGCCTCAGCCCAGGAGGAGCTCGCAGACAATATTAAATTAAGCGCGAATGCACTGATAATCACCTTATGTATTTTCATCTAAACACCTTTATATATCCAAGTGTATCCCAATGATAATAAAGCATATACTAAGTTCACTGACGGGCCTGTCGCAATTGAACCCGTTGTATCTTCTCTGCCACTTCTTTTCCCTGCAGGATCGCATCTTCCATCGACCCATAGATCCATGCCCCATAGCGGCCTACTGAAAAGATGCTTAGAGATTCCAGCCAGCTGAATGCCTCAGGCAGAACCTTCTGGCGATGTCGGTCGTAGACGACATAGGCGTAAGGTATGTCGACGATATCGGTGGCAATGACGTTATCGTCAGGGGTTAGCATGCCAGATTTCACAAAATCCTTTAAGACTATTTCGAGGGTCTGCTGATGGTCCAGCGGGTTCTCCGGCATGTGGGCTACTTCTATGTACATGGTGCTTGTCCCGGCCGGGGCGACGGATCTGGAGAAGTTGGACGAGAACCCGACACGGTAGAACGGGAACTCCGGCTCGGGGATATAGAACCAGTGTCGCCCATCGCCGGCCCCTTCCCTGGCTATGCCAATGTTTATGTCGAGGAGTGAGGTGCAACTGAGTTTACACACGGCATCGGCCAAGGCGTCGGGAACTCCTTCAATGATTTTAAACAACTCTTTGAGCGGCAGGGTCGAGACGAGAGAGTCATAATGCTCCGTCGTACCGTCACTGAAATGGACAGTCCGGCGAACCGGGTCTATCCGCATGGCCTCTTTGTTTTTCTGTATCCCCGAAACCTGCGATGCCAGCGCTTTTGGCAACAGCTCGATACCCCCCTGAACAGGGTACATGAAGGTGGGGTTGTAGCCAAAGGCGCGGTTGTTAAGCCCCAGCGCACCATTGATTACCTCTTCGGGCTCGGGCCGGGGCACGGACCAGCTTACCCAGTCGGCGGTCATGTCGGCGGCCTTCGTCTGCCACAGCTTCTCGTTGTACGGAAACATGAAGTGCCTGGCGT
>Ga0224505_10001255_pt1 | contig 16340 bp, 14 predicted proteins | sample SF_Jan12_sed_USG_FD_169102 | JGI IMG/M metagenome (GOLD analysis project Ga0224505, IMG submission 169102) | Sediment microbial communities from San Francisco Bay, California, United States - SF_Jan12_sed_USGS_4_1 | ecosystem: Environmental > Aquatic > Marine > Sediment | place: USA: California... | reverse complement strand
CGCCGGTGACCACTTCCTCGAACTCGGGAGCGAGCATGCCGACCATGGCCGCCTCGATGTCCTCGAGGAGCTTGTAGATGATCTCGTAGGTGCGGATCTCGACGCGCTCGGCGTCGGCCATCTCGCGGGCCTTGCGGTCGGGTCGGACGTTGAACCCGATGATGGTGGCGTTGGAGGTGGCCGCCAACTGGATGTCGTTCTCGGTGATGGCACCCACGCCACGATGCACGAACGACAACTTGACCTCGTCGCGCTCGAGCTTGCGCAGGCTCTCGGTGACCGCCTCGAGCGACCCGTTGACGTCAGCCTTGACGATGAGGTTCAGCGTGGCCGCCTCGCCTGCCTGGATCTGCTTGAAGACGTCCTCGAGCTTGGCGCCGCCCGACATGGCGTGGGCTTCGCGACCGAGGCTGGCCTGGCGATGCCAGTGCTCCCGCTCATCGGCCACCCGGTTGGCGAGCTTCTCGGTCTGCGCCACCACGAACTCCTCGCCGGCCACGGCGACATCGCTGAGACCGAGCACCTGCACGGGAGTGGACGGGGCGGCCGACTTGACCTGCTCGCCCTTGTCGTCGATGAGGGCCCGGACCCGGCCCCAGGCGGCACCGGCCACCATGGGGTCACCGACCTCGAGCGTGCCCCGCTGCACCAGGACGGTGGCCACTGGACCCCGTCCGACGTCGAGATGCGACTCGAGCACCACACCCTGGGCTCGACCATCGACCTCGGCCCGCAGATCCTCGACCTCGGCCACCAGGACCAGACTCTCGAGCAGATCGTCGATACCCAGGTTCTGGAGAGCCGAGATCTCGACGGTGATGGTGTCGCCACCCCAGCTCTCGGGGACCAGCTCGCGCTCGGCCAACTGCTGGAGAACCCGCTGCGGGTCGGCGTTGTCGCGGTCGATCTTGTTGACGGCCACGATGATGGGGACCTCGGCGGCCCGGGCGTGGTCGATGGCCTCGATGGTCTGAGGCATGATGCCGTCGTCGGCCGCCACCACGAGGATCACGATGTCGGTGCTCTGGGCGCCGCGGGCCCGCATGGCGGTGAAGGCGGCGTGGCCGGGCGTGTCGAGGAAGGTCAGGTGGTGGCCATCCTTTTCGACCTGATAGGCACCGATGTGTTGGGTGATGCCACCCGCTTCGCCCTCGACCACATTGGCCTCACGGATGCGGTCCAACAGCAACGTCTTGCCGTGGTCGACGTGACCCATGACGGTGATCACCGGCGCCCGCACGGGAGCCGACCCGTCGACCTCGTCGGGCAGGTCGAGCAGCTTCTGGAGGGCCTCCTCCTGCTCTTCACCTGGATCGACCATGCGCACGTCGGCCCCGACGTCGGCGGCGAAAAGCTCGATCATGTCGTCGCTCAACGACTGGGTGGCGGTGACCATCTCGCCTTGGAGCATGAGGAAACGGACGACGTCGGACGCCGTGCGGTTGAGCTTGGGGCCGAGATCGAGCGCCGTGGACGACCGTTCGACGACCACCACACCCTCGGGAACCGGCTCGTCCTCGGGGGTGAACGACGGCGCGTCCATGGGCCGCAGCTCTTCGATGTTGCGACGACGACGACTCTTGCGGCGTGGCGGTCGGCGACCACCACCGGGACCGCCGGGGCGACCACCACTGGGACCGCCGGGGCGACCACCGCCGCCGCCTCCACTGGGACGACCGCCTGCGCCGGGAACCGACTCGCGCGGGCCGCCCGGAGCCGGACGGCCGCGATAACCACCACTGCGGGGCGCGCCACCCGGTGACGGGGCTTCACTGGTCCGTCCCCCGCGACCGGGGGGAGGAGGAATGGGTCGACCCGACGTGGAGCGGGGTGGACCGGGGGGAGGAGGAATGGGCTTGCCCGACGCCGACATGGGCGGGGTCGTGCCCGGAGGCGGCACCGTGGACGCCGCCGGAGGGGCCGACGGCTTCGATCCGATGTCGGGCGGGCCCACATCGACCGGGCTCTTGGGCGCCGGCGCGGGCTCGACCGATGCAACCGGTGCCACCGGTGCCTCGTCGACCACCCGCTTGGGCGGTCCGGCACTGCCGCTGGAGGAGATCACCCGTTTGGGCGCCGCCGGCGGCGGCGGAGGCGCGGGTTCGACCGGGGCCGGCGCCTCAGCGGGCGGTTCCTCGGCCACCACGGGCTCGGGTGCGGGCGCTTCGACCGCCGGCTCGGGTGGGGCCTCGGGCTTCGGCTCGGGCTCGGCTACGGCCTTCTTGGCGGCCGCCTTCTTCTTGGGCTTGTCTTCCTCGGGCTGGACCTCGCGGACGAGACCCTCGCGCTCGGCCTTGCGGCGGACGCGGTCGGCCTGTGCGTCGACGATGCTCGAGGAATGGCTCTTGGCCCCGATGCCCAGGGCATCACAGAGGTCGAGGGTCTCCTTGTTGGTGAGACCCAGCTCTCGAGCGAGTTCGTATACGCGGACTTTGGCAGGCACGAAGGGGGTGGTCTTTCGGCAGAATCGTCAGACGCGGCACGCCTCGGGAGGGGCGATCCGCAGCGTTGTATCTTTCCACGATCAGGCCAGAGGGCACCACGTGGGTGGATCGTCGGGACCCGACCAGTGTTCGAGCACGCCATCGAGCGCAGCTGGCTCGACCGTCGCCCGGAACGCCCGAAGGAACGCCCGACTGTTGATGGCTTCGAGGAGACAAGCTCGGTGGGGACCGAGCCAAGCTCCCCGACCGGGAAGTCTACGGCCAACCAGTACAGATCCCTCGGCGTTGCGAGTCAGCCGCACCAGATCACCTGCCGGCCGGGCCTGCCGGCACGCGATGCAGGTGCGCTCAGGTGGGATCTGCACCGCCGTCATCGGCGGCGACCGCGGTGTCTTTGTCGCCGGGTTCGGACTCCGCACCCTCCGCCACACCCGCACCATCCTCGACCGAGGTGTCGTCAGTGCCGTCGCCGGGTTCGGACCCCGGACCCTCCACGACACCCGCACCTTCCTCGACCGAGGTGTCGTCGCTGTCGTCGCCGTCGTCGGCGGCGGCGGTCCACTCGTCGGCGGACACCGCGGGACCGCCTTCGGCCGGCTGCCACACCTGCTCACCGCTCTCGGGATCGGTCACCCATTCGCCCTCGGCCCAGTCGACCTGGCCGTAGGCCTCTTCCTCGGCCAGCTGGGTCTCGCTCTTGATATCGACACGCCAACCGGTCAGCCGCGCGGCCAGGCGGGCGTTCTGTCCCTCGCGACCGATGGCCAGCGACAGCTGATGATCGGGCACGATCACCTCGGCGGTGCCCGTCTCCTCGATGATGCGTACCTCTTTGACCTTCGCCGGAGACAGGGCCTTCATGATGAAGTCCCGCAGGTCGTCGCTGAAGGGAACGATGTCGATCTTCTCGCCCTGGAGCTCGTTGACCACCATGCGCACGCGGGCCCCTCGGGCCCCCACGCAGGCCCCGACCGGATCCACGTTTCCGTCGTGGGACTGCACGGCGATCTTGGTGCGGTGACCCGGCTCGCGGGCGCAGGCCTTGATCTCCACGATGCCGTCGGCGATCTCGGGCACCTCCAGCTCGAACAGCCGCTTGACCAGTCCCGGGTGAGTACGGCTCACGACGATCTGGGGGCCCTTCGCCGTCTTGCGCACCTCGACGATGTACGCCTTCAGGCGGGCGCTCGGCTCGGGTCGCTCGTAGGGGACCTGCTCGGCCTGGGGTAGCAGGGCTTCGACCCGACCCAGGTCGAGCAGGGTGTACCGGGCGTCGGTCTGTTGGATCATGCCGGTGACGATGTCGCCCTCGCGGCCTGCGTATTCCTCGTACTTGAGCTCACGCTCGGCTTCCCGGATCCGCTGGGTCATCACCTGGCGGGCCGTCTGGGCGGCGATGCGGCCGAAGTTGTCGGGCGTGACGTCGAGCTCCTCGCCCACCGGCTCGAGGTCCTCGTCGAGCTCCTGTGCCATCACCCGGATGTCCATGGTGTCGGGATCGATGGTGACCCAGGCGTACTCGTGGGCATCGGGCATGCGCTTGTAGGCCGATTCCAGGGCGTCGGCCAGCGCGGCGAAAAGCGCGTCGACGGTGATGCCTTTCTCACTGGCGAGCGCCTGGAGCGCTTCCATCATCTCGGCATTCATGATGTGGCCTTCCTGGGGGACTTGGACTTGGGGGTCGGGCCCCACTCGAACACGGTGCGCGCCTTGTCGATCTCGTCGTAGCGCAAGCGGCGCAGCGCGCCGGACTCGTCGTCGACCACGGCGATGCCCTGGTCGTCGGCGTCCTGAAGGGTGCCCTGCACGCGTCGATCGCCCTCGACGTGGGGGCGGGTCTTGATCCTGATCATCTTGTCGAGGGCCCAGGCGAAGTGGGCCGGGGTACGTAGCCTCCGCTCCAGACCGGGGCTGGAGATCTCGAGGGTGTAGCGACCGGGGATGGGGTCGGCCTCGTCGAGAGCCCGAGACACCGCCTTGGTGAGCGATCGGATCGCCTCCATGTCGACGCCGCCGTCGCGTTCGACGCTGATGCGGAGCACGCCCCCGTTGTGCTCGACGTCGAACAACTCGACACCGGCGTCGAGGCACAGCGGCACCACGAGCGCGTGGACTCGGTCGACGACGCTCATGACACCTCCTGTCAATCAACCAATCGGACAACGCCCTCGATCGACAGAGCTGGGTCAACGATGTTGGATCGAGGGATATTGGATCAAGAAAGGCGTGGGCTCGAGCCCACGCCGTGGCCTCAATCTAGCAGCCGATCGGCGAAATCGCGGTGGGCATCCCCCAGAACCAGCCGACCCCCGTCGATGTGGGTGGCCGGGGTCAAACCGGGCAACGACCACGTGGCGAAGAACCACGCACCGCCCATCGCCAGGGTCAACAGGACGAAGACCAGCGCCACCGTCGGGAAACGCACGGTGAGGGCCGCACCGAAGGCGCAGAATCCCATGCCCAGCCCGGCCCGGAGCCGCATCATCGAGCGGCGGTGCCACCGCTCGAACACGTCGGCCGACATGGGCAGACGAACAACGGTCGAGCGACCCCACCCCCGTTCGACCGGGAGCGGACAGAAGCCGTCGGCCGGACGACCCGACACCACGCACACCGGGGGAAGGTCCCCCCGCTGGGCCCGGGCCAGGGGTACCTCGACGCGAGCCACGGGGCTCAGCCGTCGTGGCGGTGGCGACGCATGAGCTCCACGCGCTGCTCGGCGTGATTGGCGTCATCTCCCTGCGACTCGAGCAGCAGCGCCCGGTCGCGGTCGGCCTCACGCGCCGCCTTGTCGACGTCGACCTTGGCCAGCGCCGCTTCCACACCATGCTCGGCGATGAACTCGGCCCACTCCACCAGGGCATCGACCATCTCGTCCTCGGCCACCACCGCCGCGTTGCGACCCTTGATGAACAGATGGCCGCGCTTGTTGCCGGCGGCGATGCCCAGATCGGCGTCGCCGGCCTCGCCCGGGCCGTTGACCACACAACCCATCACTGCCACCTGCAACGGCAGCTCCCGTTCGCCGAACGCCTCCATGGCCTGCTGGGCCACGGCGTACACGTCGATCTCGGCCCGGCCGCAACTGGGACAGGCGATGAGGTCCACGTTCTTGCGCTCACGGAGACCCATGCTCTCGAGCAACTGCCGACCAGCGCGCACCTCGTCGACCGGATCGCTGGTGAGGGAATAGCGGATGGTGTCACCGATGCCCTCGGCCAGCAGGGTGGCGATTCCGGCGGTGGCCTTGATCAGCCCCTGTGGCGGGGGCCCCGCCTCGGTGACGCCGAGATGCAGCGGATGATCGGTGACGTCGGCCAGTTGGCGATACGCGTCGATCATCAGGGCAACGCTGGATGCCTTGACCGAGATCTTCACGAGGTCGAAATCGACCTCCTCGAAGTAGGCCAACTCCATCTGGGCCGACTCCACCATCGCCTCGGGCGTGACCTTGTCGCCGTGCTTGGCCTTCAGGTCGGGGTGCAGCGAGCCGCCGTTGACGCCGATACGGATCGGGACACCCCGGTCCTTGCACTCCCGCGCCACCGTCTTGATGTGCTCGGGCTTGCGGATGTTGCCCGGATTGAGCCGCAGACACGCCACCCCCGCTTCGAGCGCTTCGAGCGCCCGGCGGTACTGATGATGGATGTCCGCCACGATGGGTACCGGCGATCGGGGGACGATATGGGCCAGCCCCTCGGCGGCCTCGGGGTCGTTGCACGTACAGCGAACGATGTCGGCTCCGGCCGCGGCGAGGGCGTAGATCTGCTTGAGCGTGGCGTCCACGTCGGCCGTCTTGGTGTCGGTCATCGACTGGACCGAGATGGGCGCGCCGCCGCCGACGGGCACATTGCCCACCATGACCTGACGGGTGGGCCGGCGGGTGAAGCTGGCGGTGACGTCCACCCGGTCAGGCTACGGCTAGACGATGGGGTCCACGATGTCGCGCACCAACGCAACGAGGGTCATCACCAGGAACAGGCCGAGGACGGCGTAGGCGATGGGAATCCACCCGCCCGCATCGACGTAGTGCCGACGCCCCGACAGCACCGAGCGGACCTTCTCGTAGGTGGCGATCACCACGTGGCCGCCGTCGAAGGGGAGCAACGGGATCATGTTGACGACCCCGATCGAGATGTTGATCACCACGATGAAGGCCAGCCAACCCTCGAACCCGCTCTCGGCCGAGTCGTTGCCGAAGCGCACCAGGCCGTAGGGCGAGAGCACGCGCGGCTCGCCGACGTCGATGGTGTCGAGCGAGTTGATTCGCTCCACATCCAGTGGGCTGGTGTCGGCGGTGACCAGGTCGGAGGGGGCATCGCCGAAGGCACCGCCGACGAAGTCGATGAAGTTGGGCGGCCAGAAGAACTCGGCGATTCCCTTCACCGTGAGCCAGGTGAACTCGACGAACTGGTCGACGGTCCGTCCCACCGCCTGGATGGGCGAGTAGTCGGTGCGCACCGGTTCAGGAGACACGCCGAGGAAGCCACGGGCGGCTCCTTCGTCGATGGGATCGAGCAACACCACGTTGGCCACCTGGGCGTCGGCCGAACCCACACCCGTGAAGCTGACCTCGACCGGCTGGCCCCCGCGGTCGCCGATGGCCGCGACGAACTCGTCATAGGTGAATACCGGCTGGTCGCCCACCGCCAGCAGCACGTCGCCCGGCAGCAGCCCGTCGATGGTGGCTGCTCCCTCCTCGGTGAGGCGTTCACCGATGACGGTCACGGTGTCGAACGTCTCGCCGTCGCGCTCGACCGTGAGCGTGACCGACTCTCCGGCGAAGGGCTCGAGGACATCGCCCAACTCCACGAAGTCGCTGGTGTCCAGACCGTTGACGGCCACCAGCCGGTCGCCGGGCGCCAGCTCGGCTCGGGCCGCGGCCGAATTCTCGGTGATCTCGCCGATGGCCCAATCGTCGCTCTGGGAGACCAGGTCGCCGTACAGGGCGAGGAAGGCGAACAGGGCCACGAAGGCCAGGATGAAGTGCATGGTGGAGCCGGCCACCGCGACCGACAGGCGGCGCCAATAGGGTTGCTCGCGGTACGTACGAGGCTCGTCGGCGGGATCGACCTCTTCGAGGTTGGTCATCCCGATGATCTTCACGTAGGCGCCGAGGGGCACCGTCTTGATCCCGTACACGGTCTCACCGCGGCGGAACGACCAGATCCGGGGCCCGAAGAACAAGAAGAACTCGGTCGTCTTCATCCCCGCCGCCCGGGCGGTGAGATAGTGCCCGAGCTCGTGCAGGAAGATGATGGCGACCAGCGTGGCGATCACCACCACCCACGAGAAACCGAAGGCGAATCCCAGTGCCAACACCAACGCGATGAGGGCGATCAGACCGGTCGCACCGGTGTCCCCATCGGCGGGAGGACGATCGATGCTCAAGGTGTGTCGCGAGTGGGTGGATTGGGCCGTATCGGTCACGCATCTGCCTTTCGATCCACCACAGTACGAGCCACGGCGCGACTACGTCGGTCGGCTGCCAGCACGGCATCCAGTGAATCTGCCTTCGTACCGTCGTGCGAATGCAGCGTCTCCTTGAGGACTTCGGCGATGTCGATCCAGGCGATCCGGCCCTGGAGGAAGGCGGCCACCGCCTCCTCGTTCGCCGCGTTCAACCACGCCGGACCCGTCCCACCCATGCGTCCGGCCTCGAACGCGAGGTCGAGGCACGGGAACGTGGCGGTATCGGGCAGCTCGAAGTCCAGCCGGTGCAGATCCCGCCAATCGATGGCACCGAACGGGTGGGCCAGCCGGTCGGGGTAGGCCAGCGCGTAGCCGATGCACAACCGCATGTCGGGCAGGGAGAGCTGGGCGATGGTGGCCCCGTCGGTGTACGTGACCATCGAGTGGACGATCGACTGGGGGTGCACCACGACCTCGATGTCGTCGACCGCGATCCCGAACAGCTCGTGCGCCTCGATGACCTCGAGCCCCTTGTTCATCAGGGTGGAGGAGTCGACCGTGATCTTGGGGCCCATGCTCCAGGTGGGGTGGGCCAACGCATCATCCACGGTGACCTCGGCCAGCTCGGCCGAGGTTCGTCCGCGGAAGGGACCGCCACTGGCCGTCAACACCAGGCGGTGGACCCGCTCGTCGACATCGTTGGCCCGCAGGCACTGGTGCAGCGCGCAGTGCTCGCTGTCGACCGGGATGAGCTCGGCCCCGGGAGTGGACCGCACCTGCTGGACAACCGGGCCGGCGCTGATGAGGGACTCCTTGTTGGCCAGGCCCAGACGATGTCCGGCCTCGAGGGTGGCCAACGTGACCGGCAGTCCGGCGAAGCCGACCACCCCGTTGATGACGCACTGGGCGTCGGTCGACGCGGCGGCCAGCCCGTCGGTTCCCGTCAGCAGCTCGGTGCCGGGGGGAAGCTGACGGGCCAGTTCGCGAGCGCGGCTCTCGTCGACCAGCACCACCACATCGGGGCGGAATTCGGCGGCCTGCTCGGCCACGAGGTCCACCGAGCTCGACGCGGCGAGCGCCACCACGTCGTAGGCGTCGGGCTCGGCCCGCACGATGTCGAGGGTCTGGGTGCCGATGGAGCCGGTCGACCCCATGACGGCGAGGGTGGTCATCGGGTCGAGGCTACTGGGCCGGCCCCACTTCCCAGAAGGAGACCGCCCCGTGGCCCCGCACGTCGAGCGAGCCGCGGGGCACCGATGTGAAACGCCCCACCTCGAGTCGGTCCACCACCGACTCGGTCACCAACACCGATCCCATGGCGGCCAGGGAGGTGGCCCGCGCGGCCACGTTGACCACGGGGCCGAAGAAGTCGCCCTCACGGGTCAGCACCGGTCCGGCGTCGACCCCGATCCGCATCGGCGCCAGATCGGCGGCCGGCCCGAGCAGGTCCAGGGCCGCGGCCACCGCACCCGTCGCGTCACGGTGCACGAACATGACCTCGTCGCCGATGAACTTGGCCACCCGACCTCCGTGACCGACGACGATGTCGATGGCGGTGGCTTCGAATCGGTCGATGGCGGCGCTGAGCTCGCTCAACGACAACTGCCCGGTCGACCCCGTGGAGTCGACCAGGTCGGCGAACGCCACCACCAGGTCCTGGGTTTCGGCCCCGGTGGTCTCCACCGACTCCACCGGGCGTCGCACCCGCTGGAGATGGCGGCGGAACAGCGTGTCCATGGCGTCCATGAAGCCGGACAGGTTGTCGGCCACCAGCGCATTGATCTCCACCGCCTCGAACGGGATCGATCCGCCGACGAAGGGCACCGCCTGGGTGGTCACGAACGACGAGGTCCCGGCATCGGCCAGCCGAGCCATCGACGCGCCGGCCACGCGGGCCATGCTCAGGCCGACCTCGGGACCGAACAGCTCGCTGAGCTCATCGAGCCGGGCGACGAGGCGGACATCGGACTCCCCGAGGGCCACTTCGTCCTCGGCCGGTGCGTCCAGTCCGAAGGCCCGCCAGAGCTGCACCACACGCGCCGTGTCCAAGCCGCGGCGCGCCGCCACCTGGGCCAGGGTGAGCGTTGGCCGCTCGGGCCGATAGAGCACATCCATCGCCGTCTCGAACAGATCCAGGTCGGACCCGCTGAGCTCGTCGGGATGAGCCCCTCGCTCGAGGAGGAGTTGGATGATCCGATCCCGCTCCTCGATCACGGACTCAGAAGGCGATGTCGCGCAGGAGGGCCACGTAGTAGGTGGCCGGCAACACGAAGAGCATGGCGTCGAACCGGTCGAGCAGACCTCCGTGGCCGGGCAGGAACTGGCCCATGTCCTTCAGACCGAGATCACGTTTGACCAGCGACTCGGTGAGGTCGCCGATGGGGGCCATGACGGCGGCCGCGACACCCAGAGCCAACCCGTTGACCAACGAATCGCTCCACGGGCCCACCGCCACGCCCAACACGATGCCCACGGCGATGGCCAGACCGCAGCCGCCGATGAGCCCTTCCATGGTCTTGTTGGGGCTGGCGGCCGAGAGGGGCTGTTTGCCCGCCACGCGCCCCACCGCCCAGGCACCCACGTCGTAGGCCACGGTCACGGCGATGGCGCCGAACAGCAGACCCCGACCATCGGGCTGGCGCAGCATCACCGCCGCGAACGAACCGAGAACGCCGATCCAGATCACCCCGAGGAAGGTGATGCCCAGGTTGCCGACGGGATTCTCGCTGGAGATGGTCAGGATGTACCAGAGTCCGCCGAACACCACCACCAGGAACAGCACCAACGGAACGGCAACGACGCCCTTCCAGTAGACGGCCAACGACAGCCCCGCGATGGCAGCCACACCGAGCAGTACCGGTGGTTGATAACCGGCGGGTCGAATGGCGTTGAAGAACTCGGCCGCCGCCAGTCCCAGCAACAGCGTCACGAACAACACCACCGCCCACGCCCCGACGGCGAAGGCCAGCGCAGCCACCGCGATCAACGCGGCAGCCGAACCCAGGGCCATGGGCAGATTGCGGTCGCTACCCCCCGAGCGCGGCGGCTCGTCGCCGCCCTGGCGGGCGGCCCGGGGGTGAGTCGGCGCACCGGCCGAGATCGACACCTCGGGAGGCGACGCGCTCGAGGCCGCGGCCTGCTCGGGCGGCAACAGGGGCGGATCGAAATCGGGCACCCGCTCGTCGAAATCACGGAAGGTGTCACCCCCGTCATCGAAGCCGAAGAACCGCTCACCCTCGTCCGAATCGGTGGCCCCCACCGGCTCGACGGGCGGAACGGCACGAACCGACGCGGTGGACGCGTCGTCGGATTCGGCCCAGCGCGGACCTTCACGATTGAGCGTGGACCAGGCCTCGAGATCGCCATCGTCGGGCGACGCCGGCTGGTTCCACGGTGGCAGGTCATCGGTCGGCGCCTCGGCCGGCGCATCGAACACGGACCGGCCAGGAGCTACCTCGTCGTCGGGGGATTCTCCGCCGATGATGCGGATGCCCTCGAATTCCTTCTCGTCGTCGGATCGATCGTCAGTCACTGGGTCTCCCTCACGCTGCGAGACTAGCTGGCGCGCTAGACCTCGAGCAGTTCGGTCTCTTTGGCATCGCGGGCGGCTTCGATGGCCGCCTCGTGGGTGTGGGTGAGCTTGTCGAGGACCTCTTCGGCCGCTCGAACGTCGTCCTGGGACACACCGCCGTCGGCCTCGACGTCGTCCAGGTCCTTCCGGGCGGCGCGGCGGACCCCGCGCACCCGGTTCTTGGCTTCCTCGGCCATGTTGTTGACCACCCGAACCAGGTCGCGGCGGCGCTCTTCGGTGAGCGGCGGGAACACCAGTCGGATGACCTTGCCGTCGTTGCTGGGCGACAGCCCCAGATCGCTGTGCTGTATGGCTCGCTCGATGGCGGTCACGTTCTGCGGATCGTGCGCGGTGATCAGCAATTGGCGCGCTTCGGGAACCGAGAAGGACGCCAGCTCCTGCATGGTCATCTCCACGCCGTAGGCCTCGACCTTCATCTTCTCGACCAGGGAGGAGTTGGCTCGACCGGTGCGGACCCCGGAGAACTCCTTGCGGGCGTGCGCGACGGCGCCGACCATCTTCTCTCCGGCGTCGTCGACGATCATCTGGATCATCTCCTCGCTCACGACATCCCCTCTCCTAGTGCACCAGGGTACCGACGGAGTCGCCCGCCAGAAGGGACAAGACGTTGCCCGGCCCCATCAGATCGAACATCACGATGGGCAGGTCGTTGTCCATGCAGAGCGCGGTCGCGGTGGAATCCATGGCGTTGAGACCTTTTCCGAGGACGTCCTGATAGGAGACCTCGTCCAGCTTGGTCGCGTCGGGGTCCAGATTGGGGTCGGCGGTGTAGATGCCGTCGGTCCCCGAGTGCGTGCCCTTCAGGACGGCGCCGGCTTCGATCTCCACGGCCCGCAACGCCGCCGTGGTGTCGGTGGTGAAGAACGGGTTTCCGGTACCCCCGGCGAAGATGACCACCCGGCCCTTCTCGAGGTGGCGGATCGCCTTGCGGCGGATGTAGGGCTCGGCCACCTGGGCCATGTGGATGGCGGTCTGGACACGCGTGGGCTGACCCCGGCGCTCCAGCACGTCCTGGAGGGCCAGGGCGTTCATCACCGTGGCCAGCATGCCCATGTAGTCGGCCTGCGCCCGATCCATGCCCGCGCCGGCGCCCGTCATGCCTCGCCAGATGTTGCCTCCGCCGACCACCACCGCGACATCCACCGCGAACGTCTGGCGCACGGCCACCAGATCCTCGGCCAACTTGGCCACGACCGAGCCATCGATACCGAACCCCGCCTCACCGGCGAAGGCCTCACCCGACATCTTCAACACGATGCGGTCCCAGCGGGCCGCTCGTGTGCCCGCCACGATCGGCGGCGTGTCGGACACGGTCAGCTTCCTACGTAGGCCTGCTCGAAGCGAACGATCGACCCGCCGCCGAGCGAATCGGCCACCTTGGTCTTCTCGCCGTGCAGACCCTGCTCGAGCAACACCTGGTCGCCGAACCAGGCGCCCAATCGACCTTCGACGATCTTCTCCCAGGCCTGCTCGGGTTTGCCCTCGGCCTTGGTGATCTCGAGCAGCGCCGCCCGTTCGCGTTCGACGGCGTCGGCATCGATCTCGTCACGCGACAGCGCGCCGGGCTTGGCGAAGGCGATGTGCAACGCCACCTGGTGGAGCTGGCCCTCGTCGACGCCTTGACCCTCGACCACCACGGCGTTGACGCCGCGGCCGTCCTGGACATGGAGATACGTGTCGATGACGGACCCGTTGCCCGCTTCGACCAGGGTGGCCTTGCCGATCTCGATGTTCTCCTTGAGGTTGAGCTGGAGGTCCTCGAGCCGACCCGCGTGCGCGTCGACCGCGCCCGCTCCTTCGGCCAGGACGGCGTCGGCCAGACCCTGGACATAGGCGATGAAGGCGTCGGACTTGGCCGAGAAGTCGGTCTCGCATTTCACGTGGACGATGGCGGCCCGTCCCCCATCGACGGCCAGGGCCACGGCCCCTTCGGTGTTCTCACGATCGCCGCGCCCGGCCGCCTTGGCCAGACCCTTCTCACGCAGCAGCTGCGTGGCCGCCTCCATGTCGCCGTCGGCATCGGTGAGGGCCTTCTTGGCATCCATCATCCCGGCGCCCGTGTCGTCACGCAGCGCCTTGACGTCCTTGGCCGAGAAGTCAGGCAAGGTCTTCGCCGCCTTCGGCGGACGCGAGATCCTCGCCGCCTTCGGCGGACCCCGGCGCCGTTGCGGCGGGTGCGGCAGCGGTCGTTTCGCCGGCTTCGGCGGACGCGACATCTCCGCCGCCTTCGGCGGACCCCGGCGCCGTTGCGGCGGGTGCGGCAGCGGGCGTTTCGCCGGCTTCGGCGGACGCGAGGTCTTCGCCGCCTTCGGCGGACCCCGGCGCCGTTGCGGCGGGGTCGGCAGCGGTCGTTTCGCCGGTTTCGGGAGCCTCGGCGGTGGGGGCGGCGAGCCGGGCTTCGCGTTCGGCGGCTTCGGCCACGGCGGCGGCCTTGGCCTCCTCCTGGAGCATCCGGTGCGCTTCTTCTTCCTCGGGGGTTCGGCGGGGGCCGCCCTCGTCGCCGGTGCCCTTCTTGGACGCGATGAAGCGACCCTCGAGCACGGCGTCACAGATGACACGGGTCATCAGGTGGCCCGAACGGATGGCGTCGTCATTGCCGGGGATGACGTGCTGCACCAGGTCGGGATCGCAGTTCGTGTCGACCACGGCGATGATCGGGATACCGAGCTTGTTGGCCTCGGTCACCGCGATGTGTTCCTTCTTGGTGTCGAGGATGAACACCGCGTCGGGGGCCTTCTGCATGTCGCGGATGCCGTAGAGGTTGCGCTCCAGCTTGGTCAGCGCCCGGCTGATGAGCAGCGCCTCCTTCTTGGGCATCGCCTCGAACTCACCCGAGTCGCGCATGCGTTGGTATTCCTTCATCTTGCTCACACGCTTCGAGATCGTCTCGTAGTTGGTGAGCATGCCGCCGAGCCAGCGCTCGTTGATGTAGGGCATGTTGCACTTCTCGGCATAGCCCTGGACCGCATCCTGAGCCTGCTTCTTCGTGCCGACGAACAGCACGGTGCCGCCATCGGCGACCAGGTCGCGCACGAACGTGTACGACGACTCGATCCGGTGCAGGGACTGGCGCAGATCGATGATGTGGATCCCGGCCCGCTCCCCGTGGATGAAACGCTTCATCTTGGGATTCCAGCGGCGGGTCTGATGGCCGAAGTGGACTCCGGCCTCCAGCAGTTGATTCATGCTCACGACAGCCATGAGCGCTCCTTCCCTACGGTTCGACGTCACCGGATCTGGCACCAAGAGGTGACCGAGGGACGACCCGGCTGAGTGATGGTTGACACGACCTCGGTCGAGGCCGCGCCGAAGTCTAACGAGTGCTACGCCGCTTTGAACCCGAAGGCCAACACCCGTCGGTCGGTCGTGTTGTTGTAGCTGGCATGGACGATCCGGCGATCCCACACCAGCAGATCGCCGGGCTCGGTCTCGAGCGTCCAGCAGGGCACGTCGGCCCCGGGGACACCGATGGTGTCGGCGATGGTGGCCTCGTTCATCACCGCTTTGCGAACCTGTTGAGTGAATTGATCGTCGAGGCGGTGGGTTCCCGGGAGCACCCGGAGGGCGCCCCCGTTGCGGTCGAGGGGATCGAGGTACAGCGCCATTTTGATGTTGCGGCGGCTCATGTCGATGGCCGTGGCGTCGACATGCCAGGTGGTCTCGCTGCGGAAGCGGGAACCGTCACCCGGGAGGAAGGTGTGCCCGTCGGGCAACAAGGCGTCGGCAACGTCGAGGATCCGGCGGTCGGACTTCAGCGCGAGCAGCACCGGATGGCGCTCGATCATGCCCGGGATGACGTCTCGTTGACCGGTGACGTACGTGCCGCCCTCGGTATCCATCCTGACCTGATCGGGATCGGCGAACACGTGGTCGAAAGCCCGCGTGATGGCGTCGATCTCGTCGGCGAACCGACCGGGAAGGGCCAGGTAACCGAACGTGTCGAAATAGTTCACTTGCTGATCGGTGAGCATCGTTGGATTTCGGAGAGTACCAGCGCTTCAGCGCACCAGCCGCACCACCCGTACCAGCCGGTGGGTGAACAGCAGTTCGGGGTCGATGTACCCGCCACGCCACCGGGCCCCGAAGTGGAACCGCTCCACACCGGCCCGACCGATCATCTGGCCCTCGACGACGCGGTCACCCCGGACGACGGCGCGGGCACCGAGGAAGCTGTAGGTGGTCACCAGGTCGCAGCCGTGGTCGATGGTGATGAACTGCTGGGCGCCGATGGGTCCCGAGAACACCACCAGGCCGCGTTGGCTGGCGGCCACCGGATCACCCGGATCGGTCCCGTACTCCAGGCCCCGATTGCCGGGAAGCCAGGGCTCGGGCGGCGGGCGGAAGGGATCGGTGATGGGCGCGCTGACCGGCGGCCGATGCGCACCGCCGCACAGCGGCGTCCGATCGGTGGTGGGCGCCGACAACGCCAGCGCGGCGAAGAGGACGGTGAGGACTCGCATGGGCTTCTCCCGGTGGAAGAGGGCGGGGAAGCCGTGGGAGTGGTGTCAGCTGGCCGGTTCGCGATGCGCGGCCATGATACGGCTGCGCAGCTGGAGCACCGCCTTGGTGTGGATCTGACACACCCGTGACTCCGTGACCCCGAGCACGCTGCCGATCTCGGCCAGGGTGAGGCCTTCGTAGTAGTAGAGCGTGAGGACCAGCTTCTCGCGGTCGGGCATGCGGTTGATGGCATCGGCGAGGAGCTGGCGCATCTCCTCCACCTCGTACTGGCCGACGGGGCCGTCGGTGGGATCGGCAATGGTGTCGCCCAACGTGAGGGCCTCGCCGCGGTCGGACCCACCGAGCGACAGCACCTCGTCGAGGGCCACCAGACCAACGAAGCTGATCTTGGACAGGAGATCGTTGAACTGGGTCTCGGTGAGATCCAGTTC